>Ga0070741_10008434_pt1 | contig 20679 bp, 11 predicted proteins | sample Coa_R1_4_FD_66440 | JGI IMG/M metagenome (GOLD analysis project Ga0070741, IMG submission 66440) | Surface soil microbial communities from Centralia Pennsylvania, which are recovering from an underground coalmine fire - Coalmine... | ecosystem: Environmental > Terrestrial > Soil > Unclassified ...
CATATCCATAAAAAGGAGCCTGTCATTCGACAGACTCCCGGTATCCTTACGCACCTTCAGGCACTATTGGAAGCACCACATATGATGGGTGCTCTCGATCATGCAGGATAGTCTGGTGGGCGACCACCGGCGTATCGTCGGTGCCTAAGGGAGCGCCGGTGTTGAGGTTGCGATCCCAGCGCGGGAAGTTGCTGCTGGTAATATCCAGGCGGATGCGATGCCCCACCTTGAAGACGTTGCTGGTCGCCCACAGGTCGATTTCATACTCGTAGGGCCTGCCAGGCTCGATCAACGTTGGAGCTTCTCCTTGCGCGAAATTGCGGTAGCGAGCGCGGATGATGCCATCGGTCAGGTTCTGTGCGAAGCCATCGGGGTGGACATCGACCAGCCGGGCCACGAAATCGGTATCGGTCGCGCTGGAAACGGCCCAGAGACGAACGGTGATGGGACCTGTTACCTCCACATCTTCTTCCAGGGGAGGTGTGGTATACACCAGCATATCCTCTCGACCCTCGTTTGGGCGCTGATCGCGTGGTCCGGCGGGATACTCCGGCGACATCAGGAGCGCGCCGCCGCGTACGATGACTGGGTTGGCGGGATCGTATGTATACGTGTCGGGCGCTTCCGTCGCGGGCGCTTCCGCACTCAATATGCCATCGCCGTGCAGTGTATTAGCGTGTCCGCCGCTGTGCAGGTAATAGCGCGTCTCAATGGCGCGCGCCAGGGGCCATTCCTGTTCGTCGCGCCAGATGTTAGCTCCCATCACAAAGAGCTTGATCGGCGCCTCGTGCAGCATGTCCGTGTCAACACCCTTGAGCCAGTGATCGAACCAGCGCAATTGCAGGCTGAGAAAATCGCTCTGCAAGTTGATGTAAGCGGCGGTAGCGCCAAAGCCGAAGTTGAGTTCGCCAATGGGATTCGTTACTCCGCCGTGCGTCCAGGGGCCGATGAGCAGCTTGCTCTGGCGCGCTTCAGGCGTGCTGCCGTGCTGGCGCATGCTGGTAAAGTTGCTGATCGTGTCTTGCAGGAAAATATCGTACCAGCCGCCAACATTGAACGTGGGAACCGTCACCCGCTGATGCTTTCCGCGTACCGTGATCGATTCCACAAATTCGCGGTCCATAGGATGCTCGATATAGTCAAAAAAGGCAGGAGCGACATCGGCTGATTTGAGGGGAGAGAACTCTTTCAATGGCAACGACCAGTAGCCCTGTTGCCCCAGAGCGTTCATCTCCTGAACCAGCGCGGCTATGTTGCGGCCTAAGGTCTTGTAATCGCCGCGGTGGCGGCGCATCAACACGTTGAGTCCCATTGACAGGTTCCAGTTTGCCGCCTTGCCTAGCTCGTAGGCGCCGCCGCGGAAACTGCCGCCGTTGAAGGGATCGTTCCAGGTGATGTAGGGCACCATTGCCTTGAGGGCTGGTGGCTGATGGATGGCGGCCAGCCATTGCGTATAGCCATAATAGGAGGCCCCGTACATCCCAACGGAGCCATTGCTGTAGGGTAATTCCGCTGCCCAGGCAACCGTATCGACGCCGTCCAGCGCCTCATAGCGGTAGGGATACCAGTCCCCTTCGGAAGCCATGCGCCCGCGCGTATCCTGCACAATTACAACGTAACCGCGCCGTGCGGCCTGCACCGGGTCCAGGGCCGACGCTCCAAGAGCTAAATCTTTGCCGTAGGGGAGGCGGGTGAGCAGGACAGGCCAGCGGTCTTCACCTGCCGGACGATAGACGTTGGCGCGCAGGGTCACGCCATCTCTCATTACAGCGGGAACGTTGAACTCTACAGTGATCGGCAGATCTGTTTGCGTCGCCATCGAGGGAACTCCTTTTATGATCAATAGAGAACAGATTCTGCATTCCTGGACAAATCCGGCGTAAGGGTATGATAGCTCCAGGACGAGAAATAGCACGATGTACAATGGATAGCTCTATTATATCGTTGCGTTTCAGGCGTTAGCAATGCGACGAGTTTAAATACATGAGATATGCACTGTACGTTGCCGTGGCCCGTCCAGCTCGACCAGAACGATTCGCTGCCAGGTGCCTAGCAGGAGCTTGTGGTTGGTGTAGGGAATGGTCAGGGATGAGCCGATGATCGATGAGAGGATATGGTCCGGTGTATGGGAGGGATCGTGTGGGTGACGGTAGGCAATTTCCGGCAGGGTGCGTCGTAAGGCATCTAAAAAGTCCAGATCCGTGCCCGGGTCGAGGTCCGCCGTTGTAAGGGCGCAGGTGGTATGGGAAACGAAGAGTGTGCAAACCCCCTCAGACTTCATCGGACGCAAAAGGCTCTCGACGGTTCTGGTAATATCGACAATCTCGTCTTTTTTCTTCGTACTGATGGTAATGGTTTTCATCTTTCAACCCCTTCTAGCGCATGTTTGTGGATGTATGATGTCAAGGCGCATACAGGCGTCTTGTGGCTATCGTATTAGGGACTATATCACAAACGTTAACCGGTCTCTAATTTGGGGTGAGTTACGTAATATATAAAGCGTTCAATTTCTGTTGATGATGAGGAACTGCATCTAAGGTAAGAAGAGATAATATCTCCGCTTTTGTAGAGCGATTATATATAAAAGGATATTGTTATGAGAATTGCCCAGATTGCCCCTCCCTGGATTACTATTCCACCGAAAAACTATGGCGGCACTGAAATGGTGATTTATAACCTCGTCGAGGCCCTGGTTGCGCAGGGGCATGACGTCACACTTTTTGCTCCTGGCGATGCCAGGACATCGGCCAGGCAAATTGCATTCTATCCAACGGCCCTGCTTGAAGAAGGTGTGCCCTGGAGGGCTCATCTCAAAGCTCACTACCATCTTTATTGCGCGACAGAGCAGGTGGCGCAGAATCACTTTGATATTGTGCATATGCATCTATCTTCATCTACAGATATGTATGTGTTTCCGCTGACAACCTCGCTGGCAACGCCTCATGTTGCGACTCTGCATAGCAATTTCCCGTTCGATGCCGCTCCGGGCTGGGCTGGCGATGCTGACCAGTACTACATCAGGAAATTTCCCATGCTGCCGGTGGTCGCTATCAGCGAGAGCGCCCGGCGGAATCAAACGCTGCCGCTAAACATTGTGGATGTCGTCTATAACGGCATCATGATGAGCCAGTTTACTTTGAGCAAGAAGCCCCGCGGCGGGTATTTTGCCTGGTTGGGTCGTTTCTCACCTGAGAAGGGGGCGCATCTGGCGATAGAGGCAGCAAAACGCGCGCGGGTGCCGCTTGTTCTGGCCGGTACGATTGATCGCTCCAGTAAGGAAAGGACTCAGTACTTTTATGAAGTAATCAAACCGCAAGCAGATAACGAGCAGATTCGCTACATTGGACCCGTCAACATGAAAGAGAAAGTCTCGTTACTAAACCATGCGCGCGGTTTACTCAATCCGATTGAGTGGGAGGAGCCTTTTGGCATGGTGATGATTGAAGCAATGGCTGTCGATTGCCCGGTGATCTCCTTCGCCCGCGGGGCTGCGCTAGAGTTGGTTGTGGATGGAGAGACGGGCTTCCTGGTGCAGAATCTTGATCAAATGGTCGAGCGTATTGCAGATATTGATCAGGTTGAACGCGCGGCCCTGCGTCCGTATGTCGAGCGCAATTTCTCGGCTGAAGCAATGGCAAGAAACTATGTCCGCGTCTATCAAAATATCATTGCAGCCAATACAACAAGTGGAGCGAACGGTACCGCTCTCCCCGCTAAGCGGCTAAGCAGGAGTCAACCAGCATAGAGCCTTCTCCTGAGAAGAAGCTTTTTGCAGAAGTTGTCTCAAGAGGAGTTTTTGCGCCGTTGACCAGCCTCATGCGTTTGTAGATGCGTCAGCCCGTGTGCTATACTCAGCTTATTATTGCGGTTGTTCGTATCTTGTTGGGTAGCTAGCACCTATCCCTGCCTCTAATGAGAAAGCTGAGTTCATGAACGTATTTCCTCAACACCGCCCTGCTACTTTTGCCCGTAAAGGCGTAGTTGCAGCGCCGCATTACTTGGCCGCGGAAGCCGGATTGGATCTGTTAAAGGCGGGTGGCAACGCGATAGATGCCGCCATTGCCGCCAGCGCGATGCTTCAGGTTGTCTATCCTTTCGTCTGTGGGCTGGGTGGCGATGTGTTTATGATTATTTATGATGCCAAAAGCGGGGAACTCCACGGACTTAACGGCAGCGGGCGCTCGGCGCGAGCTGCGACGATTGAGAGCTATCACGATCTGGGCTATAGCACTATGCCGGTTTTTGGCATCCATACGGTGAACGTGCCCGGCTGTGCCAGCGGCTGGGAGGCAGCTTCGCAACGCTTTGGCCGTCTGGGGTTGGCGCAATCTCTGGCTCCGGCCATCTCCTATGCCGAAGAGGGCTTTCCGGTTGGCCCCAGTCTGCATGGATCTCTCACCAATGGGAGTAAACGACCGGAGTATCACCGTTCCTGGCATACCCACTTCCTGCCGGAAGGCGACATTCCGCCGGTCGGCTCTGTTAAACGCTTCCCCACGCTGGCACGAACGCTGCGCACGATTGCCAGCGATGGCGCGAAGGCATTCTATCAGGGCGAGATCGCGGAGCAGATCGCGTCTTTTTTTGCGCGTGAGGGTGGGCTGATTACCCGCGAAGACCTGGCAGCGCATCGAAGCGAGTGGGTTAAGCCGCTTGGCGTGCCCTTCGCCGGGCTGACGATCTATGAACTGCCGCCCAACACGCAGGGCGTTGCGGCCCTTCAGATGCTGGGGATGCTGGACCGGCTGACGTTAGGCGAGGACCCGCTCGCCCCAGAGACAGTACATCCAGCCGTTGAGGCGAAGAAGCTGGCCTTTGCTGACCGCAATACCTATCTTACCGATCTCGATCATATGCGTATCGATCCATCCGTACTCATCGAGCCAGATTACCTGGCGCAGAGGAGCGCGCTGATCGATCCTGAGCGCGCAATGCCTTCAGCAGCTCCGGGTGGCTTCACGGGCGATACCATCTATCTCTGTGCGGCAGATAAGGATGGGAACGTGGTTTCGCTGATTCAGAGCAACTATATGGGCTTTGGTAGCGGGGTGGTGGTCGATGATACCGGTATTGTGCTACAGAATCGCGGCGCATACTTCTCGCTCAATCCCAACGCTGCTAACGCGCTGGCACCGGCCAAGCGTACCTTGCATACGCTGATCCCTTCGATGGCGCTGCGTGATGGGCGGCCCGCTATCGTCTTTGGCACGATGGGAGGCGATGGGCAGCCGCAGACGCACTTGCAGGTCTATACTGCCGTGGCGCGCTTCGGCCTCAATATGCAGGCCGCCATTGAGATGCCGCGCTGGGTTCATGGCACCACCCACACCGCCGGGTCTACTGATGAGACACTGTATGTCGAGGGCCGTTTCCCGGCTGAGACGGTGGAGGCCCTGCGGCAGAAAGGGCATATCGTCGAGATGCGAGAGCCGTGGACCTCAGGAGTGGGGCACGCCCACGGCATTATCTTCGATCCGGTCAATGGCACCATGCAGGGCGGGTCCGACCCGCGCGCCGAAGGCATAGCCGCCGGCTGGTAGGTGCCTTCATTGCAGATCATACAAAGCGAAGCCAGCCTCGCCCCTACATCATCAAGGGCGTGTGCCGTGTGCAGGTGGACGTAGGGGCAAGGGCTGGTTCAGGGCGGGGGCCAGCCCCGCCCCTACATCATCAAGGGCGTGTGCCGTATGTAGGGCGACCGAGCTTGGATGGTAACAGGGCGTAAGCGTCATGGACCCATTCGCACAGCAATGGGCGCGTGTCTCTGGGATCGATAATCTCTTCAACCCCGAAGCGTTCGGCGGTGCGGAACGGTGAGCGCACCGCGTCCAGGCGTTCGCGGATCTCTTCGATGAGGGCCGCGGGATCGTCGCTGGCTTCCAGCTCTCGTCGATAGGCAGCTTCGATCCCACCCTCGATGGGAAGCGAGCCCCAGTCCGCCGAGGGCCAGGCGTAACGCTGGACGAAGCTGTGTCGGTTGGTCATGCCTGCGCCACCGACGCCGAAGACGCGCCGCAGAATAATCTCCGCCGAAGGTACCGTCGCCTGATAGACAGCAGCAATGGCGCGCACGCCATAGCGGACCGTCCCCTTGCGCTCGGCATCGCGCCCGATTACCAGCCCCGGCTGATCGGTCAGGGTGACGATGGGTAGGTGGAAGGTCTGGCATAGATCGACCAGCCGGATCATCGCCTCCGATCCCTCGACGGTTAAGCCGCCACCGCCGCAATAGGGGTCGGAGGTGACAACTCCAACGGGGTGTCCATCCAGTCGGGCAAGCGCGGTAACGATGGCGCGACCGTAGTGGGCAAGCTCAAAGACCGAGCCGGCATCAAAGATCGCGGCCAGGATGGAACGAATGCGATGCGGACGGCGGCGATTGCGCGGAATCGCGGTGAGCAGTGACTCGTCGCGCCGCTCCGGTGGATCATCTGAGGGGAGTACCGGCGGGACCTGGAAGACGTTTTGTGGCAGGTAAGAGAGAAAACGGCGGATAGAGGCAAATGCCTCCTGTTCGGTGGACACAATTGCATCGACCGCGCCGCTATAACGGTGGATCTGCGAGCCGCCCAGCTCCTCCTTTGTCAGATCCTCGCCCATGCCCAGCTTTACCACCGGAGGTCCGGCCACGAACAACTGTGAGGTCTGTTCGACCATCACGGAGAAGTGCGAGGCCACCAGGCGCGCAGCTCCTAAGCCTGCGACGGGACCCAGGCACGCGGAAACGACAGGCACCAGGCTAAGGTTATCGACGACCACATCCCAGCCAGGGTTCGCGGGCACATAGGTATAGCCGTGCTGCTCCAGCATTTTCACGCTGCCCCCGCCGCCGGTGCCATCGATCAAGCGCACAATCGGGATTTGCAGGCCGCTGGCGAGCTTCTCGGCATAGACCTGCTTGCCGCCAATGGCGGCGTCCGCTGCTCCGCCGCGCACGGTAAAGTCGTCTCCGCCCGCAACCACTTTGCGTCCATCGATACGACCTGTCCCCATTACGAAGTTCGCCGGGCGGAACTCGCTCAGTTGCCCATCGCTATAGCTGGCAACGCCTGCGAGCGCGCCGGTTTCGTGGAACGTGCCGGGATCGAGCAGCGCGTCAATGCGTTCCCGGACGGTCAGGCGGCCCTGTTCATGTTGCCGCGCGACTTTTTCAGTGCCCCCCATTTTATGGGCCAGAGCTTCTCGTTGGCGCAATTCGTCGATCTCCGCTTGCCAGGTCATAGCTTTCCCTTTCTGCATCTTTCAGATGCCGTCTCATCCGCGTGTGAAAAGAGATAGAAGTTTTCTTGTTATTCTATCTGCTGCCATTTGCAGAGGTCAAGCAAGATCGATAGCAACGCAGCCGTTCCACGAGCGCCCTTCGGCATTGGGGATACAGTGCCGTGCTGGAAAACTAGCATGCCGGGTTGATTAACAAACAACCGGCAATTCGTATTTGAGCAGGCGTAGAGCTTCAAGGCGTAGAGCTTCGGGGAAGAGAGCTTTGTAGATGGCGCAATTGGGTGATTTGATATCGCTCCTGCCCGTCATCCGATAAGTCTGCATAGGACAGCCGCCGCGACACCAGTAACGCCACTGGCAGGAGCGGCAGCCCTCTTTTTCATCGACCGGAAGCCCCTGTACGCCGTCCTGCTCTTCGCGAACGACTCGCAGAGGATCATCCGCCTGAATCGTTGTGAGCGTTTGCGTAATAGCCATCTGACATTTGGCGATGCCTCCACGCTGGTCAACCGCAAAATAGTTGCGTCCAACACCGCAGGCGTACTGGTATGGGCCATTCGTATCGGCTTTATCTACCAGCGAAGAGAGGAGCCGACGCCTGGGCAGGTGCTCCGCGATGTAGGCAAAAACTGCGCGCATTCCCTCAATCATCTGCGCATCTCTATATTGGAGATTGGTCAGATGCGTAGAACATGCATTATCGCGGTAATAACTCAACCCGAAGGGGAGGTCTCGTTGCAAAATATACGCCATCAATCCGGGGAGTTCATCCAGGTTGCGCTGCGTGACGGTGACATTGATGTAGGGAACGAGGTCGTGAGCGAGCAATCGAGTGATGGTGCGGTCTATCAACGCGAATGAGCCTTTGCCATTCAGCAGGGGTCGCTGCTGATCATGATGTGCGCCGATGCCATCAAGGGAGATCATGATGCCGATCTGGCGCTCTTTGAGCTGCTGGATAGCGCGAACCGAGAGAATGGTGCCGTTACTAAGTATGCTGGCAGATAGCTCTAAGCCATGCTGCCGTGTCTGCTCAAGCGCGTAGTCGTGGACTGCTATGATCTGAGGCAGGCGTAATGCGGCTTCGCCGCCAGCATATTTAAGTTTCACGTGCCTGTACCCATGTCTGCTTGCTGATCGTATTATCGCATCCACCGCCTGTTTTGCTGTATCGTCGGCCATATGTTCCGTAGTTTTGTCTACATAACAATAGTGACAGCGCAGATTACAGGCATTGGTGATATGGAACCAGACCGCCAGCGTTTGCGCTTGCTCAAGAGCAGGAGGGAGCGCGGGTTGTGTCGGCTCCTGTAAGAAACCCGCGACAGTGAAAAGCTCGACGCCCTGTTCCACGCTTGAAGAGCAGATTGAAGAGCCGGCTATAGCGTCCCGCAGCGTTTTTGGCGTACGGAAACTCTCTAGAAGAGCATGCGCCTCTGCATCCATCAGGACAACTTTTCCTGACTCAGAGGGATTGCAGGCAAGCCAGAGATCTTCACCACAAGCCTGTACGTGCAGGGCTTGCGGGCGGATAAACGTCCGTGTGTGTAAATAATACCTATCCACCTCGGTAAGCGCGATAGGAAAGATACTATGCATATCTATCCTACCCAATTCAGGCGCCCTGTCATCAGGGCCATCGTCCTTAGGACAATCGACAGGGCAATCGGGCTCTGAAGTGGGGTGGCCTCCCTGATTACTAATGGCGTACTCGTAAAGCAACAAAGCTGGATCGAGCCAGATTTTCATTTACAACATCCTATAAGTTGAGCACAAACTTGTGCCTGCTACTATTACGCACTACATGATGGTAGTAAAGGACCAGTAAAGCCGGATATGGTTATATTCAAGGTGTCGCGTCCCAGGATAGCTGGATGGTGCTATGACGCGATAAACTACACCTCCATAAGATTGTCGATTTCCCCGAATGCAAGCATAAATTCAGGATATTTTGTGTCTAGCTGCTGTGCTGACCAGTAGGTAAGAAGCTCCTGTGCTATCAAAGGGACATTGCCTGTGGGTATACCAAGTAATGCATCGACGACTTGACGCACGGCTACCTTGAATTCGGTGGCGTTGTAAATAGCCATATGGTGGCAATACTTAGCGAAATGTAAAAATGCTGTGGAATACTCCTTTGAGTAATAGTTTATTTCGCCCCGCGTTTGTTCGATCTGCCCTAATAAATTAAAATAGCTCTCTCTGGTAGCGATATCTTCTGCCTCTTGCAAAACCTGTTGTATGCGCTCTCCCTGTTCCAGATAGTCAAGCGCCTTAGCCAGACCAATGAGATTTTCTACTTGCTGATAGTAATCGATGGCGCGCCGGGCATAAGTGATAGCTTGCTCAAAAAATGCTGTAGCTTCTTTCTTCTTTTGCAACTGTATACAAATCTCGCCTTGTTGGTTTAAACTGTCAATATACTGCTCGGCGTCGATCTCCTGGGAAGCATGCTGTGCCCTGGCAAACCACTCTCTGGCGCTCTCCAGCTCTCCTTTTGCGAGTTGGACCAGGCCAAAACGGTTATATATTGTCGCTATTCCTCCTTTATAATTTGCGCGTAGGTAAATGTCAAAAGCCTCCTTAAAGTACTGCTCTGCATTAATGATATTCCCCGCGTCCAAATAATTGCGTCCCAGCGTATCAAGGCTTAAACCAATCTGGACTTCGCTGACTTTGTCCTCGCGGAATAAGTCGCGGCGAATACGCCAGGCAATTTTACAGCGCCGCAGCGCCTCTTCTGTTTTGCCTTGCAAGCGATAGACCGTGCTGGAGCCATTAAGTGCAGTCGCGTAGTCGCTCTGCCGCCCTAATTTTTTGTAAAGAGCAATGCTCTCTTCATAATATTTCAGAGCAGTAGCGAACTGGCTACTGCGCCGAAAGATCACTCCCAGGTTGTTCAGCAAATGAGCGCATTGGAGTTCGTCTCCCCGTGCCCGCTGAATTTCCAGGCATTGCATGAAACTGTTGGTGGCCTCTAGAAACTTGCTTTGTCGTTGGTAGCATCTTCCCTCTTGCGTTAGCACCAATGGCTGATTCTCTTCATACCACTGGGGATCAGCCGTGTTTTTCAGGCGATGCAAGATCTCAAGTGCAGCAGATACGTTTTCTTCTGTACGCAGGAGCACCGCTTCGGCATAGTGTAAATCGTTGAGCTGAGCAGGTGATAGGAGGCTGCTAAATTTTTGCACTTCCTGGAAGAGTAGGCGCGCAAAGGACGTATTACGCAGGCGAAGGGCGTTATAGAAGTGTTGTTGGAAGTAGGGTAGCCCATCGTCCAGGTCCACATATAAACGATGATAGAGCGTTTCAACGATGAATATTTGTCTCTGCTGCTCATTTGGGATATGTGTGAGCTCTTGCTCGTAGTACTCGATGACACGGCTGCTGATGGCTTTACGGAAGCGTTGATCGGGGTCCTGTACTTCCCAGCAGTATCTGGTGACGAGTCGTCGCATTTCGTCGTGGAGCACGAAATCTTCGCTTAAACCAGCCTGGCGCACAAATGAGAGCTCCGGTAGGGTTAATAGCAGTTCTTCGCGATTAATTGCCCGTATAGCAGAATCTAAAGCAACGCTCTGAAGTATCTTCTCAAAAATAGGTATGTTGAAACGGTGATATACATGGGCCATAAAGAGGATGACCCAGTTCACCGGATTCTCAAGCCGGTTGACCTGTGGCACAAGATAGGCTTCAAACTTGTCTTGTGCCACGGAGATCAGATCGTCTATCGTCTGAATGCGGTTGTTCAAAACATCGATAGCCAGGCCAATGAGGATGGGACGGCCCTCTGTGCGCTCATATAAGGCGTGGGCTTGCCGGCTTTGAGGAAGGAAATCATAAATCAGTTCAGCTTTAACGTATTCCTGCATCTCCTGCAAGCTAAAAGGAGCCAGCGGCATAACCTGTACTTCTTGCTCGCGGCCAATCCAGTTCGGATGCGTCCAGTCCAGTTGGTTGCGTCCGGCAATAACCACTTTCATGCGCTCCAACTGGTAGTTATCTGGGAATGTTTGAGACTGGCGCAGTACGGCAACGCCTGGATTTTGTTCGATCAGTTCAAAAGTATCAAAAAAGACCACTAGTGTCTTTTGCGTTTTTGCGAGGTGTTCATTTAAAAGATGCAAATCTTCTACTAGCGCGGCAAAGATGATATCGCGCGCTGCGCTCTCAGAACTGCCCGAGTCAACCGCCTGACGTTCTTCAATGCGATATTGTTGAATGGCTTCAGTAAATGTAGAAGGGGACCATACGGGATAGATCTCTTGCAAATTGGTGATGATCTTTTCCGCCAGGAGGATACCGTCGCGATCTCCAACGTTAAAAAAATCGATCACTACTACCGCTGTCGTGTCCTGACGACTTTGCCGTGTGAGTTCAGCGCAGCGGCGTAGCAGCCAGGTTTTCCCAACGCCGCCTTTCTTGTTAGCCTCTTCCGCGGCATCATGGATATACAGTATCCACGGCGAGATGGGGTTGGTTAGCCAATCTACAAACGTACTGAGTTCCTGGCTGCGACCGATGAAATGGTCAATGTGTTGCTGCTTGTACATGGTGTCTACCTCTCTGCTTCGTGGTCGTTGATTGCTTTCAGGTGTGTATCAAGCATCGATTGTACGGTTGTCAGATAAGGGCCTAACACTTCCTTGAGTTCTTCATCCTGGGAGAACTCTTCAGTAAATTGCAAAAAAGGATCTGGCGCTTCTTGTAAGACGGCTTGCAGTATTTCTGACAGCCGCTCTGAAAGTTGCGGCGAACTGGTATTACTGGCAGCATGGTATAAGCTCTCACGAAGGTAGCGAACGCGGTCGGAGCCAGGAGGGACCTCCGCGGCAAGTTGTAGATTAGTGCGTGCGAGAAAATCATGGATAGCGAAATAGCGTGAGGGCTGTTCTATTTTCAGGGTCAAGAGGAAAATATTCCGTATAGGCTCGTCAACGGCGAAACCGGCACGGGGCATGCTCCAGCTCAATACATCGGTCGCTTCAGCAATGGCTTTGGGCAAGCTAAAATAGGCCAGACTACTTTCCCTTCTTAACTCAGGCGTGAACGTTTCGATCAGATCCTGCATTAATACTAGATTGAAACGCCGGGGAAGAGAAAAGAGCTGGAGCGCAGAAAAATAATATGCTTTGTCTTCAGGTTTGATGTTGACCAGCACCTTCTGATGGATTACCTCTTCTGTCAGGAGAGACAGCAGAACTTTCTGGTCCTGCTCTGTTCTGGGGTCCAACTGCCTCTCATTGATGGCGTTAATCATAACATTGATCGCCAGAGGGTATCCTCGGGTCCATTCAAAAATGATATTGCGTATTTCTGGCTCGGTCGGCTGGTCCTGGCGCTCTAGATAAAGCTCACACTTCTCGCGATCAAACGGCTTTAAAGAGAAGGTGGTGAGTTTGCGGGCAATGGAACGTTCATATTGAAATGAGAGACTTTTTTTGCTAGCCATAACGACAAAAAGTTTTTCGTCGTCACTTAAATCTCGCAGCAGGGTTCCGATTGTGCTCAATTGATCGGTATTTGCCATCTCTACCGAATCAAAAAGCATGACGACCGGCCCTTGTTGAAGTAATACCTGTGCTGCATGCACTGGCGATTGTTCTGAGGCGCTTGTCTCTATCTGCGTATATTGTTTTATCTGTGTAATAATGGTGTGCGCAACATTCGCAGTGGCTTGATCGACATCGACCCAGATATACGGCAATTGTGTATCCTGACAACGCTGGGCCACGCGCCGCAACAAAAATGTTTTGCCTATTCCGCTGACGCCAAGAAACCCGATGAGAGGCGTACGCACCAGCCGCTTTTTATTCATCAAGGCATTGAAGGCTTCATCGATAAATTCCAGCTCAGGTTCTCTGTTTACGAAAAGATCCATGGCACGCTCCACTTGCTATCAACAACATCGAATTAAATAGCAATTCCTTTATGTTCTCACGGGCTACTGCATCTGCTTTATTATACTCGTTCTAGGGAAAAATAAGCAACTTTTAGATTATTAGAAGTTAATATGGATGTAAGAGAAATAAATTTTATTTAAGTTAATAGATATACCGCATGTAGAAGATGGTTAAAAGACAAACTATGATAGGTTTAGCTATGATTTCCTGATTGAATATAGCGGTATAGATCCTGGATAAATATCTCGTAACTCCCTTGCGTGCCAATCAGGTGCCCACTACTCCGATTTTGCAAAAGATGGAAGACCTGACTGTCTTCATCCAGATCTTCATTGACATACCAGATCTTTTGTCCCGTCACAGGAAACAGCATATCTACAGAGCGATCCCATTGAGGGTCATAACCAATGAGAAGAGTTTCTTGACTCAGTGTGACCGCTAAAGCTTGTTTTAACTTTTCAAAATCCTTGAAGTAGGAATCGCGCCTGCGTATCTCATATTCATGAGCGCCAAAACTACCAAAAAGCTTAACCAGCAAGTATGGTTTTTTTCCTTCTTCATGGCTCCTGTCAAAAGCGAGAGCTGTATCACGTTGAGGAATTACTACCTGGAAATCACGCCCTCCTCTCATTCCTACTTGCAGGAATGCATTTTCCAGAGCATCGTCGATATTTGTTGAGATGATAATATCGAAGATTCCTTTTTTGACAAGGTCTGCGAACTGGATATCTGCGCTTAATAAAGGTAGGGACTGTAAAGAATCTTGTAAAATAGTATGGAGATCACTCGCTGTGAAATGCCTTTGGAGGACGTGGTGACATTCACTAAATTGTTCTATGCGAGAGAGATGACTAAAATCGCGGTTGCTGAATTGTCGTAGCCTCTCATAAAAATCTTTGCTACGGAACAATGCTCCTGCACGCGAGCCTAGAAAAAGTATGGTAGGAGCTTTCTTATCTGCCCTTAGCGATCTGGCGATCTCTAGCCCGTCTACTGGTACGCTATATTTGTCCCTTTTCTTAGCCTCTACATCTTTGTTAGCTTGAGAAGATATACCTTCAAGGGTGTCGAAGCTCTGTTGTAAGGATTGTAAGAAAATCTCAGTGTTTCCTTCATTGCCTGCAATAAATGTGGCCTGCCTGCCTTGAAGGTGCTTGGAGATAAGAGGGTGCTTGCTTTGATTTTCTTCATCTATAAGCCAGAGAGAACCACCTCTATTGGGAAAAATACGCAGGAGTTCCTGGTCCCATACAGGGTCAAGGCCGAGAATCAGCGCATCTCGCTCCAGGAGGGAGCGCAAAATACGCTCTGACTCCTGATGACTCTCTAAGTGCATGTGGCGGTTACTGATCGTATAAAGTCGTGACGTAAAGTCCCCGAAAACTTTGATTATTCTGGGGAGATGCGTTTTGCCGGGCATTGGACTTGCTCCAGGACCAGGTATAATCACTTCAAAATCGTGCCCTTCTTTCATTTCTGCCTGGATGAAAGCTTGTTCCAGGAGGTCGTCAACATTGGTTGAAATGATCTCACCGAAATAGCCGCGTTTCACCAGTTCTGCGAGGATGGTCTCTCCTTTTGTTACAGGCAGGTCTTGTAAAGAGCTTCTTAAAATAGCGTGAATATCTGCTTCCGAAAATAAATTTTTCGTGAGCAAGGAATAGCATTCGGCGAATTGTTCTGTCTGAGAAAGCCGGCTGAAGTCGCGGTTGCTGAAAAGTCGAAGGGTTTCATAGAGATTTTTGCTGCGGAATAGCGCACCTGCTCTGGAACCCAGAACAAGGACGGTTGAATGATTGATTCTTCTCCTCACCTCCAGTATTTTCGCTGTAATGTCTGCCTCATCAAATTTAGACTCCTTCTGTTCGCCTGCGTTATCCAGATGTTGCTTGAATTGAAATGCTGGTGCGGTTTTTGTCTGAGCGTAGTAACCGCCGATTAGATCATTTTCTATCTCTGCCATCTGATAAGGATGTGTCTCATCAGGCAAAAGCGAGAATGCGAAGACAGGAAGAGGATATTGCCAGTTTCTCCGGCTCTGGTTTTGCAAAGCTGTTTTCAGTTGTGTGGAAGATCCGACGCAAAGAAGTTGTAGAGTGTCAGCGTCAAGAATTTTGTAGACGCCTGGCGATGGCGCAATATGTTCTATTTGTGTCATAAGTATATGGAAGGCATAAAGATTGCTCCATTGCAGACCCATCCATGTGTTCTGGTGAGGCTGCGCAATGAGATGTAAAGGGGCAAAACTTGCATTTCTGGCGTTATTAAGTGTTCCAGCCAGCCGAAGTCCTCTGAGTCCTGTACTGCTGCTTTCTGATCTAATATATTGAGGATGAGGGCGATCATAATTGCACAGGGGTGAACTTCCTTGCTCTAAGCGATACTGCCATAAAAGGTAGCAAGCGAGAGCTGCGCATTCCTCTGCGGAAAACGTCAATGGCGCGACAGAATATTCAAAATTTACCCCCGTAGCATCCCTCCAACTCCATAACAGTGGCGCTGCGGGGTGAGGGTCGCTGAAGGGCATTTGCGAGGGATCGCTCATCGTATGAAAAATTAAGTCTCCGATGCATATGCGTAAATTCTGGCCTGTCTGCCCGATATAGAAAATCTCGGACCCTCCAACACCTCTGATGCGATACACTCCTGGGCCGGTTGGCAGCGCCTTGAGGTCAGAAGCATCAAAAGGAATCCAGTCAGTCCATTCCAGACCACACCAGGTTTTGATCATAAAAGACTTCACTGAGATGGTGGGGCTTATAGAAGCCATTGGAGGAAGGCTGCTTTGCTGGGCTGATAAAGCTGTGCTACTTGTGCCGGGGGCTGAGGGATATGCTGCTGACTGGACATCTAGAGTATGCATCTGTTGTTCAAGCGTGGCTGCGAAGGATGCGAACCCTTTGCCAAACCTTCGTAGCACGGTAGCGGCAATCTGCGCAAAGGGACGACTTTCCTCAGCGATGGCGACCCCTTGCTCGGATAACCCGGCAGCTCCGATAAGGCTCAGAAAATCGCGAGCCTGGCCGTACTGTTGTTCAACAAAAATTGAAACTGCCTTCAGTACAGTGTATGCATCGGATATTGGTACGATATTAAGCAGCTCGTCACGAACGCCAGCAATAAAATCGTATTCGGCGTGGTCGAAACTGTCGATGGGTTCATCGGAGTAAATTTGTTCCAGCAGGCCACCGAGCAGCACCTCCGCGATATATACCGGGCTGGCTGCCGGCAGCGTGATATGTTGAATCAGTCGTATCACATGGAGATTGAGCGGTATGGGGGCGGCGGCTAGCAGTCCGGCGAGTTTACGCGCGGTAGGGGATGCGTTAGCGCGAAAGAGCTGTACGCGTTTTTTAGCGGCAAGAACGTGTTCTTGCTGCACACTGGAAGCATCATCAGGATGAGAAGATAAATCTTTTTCAAATAGTGCGCCGGGGACCACTGTGCTTTCTGTTCCTGTAATCATATTGGCCCAGGAGAGAAGCGATCTGTGCTCTAAGGTCACGATAGGGAGAGCAAAAGAGTAATCAACAGCAGAAAAATGATCAAAATCATGACGTGGCGGCTGGAACTTCAATTGTATATTCGCAGCGTTGCGGGGCGGAGAAGCAACCCGTATCATATCAGCGAGATGCAGGGCCGTCTGGTGCCACAGGCGACGGGGGAACATTTGAATAAGCGTGACAAAATTTTTTTTACCCCACAGGTCCAGTATTTGTTGGACTTTACCGTTGTGCCAGGCAGAAGATACACAGTCCGTCACGACGAGGATCAGTCTGCGCCCGCTGGGATCGATCAACTCCTTAGGACTGTGCGCGCGGCCTTCTTTGATGTTGCTGGAGCCTGCATACACCTGTACATGGTCAGGATCATCGGTCGCAAGCCTCCAGAGGCGTATATCGCGAAAGGCTCCGTGATGTTCTAATAGCGTGCGTAATTCAACGATGGTCTGTTGCCAGAGCTGCATAGAAGGGCCTTCATCAACGACAAGAGCAATGTCGAACCAGCGTATAGGAAGAGGGTCCACAACAGGAGCCCAGAGGCTATTTTGTGTTTCAGCGATTTTCTGTACTGTCGCAGGCTCATTGAAGACAAATGTGGTTTTAGAGGGAAAGCGGCGCATGAAAGGTCGCAATGCTCGGGCTATAGCAAGTGCGTGAGGGAGGGCTGGGGCGGCAGGGCTTTTGAAGGGTATCGCCCAGGATTGAACAGTGCCGCTACTATGAGCGCGTTGAGTTTTTAAATAGACATTCGCAACAGGCTCTTCCCTGAGGGGGGGTGATTGTGGCGGCGGAGGCGTTGTGGCGTCCGGCAATTGCTGAGCAGGGGAGGGTGCATCATAGCGCGGCTGATGAGAAACCGCATCCGGTTCGACGCTCGCTTCTCCTCGTCTATTATTCATTTGTAATGCCAGCCATAAGAGATCTGCAACTTCCTTTGCCGTCATCTCAAGGTTGGCATGTTGTAATGCGGCTATGAGCTTATCAATCATGATTTTTCTATGTTGTGAGCTGTCTCAAAACGGCGCGGAAGATCGTTTTCTTATCACGCGTATCGATACCACGAGAAGAGAGATAGATGGCATTCAATAACTGGTCTGTTGCCAGGTCGCCTTTGACCTGTTCCTGGAGAAATTCATCGATAAGCTGGTTTGCGAGCGGCAGAATGTCAGCGCCCAGATGAGACTCAACAATGCTGGCAAGCTCTTCTTTGGTGGGAGGTTTCATATCGAGACGGAGGCAGCGCCTCAAGAACGCCGGCGGGAACTCTCGTTCCTCATTACTGGTCAGCACGATGAAGGGGAAGGCATGGCAATGCACATGTCCCTCCTCGATAGTCACTTTGGCCGCGCCATTGCGTCCGTAGTAGGCATCAACGAAGCGCTGGTGCTGAGAAATACGAACCAGTTCGGGAATATCAAACTCTCCCTCTTCGAAGATATGCAGCAGGTCATTCGGCAGGTCGATGTCACTTTTATCGATCTCATCGATCAGCAGAACGCGTGGCCGCGCGGAAGGAAGCAACGCGGCACCTAATGGGCCGAGACGTATATACTGCCCGATATCGGGAGAAGGTTTATCGGCGCCAGTGTCTTTCCAGTGAGCGGTATCCTGCAAACGACCGATAGCATCGTAAGAGTAGAGTCCATCAGCCAGGGTCGTGCGGGTGGTGATTGACCAGCGTAGTACGGGGCCGAGTCGCAATTCGCGCGCAACGGCGTAGGCAAGGGATGATTTGCCGCATCCAGGCTTGCCGCTGACAAGCAGAGGGCGTCGTAAGTAAAGGGCGGCATTAACCAGCTCAACGACTTCTTCGCTCGCTTGAAATACCTCACCTCTGGCGAGCATGCGCTGCATAAACGCGTCGTCTTCATCCATCTGCGGGATGTCGAGAATTTTGCCCGTGAATGTACGCCAGGGAGGTGGTAGAGGAAGGCGCGCTATGTCATCATGCGGTTCTCCCTTACCTCTATAAATTTTCCAATCGTCCATTGTGAATTAAACTCCTCTCCGTGGTGGCATTCGCAGTTGCATGGCAGTTGTAGTGGGCGGTAGCCTGTGCGGATCATCCCACAGGAGTGTCAGGTGATGCCCATGATGGTGCCCGTTTTTACTTTCGCCAGCCTGAAGGCGCTGCTTCCATACAAGATCTGGAATCCTGGCAAGCGTTTTCTGGGCTAAAAATGATTTGAATAAGCGGCGGATAGATTGTAGCTCGCCAATATATGCTCTCGGCCAGAGGGCTATTGGGATGCCGGAACTTAAAATGACGTTAAATATATGATCAGGGTCGCTTAGATAATCTGGGGGCACAAAGGTTAAGGCAAGGCAGACGATGGAAGAATCCCTGAGAGCGGCAGCAACACTTTCTTGCGTGGCGCAATGCTTCTGATCGCAAATCCAGATGGGACCTTTAGCGCGGGCGCTGGCAGGTTTTCCATCTATGAACTCCAGATATGCCTGCCATTTGCTTTTCCACAGAGGCAACATTTTCTTTTTGCGGGCGCGCTCCAGTGATCTTATCACCACCTTATGCCGGATACCCAGCTTTACGCGTCCCATGCCGGTATCGATCTGCCAATGATCAATAGGCTCACAAAGGAGCTCGTTTGGCAAAGCAAACTCAACGATGAGCTTGTCTATCTCTCCTTCCAGGTAATCACCGCACTTTTCGAGTGCTTCGTCAAGAAAATCCGGTATATGTTCAAGGGCTATAGGCTCGTCAATTACCTCAATACCCGCATTCTGGATAACGTTATAGTCATTATCCAGCAGCCAGGCTCGAATATAGAAGCTTCTCTCTTCGTCTGGCTCAAGGGTAACAAGCAGGTAATATACATCAGAGCTGTATTCCTCTTTTACCATGCGGCGTAATCTATCAATTTGAGTGGTGCCTAACCCTAATTCCTTGACTCTTTTATCGATCCATGCGCTCAGAGCTTGCTGTGTGGTTGTCTCCTGCTGCTTTTGAGCGTAGTAAGCGAGGTATTGGGCAAATGCTAAAAGGGGAAAAGTTCCTTCGTTCTGCAAAGGAGCGTTTGCCAGATTTTCTAACATCATGGGGAGATTGGCTGCACCTTTGCTATCCACAATGAGCCAGTCGTCAGGGATGCACATCTTATAAGCTCTTTTGAAAACCTTATCGGGCCATGTTGCTGCTTTTAAAATGAATTGGAGCTGTTGCAGGCGCGTATAGGTAACAATCGTTTTTGGGAAGATGCTGTGGAGCAAGCTATCGAACGCTTGCCACTGAGGTGACTCCCCTTCTTTTTGATAGAGGGCATATGCCAGCATGTCCATCCCTGCTGGATAACGGGAACAGGTCTGGAGCAACTGAAGGATATGCCGAAAATCAGAGCTCTGGTCACTTTTTGGCATATCCTGGGTGATCGCTACTGGCAGTAGATCAAGCACCTTTTCCCTCAGCTCCCTGTCCTGCATATGGTGGCATTGGAGCAGACACTTGATCATCTTTGTCAGAAGACCAGGTTGATTATAGACGCCTTCAGGCATGACTGTTGCAGCCGTCTCAGCAGGAACTTGCGAGGCTTCAAACAAAAAACATTCGCTCTCAATATCAATACAAAGCAGACGTATCTCTGCATAAAGCTTATCTTCTGGATGAATATAGATGCACAACACCCTGAGAAATGTAATAAAGACAAACTCTCCATTGTGAAGCTGCTTATCGATCAGAAACTTGATCAGTTTATCAACGCGATCTTCTCGGTTGTTAGCTTGAGGAAGCGTGTCCTGATAGAAAATCAGTTCTTCTACAAGAAAAACGGTTTTTAGTGCTTCATCAGAATTGAACTTATCACAATTGAGCAACGCTTTGCGACAGCGGCTCAAAAGATGCGTAGATAATGTTCTCATATATAATACTTCCCCAGCGATATAGTAGTATGTACTATAATATAGTGAGTACATAGGTATGTCAACAAAATCAAGTAATATATGCACTTCTAGATTGTCTTACCTTTTTTATGCGAGAAGAGCATTCCGCAGGCGCGCACGCTCGCGCCTGCGGCGCTTGCCCTGTGAGAAACATGTGC
>Ga0070741_10008435_pt1 | contig 20679 bp, 17 predicted proteins | sample Coa_R1_4_FD_66440 | JGI IMG/M metagenome (GOLD analysis project Ga0070741, IMG submission 66440) | Surface soil microbial communities from Centralia Pennsylvania, which are recovering from an underground coalmine fire - Coalmine... | ecosystem: Environmental > Terrestrial > Soil > Unclassified ...
ACGCCGTAGCTCTTCATGAAGTCGCGCGCGGCGTTGGCGCCATCGACCTCGAAGCGCAGGTCGGGGCTCGAATACTCTCCGGTGAGGCCCATATCGTGAAACACTGCCGCTGATAGGGTTTTTTGCGCCCAAAATTTATTCACGAACCCTAGGAGGCTTCATGCAACCTTTCACCCTCTACATCGAAATCCCGTCGGCTGCGGCTGAAAGCCGCACTTGCGGAGCAAGCCCATGAGTAAGTTCGTTCCTGGCAATCTCGCGTTGGAAGATTACGCCGATGACCTTTTCCTTGCTGGCTATGCCCCCTATTTCGGCACAATCACTCTTACTCGCCGTTCGTCAAGCAAAGACGGCCAGTTTGCTGACACGATTTACGACGCGCACTGGTATCGCACTCCTGACTACGACGCCGAGTACAAAGAAGGCGAGGATGGCACTCTGCTCGTCAAGCAACGCGAACTGCCACTACTCGCAAGAACTTCATGGACGCAGCCGCGCGCAATTCGACAGAATCGACAGCAAGGATTGCGCCGTAACGTCCCGCACCGCGCAATGCTAGAAGGTCAGTGTTGGCAGGTAGAACAGGTGGCGAAGACGGTTTATGAGGCAATCGTAAAGGAGATCGTTCCCGCAACCGAGTGGCGCGATGTTCCATGTCTCACCGCGCCGATCTACCTGCACTTCCTTGAGTTGACCGACAAGGGCAAGCGCAAAAAGGGCATACATCCCCTGCACGTGCATTTTCTCATCTTCGTTCCTGACTGCCGCTGCCGACAGTTCGAGAAATTCGTTCGCGACGACGTTATGGCGCTGGTGAAAGGCAACGCTTTGGAGTCTCAGGAAGCAGCCAAAGCATTCAAATCAATGAAGGCGCGCATTCAAGGACTCCAAATCAAGCCACTCACGTACTTCGTCAACCAGACGGACGGGCAGCGCAGCTACTTCCCCATCTCATATGCCGAAGCCGAGCAACATCCCGTCATCGGTAGTCGCCGTGGCATCTTTCCTGACTACTACCTGGATCACAAACACGCGTACCTGCCGCGATCAAGTCAGCGTGCCATGGCTGCCTGATGGTGAACAAGTTCGCGCAATACGAAATGTCACTAAATATAACGAGGTAACACAGAAACCAGCATATGAAGAAACAGCCTTTAGAACAAACTGTCGCCGTCAGACTATCGGAGCAATTGCTGAGCCAAGTGACTGAGAAAGCCGCTGCGCTTTCACTGACTCGTTCGGAATTTCTGCGCCTCAGTGCACTATGGGGAGTGAAGCAGTTGAATCAGACGCCGAAGACATCTCAGCTCGCATTTTGATCACCGTACCACCACCAGATACTAGGACCCTATATGCAAGAACCAACCACACCACCCACCGATCCGCGCGACTTAGCGAGCCCATTTCCAACAGACGCGCCGCCATCTGTCTACGCTATGTACGAAAGCACAGTGGAGCAACTAACGGCCATTGTCGATCTCGGACGAAAGGCCTTGGCTCTTGGTGAACATGGACTTGATGTTTCACGTCTGCTGGCCGATGTGCAGCAGGCATTAAAGGCGCTATACCTGCCTTCTTACATCACTGGCACCATTCCCGCGCAGTAGGTGGACTCCATGTTTGGGATCGTATCTCATCACACCAAGAAAGAGCTTCTTGAGGGCATCTCGGCCGCCAAGTTCCAATCAGCGATCTCGTTCAAGATCAGCAGCCAGAAGGACATGGACACGGCTCGCAACGCCATAAATCGCCGTATCTCCGGAGGTAAGGGCGTGTCGTTAATTCTGCTGGAGGAAAACCGCTAGTGGCAATCACGCCTTATCGCGCATGGCTGGAACGAGAGAAAGCCAACTTCCGCGCACAGAAGCAATCTTCTGGCAGTGGCTCCCCTGAGGCTCGCGCTCTGAGGCACGCAGCGTCCATCGCTTCTCGAGCGGACAAAGAGAACCGCTAGTTGCCTTCTGCGGCTCCTATTTTAGTCGCCTCACTACCTCAGCTTTGGGCTGGTTCACAGACTCACGCTGTTCTACTTCAATTTAAAGTTGATCGGCACTTCAAATTTAAACACAGACGCAGCAGGGTCAATATTCGCAGGCACAGGCGGAAATCTGCCAGTGTTCCGTACAGCTTGCATACACTCGCTGTCTAGCGCAACAAAGCCAGCTTTTCTTGCCAGTTCGTAATTAACGACTTCTCCGGAGCGAGCAATCTCGATTTTAACGTAACAAGTACCTTCCTCAAGATCACTCACCGACTTGGTCGGGTAATGCACATTGCGCGTCACCAAACTCGTGAGCATGGCCTTGTAGGAGTCTGGCGAATCCGCGTTATTGCCTGCTGCGCCAGCATCACTCCCACCCGATCCCACAGAGGCTAGTGATGACGAATCTTGTTGCATTGGCTCCGGAACCAAGGAGCCGCGACCCTCGGAAGCTGGACAGGAGCCAGCAGCAGCAAGTGCAGACGGATCAGAAATCATTTCGGCACGCTGAATGTCCGAGAACATGCCGCTCTGATCCATTGCGGAAAGCACGTGCGACATGTCGCCAGCCAGATCACCGCTGGAAGATGACGGTGATTGCATCTCTCGGGGCTGCATCGCGCATGTACATGCAAAGCGTTTGAAGTCGGCGGACTTCCAGTTGAGCGTTACGGCGATGGTCTCATCGCCGAAGATATTCCCAAATGCGATCCGATGCTCCAATGGAAGCTTGGAAAATGACAGAGCAAAACCATTGTCTCCACCACCAGGGAGAATGCCAACATTCGCATATCCTGATGACGAGTCAAAGGCTCCCGACGGCTGTCTGAACATTCCCGCCATACCGATGCCACCACCGTCAATGCTGTAGTTGATAGCAGTTGTTTGCCCAACGTCGGTGAGATGCCAGCGCGGGCTCTTACCGTGACGTGTTCGCCTGTCGTAAAAATCCAGCTCAACATATCCGCGTCGTGGGCTTTCGCAAACAAGCGATACATCGTAAATCGTACTCCCATCTACTTCTTGCGCTTTTAGTACGGCCCTCTTTGTGCCCTTGAGCTTATTGGATGACTCTGTATAGGTCCAATGTGTCGGAGCGTCATCCGCTACTGATTGCGTGGCGTGCGTAAACGAAACGCTTACAACTACGACGATGATGCTGACGTGGAGCTTCCCCATTAGCTTACCCCCGATGATTGAGCGCGCGTTTAGGTGCTGCGAATAGAATAATCCATTCTGGAGTATTCCAGAACAGATTCTAGCCTGCTCGACTATGGCAAGCAGGCGGAACTACGAAAAGAGACGTGAGCAGCTAAGAATTCTGCTCAGAACAGTGCGCCTTGAAGCTGGACTTACGCAGGTTGAGCTTGCTGCGCGACTCCGTAACAGGCGCCAAGCGTTCGTATCGAAGGCCGAGCTAGGTGAACGGCGCGTGGATTTGGTGGACGTGGAAGAAATCTGCGACGCCTGCGGGGCCGACTTCGTAGAAGTGATGCATAGGTATCGAAACCTGCGGCAATCTTAGCTGCGCGCTACCGATCCCCTTCCCCACCAATTATTACTTCATGGTTCTTGTCGAATTTCACCTTGTGAGCAAGTAGGTTCTGCGACACCTGCCTGTCCTTCACACCGTCGTAGTGCTTTTCTATCTGCGCTAGGCTTGTGCCCATGAACCTAGCTACTTCGTAAGGGTTCTTGCCCGCGATGAGCGAGATAGTGGCGTAGTAGTGTCTAAGGCAATACAGGGTCTTGGATGTGTCGAAGCTGGGGTACTGCCGCTGAACTTCCACCATCAGCTTGCGGTAGTAACCATATAGATTTTCCTTGGTCAGCGGCTTCGGCTTGTCATATTGAGAGAAGACGAAGTGCTCGTCGTCGCCGAATTTCGTGTAGCTTCTGATCCTGTTGAAGATATCCCCCCTGCGCGCCCTCGGTTCACGCCCCTTACGCGTCTTCGATTCGGCACCTTCAATCGTGACCCTGGCAGTCTTTTCTTTGTCGTCGTACACCTTGACTTGGCCGAATCTGAGCTTCCGCAGTTCTCCCGTCCTAAGGCCGAAATTTGCTTGCAGTACGATGAAGTCATGCAAAATTCGCCTGTAATAAATCTCTTCCTCTCGTTTGACGTGGTTCTCCCTCACCAGCCTGTGCCAGCGCTGCGAAACATTCGTTAGCTGCACATACTCTTCCTGCTCGAAGGCCTCGCGCCGCGTTTCATCTGGCGGCGGCGTAGGCAGGTTGAAGTCAGGCTTGTAGGTTTGGCTAATCAGACCTTCATCCACCGCAAAGGTATACATCTGCTTGATCGAGACAGATTCATTGTTCACAGCGGAGAGTGTGATGTCAGACTTTCTCTTGCGTCGAAAGACTAGATAGCCTCGAAAGAACTTGCGGTCAATGTTCTGAATCTTGGTGGCTCGACCGACGAAATCGACGTAGTGCTTCGTGTGGGTCTTTAGGTTCCTAAAGCGCCCCTCTCGAATCGTCCCCATGTCGAGCCTGTTTTTCTGCTGCGATTCAAGGAACAGCCTGCGCAGCTCCTCCGCCGTCACAGAGAACAGCTTCTCGCCATTTTGAATCTTGGCCTGATAAGCGATGAATTCGCGCCTTGCGCGATTTGCCGCCTCTTCCTTGTCTCGCGTTTTGAGCGACTTCCGAACATAGCGTTGCTCGGCCTGTACGTACATTCGGAACTGCCATACGTCGCCGCTGTGCCGAGTTCGGTAGATCAGAACTGCGCCATCGAAGATCGCGTGCTCATCGAAAGTAAAGCCGCCGCTTTTCTTCTTGGCAGCAGGCGTGGCGTCTTTCAGACGATTGCGGCGAGTGGACCGCATGGTTTGCAACATTGGCCGAATCCTCGGGAGCTAACCCCTTGATTCTAGGTCAAGTGCTGAAAAAAGTTTGAAAGTATAGATTTCTTTAATATCAAACAGTTACGCTACTAGAATCATTCCCATTCGATCGTCGCCGGCGGCTTGCCCGAGATGTCGTAGACCACGCGCGACAGGCCCGGCACCTCGTTGACGATGCGGCGGCTGCATTCGTCCAGCAGCTCATACGGCAGGTGCGCCCAGCGGGCGGTCATGAAGTCGATGGTCTCGACGGCGCGCAGGGCGATGACCGGCTCGTAGCGGCGGCCGTCGCCGGTGACGCCGACGCTCTTCACCGGCAGGAACACGGCGAAGGCCTGGCTGGTCTTGTCGTACCAGCCGGAGCGGCGCAGCTCCTCGATGAAGATGTGGTCGGCCAGGCGCAGGGTGTCGGCCGCCTGCTTGGTGACCTCGCCGAGAATCCGCACGCCCAGGCCGGGGCCGGGGAAGGGGTGGCGGTGGACCATCTCGGCCGGCAGGCCCAGCTCCACGCCGATGGCGCGCACCTCGTCCTTGAACAGCTCGCGCAGCGGCTCGACCAGCTTGAGCTTCATCCGCTCCGGCAGGCCGCCGACGTTGTGGTGGCTCTTGATGACGTGGGCCTTGCCGGTCTTGGCGCCGGCGGACTCGATCACGTCCGGGTAGATGGTGCCCTGGGCGAGGAAGTCGACGTCCTTGATCTTGTGCGCCTCCTCGTCGAACACCTCGATGAACAGGCGGCCGATGATCTTGCGCTTGGCCTCGGGATCGCTGACGCCCTTCAGCTCGGCCAGGAAGCGCTGCTCCGCGTTGACGCGGATGACCTTCACGCCGAGGTTCCTGGCGAACACCTGCATCACCTGGTCGCCTTCGTGGTGGCGCAGCAGGCCGTGGTCGACGAAGACGCAGGTCAGCTGGCCGCCGATGGCCTTGTGCAGCAGGGCCGCCACCACCGAGGAGTCGACGCCGCCGGACAGGCCCAGCAGCACCTTGCCCTTGCCGACCTGCGCGCGCACGCGGGCGATGGCGTCGTCGATGATGTTGCCCGCGGTCCAGGCGTTGCCGCAGCCGCAGATGTCGTGGACGAAGCGCGAGTAGATGCGCTTGCCCTGCGTGGTGTGGGTGACCTCGGGGTGGAACTGGATGGCGTAGTAGCGGCGCGACTCGTCGGCCATGCCGGCGTGCGGCACATCACGGGTGCTGGCGATCAGCTTGAAGCCGGGCGGCAGCTCGGCGACGCGGTCGCCATGGCTCATCCACACGTCGAGCAGGCCGTGGCCCTGCTCGTTGGTGCGGTCCTGGATATCGCGGAACAGCTCGCTGTGGCCGCGGGCGCGGATCTCGGCGTAGCCGAATTCCTTGATGTGGCCGGGCTCGACGCGGCCGCCGAGCTGCGCCGCCATGGTCTGCATGCCGTAGCAGATGCCCAGCACCGGCACGCCCAGCGCCCACACCGCGTCGGCCGCGCGCGGCGCGTTGGCCTCGAGCACCGACTCGGGGCTGCCTGAGAGGATGATGCCCTTCGGTGCGAAGGCGCGGATCGCCTCGTCGCCGCAGTCCCAGGGGTGGATCTCGCTGTAGACGCCGAGTTCGCGCACGCGGCGCGCGATGAGCTGGGTGTACTGCGAGCCGAAGTCCAGGATCAGGATCCGGTCAGCGTGGATGTTTTTCAAAGCGGTCTTCCGCGGTACTGAGGGAAAAAGAGAGGCCGCAAGAAAACCCGGTGAGCGGGTCTTCTTGCGGCCTGGTGTGTCGCATGTCAGCAGACTCTTGTGCGCTTAGGACTCGGTGCGGTAGTTCGGCGCTTCCTTGGTGATGGTCACGTCGTGGACGTGCGATTCCTTGATGCCGGCGCCGGTGATCTTGACGAAGCGGGTGCGGGTGCGCAGCTCCTCGGTGGTGGTGCAGCCGGTGTAGCCCATGCTGGCGCGCAGTCCGCCGATCATCTGGTGGACGATGGCCGCCATCGGGCCCTTGTACGGCACGCGGCCCTCGATGCCTTCCGGCACCAGCTTCTCGACCTCCGAGGTGGTGTCCTGGAAATAGCGGTCCTTCGAGCCCTGGGCCTGGGACATGGCGCCCATCGAGCCCATGCCGCGGTAGGACTTGTAGGAGCGGCCCTGGTACAGCTCGACCTCGCCGGGCGCCTCCTCGGTACCGGCGAACAGGCTGCCGGCCATCACGGCGTAGGCGCCCGCCGCCAGGGCCTTGGCGAAGTCGCCGGAGTAGCGCACGCCGCCGTCGCTGATCAGCGGGATGCCCTTGTCCTTCAGCGCGGCGGCGACCGCCATCACGGCGCTGATCTGCGGCACGCCGACGCCGGCGACGATGCGGGTGGTGCAGATGGAGCCGGGGCCGATGCCGACCTTGACTGCGTCGGCGCCGGCATCGACCAGGGCCAGGGCGGCCTCGCCGGTGGCGATGTTGCCGCCGATCACCTGGAGGCTGTCGCCATGCTGCTTCTTGATGCGGGCCACGCGGTCGAGCACGCCCTTGCTGTGGCCATGGGCGGTGTCGACCACCACCACGTCGACGCCGGCCTCGATCAGGGCGGCGACGCGCTCGTCGGTATCCGGGCCGGTGCCGACGGCGGCGCCGACGCGCAGGCGGCCGCGCTCGTCCTTGCAGGCCAGCGGGTGCTCGGTGGACTTCTGGATGTCCTTCACCGTGATCATGCCGCGCAGCGCGTGCTTGCCGTTGACCACCAGCACCTTCTCGATGCGGTGCTTGTGCAGCAGGCTGATCACCTCATCGCGCGAGGCCCCTTCCTTGACCGTGACCAGGCGCGCCTGCGGCGTCATGATGCTGGAGACCGGCTGGTCCAGCTTGGTCTCGAAGCGCAGGTCGCGGCTGGTGACGATGCCGACCAGTTCGTCGCCGGCCACCACCGGCACGCCGGAGATGCGGTTGGCGCGGGTCAGCGCCAGCACCTCGGCGATGGTCATGGTCGGCGGCACGGTGATCGGGTCGGCGATGATGCCGGACTCGTACTTCTTGACCCGGCGCACTTCGGCGGCCTGGCGCTCGGCGGTCATGTTCTTGTGCACGATGCCGATGCCCCCTTCCTGGGCCAGGGCGATGGCCAGGTTGGCTTCGGTCACGGTGTCCATCGCCGCCGACAGCAGCGGGATGTTGAGGGTGATGCGCGAGGTCAGCGGGGTTCGAAGGTCGACCTGGCGCGGCAGAACTTCGGAATAGGCGGGCTGCAGCAGAACGTCGTCGAAGGTGAGGGCTTCGAGATCGATGCGGGAGTCAGGGGACTGGCGCGACATTTACGGCTCCGGCAAAGCAATATTATACAGACTTGTGGCCTGCGACTCACGCCCGGCCGGGGCGTGATCCATTTTAGCGGCGCGGCAGCCCAGGCATTAAGATTGGCCGTACCGCCATGCCTGCGTCCGATCCCTCCCCCGCCCCGCGCACCGTTTATGCCGTCTCCGAGCTGGCCGAGATCCTGCGCGGCCTGCTGGAGGACAGCCTGCCCAACGTATGGGTGCAGGGCGAGATTTCCAACCTGGCCAAACCCGCGTCCGGCCACTGGTATTTCACGCTGAAGGACGCCCAGGCGCAGCTGCGCTGCGCCATGTTCCGCAACGCCAACTTCTACGTGCGGCCGCCTCCGGCCAACGGCGACGCGGTGCTGGTCCGGGGCAAGGTCGGCATCTACCCGGCCCGCGGCGAGCTGCAGCTGATCGCCGACTACATGGAGCCGGCCGGCACCGGCGCCCTGCTGCGCGCCTTCGAGCAGCTCAAGGCCAGGCTGGCGGCGGAAGGCCTGTTCGACCCGGCCCTCAAGCGCCCGATCCCTGCCGCGCCGCGCCGCATCGGCCTGGTCACCTCGGCCAGCGGCGCCGCGGTGCACGACGTGCTGACCGCGCTGGCCCGCCGCTGGCCGCTGGCGGAAGTGTTCCTTTACCCGGTGCCGGTGCAGGGCGCCGAGGCGCCGCCGGCCATCGTCAAGGCGCTGTACGAGCTGCCGCGCCGGGCGCCGCTGGACGTGTTGCTGCTGGTCCGCGGCGGCGGCTCGCTGGAAGACCTGTGGGCCTTCAACGACGAGGCGGTGGCGCGCGCGATCCGCGCCTGCGCGGTGCCGGTCATCACCGGCGTCGGCCACGAGGTCGACGTCACCATCGCCGACTTCGCCGCCGACCTGCGCGCCGCCACTCCCACCGCCGCGGCCGAGCTGGCGACGCCGGACGCCGCGGAGTGGGCGGCGCGGCTGAGCGCGCTGGACCAGCTGCTGCTGGCGGCCCTGGAGCGCCGGCTGGAGAACGCCGGCGAGCGCCTGGGCGGCCTGCTGGCACGGCTGGAGCTGCTGCATCCCGGCCGGCGCCTGCAGGACCGGGCGCAGCGCCTGGACGAGCTGGATGAGCGCCTGCGCCACGCCCTGGAAGGCCGCCTGCGCCTGCGAGGCGAGCGCCTGCGCGTCCTGGCCGGCCGCCTGGCGCGGACCGACCCGGGCCTGCGCCTGGCCGGCGAGCGCCGCCACCTCGACAACCTGGCGGCGCGGCTGCAGGGCCGCATCCAGTCGCGGCTGGCGGCCCGCCAGACCCGCCTGAGCGCAGCGCAGGGCCTGCTCGGCAGCTTCAATCCGCAGGCGGTGCTGGCCCGCGGTTATGCCATTGTGCGCGGGCCGGATGGCCGGGTGCTGCGCGACGCGGCGCAGGTGCGGCCGGGCGAAACCATCGAGGCGCGCCTGGCCCAGGGCAGCGTGATCGCCGAAGTGAAGGAACCCCGCGGCAGCTGAATGCGGCCCTGGGGCCCCTCGCCTCCATTTACACGCCGTCCTCCTCGTACAGCACCGGCCTTGTCGTCGACGGTACGCTTATTCCATTGTTCGGGGGTCGTCGCGCACTTCTTCGACAACCTCCTTAATGGTCGCCATGCCGCCGGCGGCCCGGGCTTTCATGAAAAAAGCGTGACGATGTCGACATTCGCGGCTACGGCGGCGGCCCGTCTTCCTCGATGAACAGCTCGCTGGCCGGCGCCATTCCCAGCGGCCAGCGCCGTACGACCTTGTACTTCGAGGCGCCGGGCTTGACCACGCTCTTCACCAGCACGAATTCGCTCACCGGCCATTCGATCTGCGGCGGCGCCGCATCGGGGGCTTCGGGCACGCCGCGCAGGCAGGTGATGTGCGGCGTGAACTTGCCCGGCAGCACCGGCAGGCCGTAGCGCAGCAGCTCGCGGTCGAGCTCGGCCTTGAGCTGGGTCAGCTCCGGCGGCAAGGTCTGCGGGCCGATCCAGACCACCCGGGGCCCTTCGAAGTGGCCGACCGTGTCCAGGTTCAGCCGGAACGGCTGCACGCGGACGTGCGAAGCCGCCAGCTCGGCGGCCTCGGCCTGGCGCGGCTCGATCTCGCCGAGGAAGGCCAGGGTCAGGTGGTAGCGCTCGGTGCGCACCCACACCGCGCGCGAGGCGTCGCCCGGCGGAATCTGCAGCGCGGCACGGGCCAGGGCCAGCCGCACCCGCTCGTCCGGCCACAGCGCAAAGAACATGCGCGCGGTGCTGGCGCGGCGCCGGCGCTCGCCGGTGACGGGCTCGGGGAACAGCGTCAGCTGCGAGCCGCCCTTGCTCAAAGCGCGCGACCCGCTGCCGGCAGCGGCGCCGCCGCCCGGAGATAGTCGCCCAGCTCGCCGTCGGAAGGCGCGCCGATGCGCAGCAGGCCGTCGGGCATCACGACCGTGGGGAATACCTCCCGGCCGCTCAGCGCCTGCAGCACCGGCTCGTTGCCGCGCACCGGGCTGAAGCAGCCCGGCGTGGCGGGCGGCGCGCCGGCCAGGGCGAACACGCGCTCGAAGCCTGCGCGCGGATCGGCGCTGCACAGGGCCGCCTCCAGCGCCTCCCAGTCCTCGTCGCCGTTCATCGACACCGGGATGTACTCCACCGCGTAGCCTTGCCGGATGAAGGCCCGCAGCCGCGCCTCGAGGTTGCGGCAGGGACCGCAGCCGGGCGCGGTGAAGACCTGGATCGCCGGCGCGCCGGCGCTGCCGTAGGCCAGGCGCACCGGCGCCGAGCGCGCCAGCCGCAGCTGCCCGGCGCGCTGCCCCGGGGTCTGGTAGCCGAACCAGGCGCACAGCGCCGCCGCGCCGAGCACCAGCGGCACCGCCAGCAGGCCGCCGCGCAGGGTCACCACGTTCATCTCGGCCAGGGTCGGGCTGCGGCGCAGCCACAGCTGCTGCACCAGCAGGCCCAGCGCCAGCAGCAGGAACACGCGGCTCAGCATCCAGGCCCCGGGCGAGGCGTGTGCTAGGCGCAGCAGCAGAAGGTGAAAGTCCATCCGTCAGATTCCCGATTCAGCCTGCGCCGGCCCTGCCGGCGCTCCCCTCACCCGCCCCTCCGCCGTGCACGGCGGGAGGGAACAGCCTATTCGAACTCGCCGTAGCCGCCATAGACCCGGCGCACCACGTAACCCGCCGCCTGCAGGTCGGCGATGATCTGGTTGGAGTGGGCCTCGTCCTGGGCCTCGATCAGCATCTCCAGGGTGGCGCTCTTGGCATGGCGGCCGGCCGACAGGCGCTCGTGGTGCACCTGCACGATATTGCCGCCGCTCTGGCCGACGCTGCCGGCGACGCGCGCCAGGAAGCCCGGGCTGTCCTCGATCTCGATCGACAGGCTGACCAGGCGCGACTCGTGCACCAGCTGGCGCAGCAGCACCGAGGCGAGCAGGCGCGGGTCGATGTTGCCGCCGGTGACGATCAGGCCGACCTTGCGGCCGGCGTACTTGGCCGGGTCGGCCAGCAGCGCGGCCAGGCCGGCGGCACCGGCGCCTTCCGCGACCACCTTCTCCACGTTGGCGAGCAGGCCGACGGCGCGCTCGATCGCCGCCTCCTCCACCCGCACCAGCTCGTGGGCGTGGGCGCGGATCACCGGCAGGGTCTGCTTGCCGACGCCCTTGACCGCGATGCCCTCGGCGATGGTCGGGCCGCCGCGCACCAGGCCGGGGTCCTCCTTCAGCGCGGCGTAGGCCGAGCAGTAGCCGGCCGACTCGACGCCGACGATGCGCAGGTCCGGGCGCAGCGCGTGCGCCGCCACGGCGTTGCCGGAGAACAGCCCGCCGCCGCCGATGGGGATGACCAGGGTATCCAGCTCCGGCACGTCGGCCAGCATCTCCAGCGCGATGGTGCCCTGCCCGGCCATGACGTGGGGGTCGTCGTAGGGATGGACCAGGGTCATGCCGCGGCCCTCGATCAGCTCCCGGATCAGGAAGTCGAAGGAGTCCGCCAGGGTATCGCCGTGCAGGATCACCTCGCCGCCCAGCTCGCGCGTGTTGCGGACCTTGGTGAACGGCGTGTTCTTGGGCATGACGATGACGCTGCGGATGCCGAGCCGGGTGGCGTGGTGCGCCACCGCCTGGGCGTGGTTGCCGGCCGACATCGCCGCCACCCCCGCCTTGCGCTCGGCCTCGGACAGGCGCGCCAGCTTGTTCACCGCGCCGCGCTCCTTGAACGAGGCGGTGAACTGGAAGTTCTCGAACTTCAGCCAGATCTCGGCGCCGGTGAGCCGCGACAGCACCCGCGACGGGGCGCAGGGCGTGCGCATCACCTGGCCCTCGATCAGGCGCGCGGCATCGCGGACGTCGTCCGCGCCGATCGCCAGTGTGGTGGTGGACATTTAAGATGGTTGGAAATGAGGGAATTGGCGCTAGTATCGCGGAAAACGGGCGGGCTGTGAGGCGCCCGCGGCCCGGCCGGCGTGCCCTTTCCCGAAGGATTTTCCCCGTGGCCCGGGCCGGCGGCCTTGCCGCCCAGGCGCGGGCGCCGGGAGCGCCGGGGACGGCCACGCGCCGAGCCGCCGGCCTCACCCCATGAGCTACAATTCGCGTCCGCGCCATGCAGCGGCGCCCATCCATCGAATCGCACCCCATGAGCCAGTACGTCTACACCATGAACCGGGTCGGCAAGACCGTCCCGCCGAAGAAGGAAATCCTGCGCGACATCTCGCTGTCGTTCTTCCCCGGCGCCAAGATCGGCGTGCTGGGCTACAACGGCGCCGGCAAGTCGACCCTGCTGCGCATCATGGCCGGCGTGGACAAGGACTTTCACGGCGAGGCGCGGCCGATGCCGGGCCTGAAGGTCGGCTACCTGCCGCAGGAGCCGCAGCTGGACCCGAACAAGACGGTGCGCGGCAACGTCGAGGAGGCCGTGGCGGAAATCACCAACGCCCAGGCCGAGCTGGACAAGGTCTATGCGGCCTATGCCGAACCGGACGCCGATTTCGACAAGCTGTCCGCCCGCCAGCAGGAGCTGGAGGCGATCCTCGCCGCCAGCGACGGCCATAACCTGGACGTGATCCTGGACAAGGCCGCCGAGGCGCTGAACCTGCCGCCGTGGGACGCCGACGTCACCAAGCTGTCCGGCGGCGAGCGCCGCCGTGTCGCGCTGTGCCGCCTGCTGCTGTCCAAGCCGGACATGATCCTGCTCGACGAGCCGACCAACCATCTGGACGCCGAGTCGGTGGCCTGGCTGGAGAAGTTCCTCAACGACTTCCCCGGCACCATCATCGCGGTGACCCACGACCGCTACTTCCTCGACAACGTCGCCGGCTGGATCCTCGAGCTGGACCGCGGCCACGGCATCCCCTGGCAGGGCAACTACTCCTCCTGGCTGGAGCAGAAGGAGAAGCGCCTGGAGCAGGAGCAGAAGAGCGAAGACGCGCACATGAAGGCGATGAAGGAAGAGCTGGAGTGGGTGCGCAAGAATCCGAAGGGCCGCCAGGCCAAGTCCAAGGCCCGCGTCAAGGCCTACGAAGAGCTGGCCTCGCAGGAATTCCAGAAGCGCGCCGAGACCAAGGAGCTGTACATCCCGCCCGGCCCGCGCCTCGGCGACCTGGTGGTCGAGGTCGAGGGCGTGAAGAAGTCCTACGGCGACCGCACCCTGTACGAGGGGCTGAGCTTCAAGGTGCCGCGCGGCGCCATCGTCGGCATCATCGGCGCCAACGGCCGCGGCAAGACCACCCTGTTCCGCATGCTGCTGGGCCAGGAGAAGCCGGACGCCGGCACCATCCGCATCGGCGATACGGTGAAGTTCGCCTACGTCGACCAGTCGCGCGACGCGCTGGACGGCAACAAGACCGTGTTCCAGGAAATCTCCGGCGGCAACGACATCATCCGCGCCGGCAGCTTCGAGATGCCCTCGCGCGCCTACATCGGCCGCTTCAACTTCAAGGGCGAGAGCCAGCAGAAGCGCATCAAGGACCTGTCCGGCGGCGAGCGCAACCGCCTGCACCTGGCCAAGCTGCTGCTCGGCGGCGGCAACGTGCTGCTGCTCGACGAGCCGACCAACGACCTCGACGTGGAAACCCTGCGCGCCCTGGAAGAGGCCCTGCTGGATTTCTCCGGCTGCGCCATGGTCATCTCGCATGACCGCTGGTTCCTCGACCGCGTCGCCACCCACATCCTGGCCTTCGAGGACAGCGGCGAAGTGGTGTTCCTGGAAGGCAACTACCGCGAATACGAGGACGATTTCCGCCGCCGCACCGGCTCCGAGCCCGGCGTGAACCGCAGGTCACGGCACAAGAAGCTGGCCTGAAGCCAGGCAAGAGGACCGCTTGTTGCAACAGTCCGCGCCATGGATGGCGCGGTGCTTGTACAGGACGTACACCAAGAAAAAGCGCGGAACCTTGCGGTTCCGCGCCAATGTACAGCGCCCCCGAACAAACGGCGGACGCTGTCCGCCCCTGGGGGTACAGTAGGGGCACGGGCGCCGCAGTGGCATCCCCTGACTGAGGGGTAGCCGGGCCGTAAATGTGCGCCGGTTCACAGATCACGAGGAGCAAAGCGCAGGACCATGGCCGTCGATCAAGCCCTTGCCTACCGCTGGCGCAGCGGCGCGCTGCAGCCGATCGCCTTCCCCACGCACGCGCGCCTGGACGAGCTGCTCGGCATCGAGCGGCAGAAAGCCGAGCTGCTGCGGAACACGCGCCGCTTCGTCGACGGCCGCCCGGCCAACCACGCCCTGCTCACCGGCAGCCGCGGTACCGGCAAGTCCTCCCTGGTCAAGGCCCTGCTCGGCCAGTTCGGGCCCGAAGGGCTGCGCCTGGTGGAGGTGCACCCGCACGACCTCACCGACCTGCCCGACGTGGTGGCGCCGCTGCGCGAGCGGGCCGAGCGCTTCGTGCTGTACGTCGACGACTTCAGCGTGGCGCAGAACGACCCGGCCCTGGCCGCGCTCAAGGCGGCGCTGGACGGCGGCATCGAGGAGCCGCCGGACAACGTGCTGATCTACGCCACCAGCAACCGCCGCCACCTGATGCCCGAATACCGCAGCGAGAACGAGGAGTACCGCTTCGTCGACGGCGAACTGCACCCGGGCGAGTCGGCCGAGGACAAGATCGCCCTGTCGGAGCGCTTCGGGCTGTGGCTGTCGTTCCCGCCGTTCAACCAGGAGATGTACCTGGAACTGGTGCGCCTGCACCTGCGCCGCCTCGGCCACAGCGCCTGGGACGAGGAGACCGAGAAGGCCAGCCTGCGCTGGGCGCTGGCGCGGGCCTCGCGCTCCGGGCGCGTGGCGCAGCAGTTCGCCAGGAGCTGGGCCGGACAGGAAAGAGCCGACTGAGCGTCGCCGCTGGCGGGAACTCCGCCGCTTTTGCGTACTGATTCTGTGCGCTGTGCCGCAGCCCGCCTTTGCTGGCCGCGATACCGCGCCAGTAAGATCGTCGGCAGCGGGATGGCACAGGGGAATCACCATGTCGGAGCAGGAAGCGGCCGCCCGGCCGGCGGCGGATGAGGCGCGGCAGCTGGCCCTGGCGCTGCGCCGGCGCGCACCCTCGGACGGGTTCAAGCTGCTGCAGGACCAGCCGCGCGCGCTGGTGGCCGCGGCGCTCGCCGAACTCGACGCGCTGCCGCGCAAGGCCCTGCTGGAGCGGTTCAGCGAGACCGAGCGCGCCGCGCTGCGCGCCATCGACGCGCGGCTGCATGCCCAGGCCGAGGCGGCGCAGCATCACCATTACCATCACGAGGACAGCGTCGGCGTGCTGATGCAGCCGGCGGACGCCGTGTTCCGGCACGGCACGCGCGTGACCGAGGTGGTGGAGCGGGTGCGCGAGCTGGCCACGGCCCACGTGCTGGTGATCTACGCCTATGTCGTCGACGGCGAGGACCGCCTGCAGGGCCTGCTGACCATGCGCGACCTGCTGCTGGCCGAGCCCGGCGCGAAAGTCGAGGACATCATGCTGGCGCACCCGTTCGCGCTGCTGCCGCAGATGACGGTGGAGGACGCGATGCACGAGACCGCGCGCCGCCACTACCCGCTGTACCCGGTCTGCGACGAGGCCGGCGTGCTGCTCGGCACCGTCGCCGGCGCGGCGCTGTTCGAGGCGCGTGCCTACGAGATCAGCGCGCAGAGCGGCTTGATGGTCGGCGTGGACAGCGAGGAGCGGCTGCTCTCGCCGTGGACGCGCAGCCTCAAGCTGCGCCATCCCTGGCTGCAGGTGAACCTGCTGACCGGGCTGGTGGTGGGCTTCATCGTCAGCCTGTTCAGCGGCACCCTGAGCCAGCTGGTGATCCTCACCGCGTTCCTGCCGATCCTGTCCAGCGTCGCCGGCAACACCGGCTGCCAGACCCTGGCGGTGACCCTGCGCGGGATGGCTCTTGACGAATACAGGAGCGACACCGCGGGCCCCTTGCTGCGCAAGGAGCTGCTGCTGGGCCTGCTCAACGGCGCCATCATCGGCCTCGTCGCCGGCGTGGTGATGTATTTCTATGCCCGCGGCGAGCACGCAGCGCATGCGCTGCAGGCCGGGCTGGTGGTGACGGCGGCGATGACCGGCGCCTGCCTGACCGGCGGCCTCGCCGGGGTGGCGGTGCCCTCGCTGCTGCGCCGCTTCGGCGCCGACCCGGCCACCGCCTCCAGCATCTTCCTGACCACCACCACGGACATCGTCGGCATCAGCCTGTTCCTCGGGCTGGCCAGCCTGGTCCTGCTGTAGGCCGGGCTCGCAGGCAGGCGGCGCCGCGGCCCTGCCGCGCTTCGCCGGGGGATCGGCCGCGACTGCCTTTTTCCCTGCCGGGCCGGGCGTCACGGCAGGGCTGCGACAGCGCTATGCTGGGCCATCGGCGGCTGCCGCCCGGCACGCCGCCCCACCACAAACCAGGGGGTGACCATGAACCTTCGCAGCAGGCTGTCCCTGCTTTGCTCGACCGCGCTGCTCGCGGCGTCCCTGCCGGCCCTTGCCGGCACCAAACCGGCGGACGATCCCAAGTGGACCGCGTTCCTCAACGACTACCAGGAAGGCTTTTTCGCCGCCGAGCCGGCGCAGGCGGTCTACGCCGGGCGCCATGAGTACGACGGCAAGCTGCCGGACTGGAGCGCCGCCGGCCTGGCCAAGGAAGCGGACTGGTTCAAATCCGAGCGCAAGCAGGCGCTGGCCTTCAAGCCGTCCTCGCTGCCGCCGCAGCAGCGCTTCGAGCGCGAATACCTGCTGGCGCGCATCGACGGCGAGCTGTTCTGGCGCGAGGAGGCGCAGGCCCCGTTCCACAATCCGGCGTTCTATCTCGACAACGGCTTCGATCCCAGCGTCTACATGGAGCGGCCCTACAAGCCGCTGGACCAGCGCCTGAAGGCCTTCGTCGGCTACCTCCATTCGATCCCGGCCGCCGCCGGCCAGATCCGCGCCAACCTCAAGACGCCGCTGCCCAAGACCTTCGTCAAGCGCGGCATCTCGGCCTTCGGCGGCTACGCCGACTTCTTCCGCAACGATGCGCCCAAGGCCTACGCCGAGGTCAAGGACCCGGCGCTGCAGGACGAGCTGAAAGCCGCGATCGGGCCGGCGGCCCAGGCCATGCAGGAGCTGGCCGAGTGGTTCAAGGCGCAGCAGGCGGCGGCCGACGACAGCTTCGTCCTCGGGCCCAGGCGCTTCGCCGACATGCTGTGGCGCACCGAGCGCGTGCGCACGCCGCTGGCCGAGCTGGAGCGGGTCGGCAAGGCCGACCTGGCGCGCAACACCGCGGCGCTGAAGGAAGCCTGCGCCCAGCTGCTGCCCGGCGGCACCCTGGAAGCCTGCGTCGCCAAGGTCGAGGCCGACAAGCCGCAGGGCAGCGTGGTCGAAGCGGCCCGCGCCCAGCTGACGCAGCTGCGCCAGTTCGTGCAGGACAAGAACCTGGTCGGCATCCCCGGCACCGAGCAGGCCCTGGTCAACGAGGCCCCGCCTTATCAGCGCTGGAACTTCGCCTACATCAACATCGCCGGCCCCTACGACAAGGGCATGCCCTCGACCTACTACGTCTCCCCGCCCGACCCGAGCTGGCCGAAGGCCGAACAGGAGGCCTACGAGCCGGGCAAGGCGATGCTGCTGTTCACCTCGGCGCACGAGGTCTGGCCCGGGCACTTCCTGCAGTTCCTGCACGCCAACCGCTCCTCCTCCACCTTCGGCCAGATCTTCGTCGGCTACGCCTTCGCCGAAGGCTGGGCCCACTACAGTGAGGAGATGATGTGGGAGGCCGGCCTCGGCGACGGCGCGCCCGACGTCCATGTCGGCCAGCTGTCGGAGGCGCTGCTGCGCGACGTGCGCTTCCTCTGCGCCATCGGCATGCACACCCAGGGCATGAAGGTGGAAACCTGCCAGAAGATGTTCCGCGAGCAGGGCTACCAGGATGCCGGCAACGCCACCCAGCAGGCCGAGCGCGGCACCTTCGACCCGGCCTACCTCAACTACACCCTGGGCAAGCTGATGATCCGCAAGCTGCGCGCCGACTGGACCGGGAGCCGGGGCGGCCGCGACGCCTGGCACGACTTCCACGACCAGTTCCTGTCCTACGGCGGGCCGCCGATTCCGCTGGTGCGGGAGCAGATGATGGGGCCCAAGGACAAGGGCAAGCTGTTCTGAAAAACCATGCCCCTCTCCCGGCTGTGCCGGGAGAGGGGCTGTTGCGGTTGCAGGCCGGCGTGGGGGCCGGGGCACTGCCGGCGGCAGGAGCCGCCTCGCCCTGAAGGGCGGGCTGCAGGCGCCTTTACCGGTGCGTCTTCAACAGGGCCGCGACCTTGTCGACGTACTTCTTCATCGCGCTGTCCTTGCTCTCGCCCTTGAGCTTGGCCCAGGCGTCGTACTTGGCGCGGCCGACCATGTCCAGCATGCCCGGGCGCGAGCCGGACACATCGCCCTGGGTGGCCTGCTTGAAGGTCGCGTAGAGGGTCAGCATGTCCTCGTTGCCGGGGCGCTTGGTCAGCGTCTTGACGTCGGTCTGAGCCTGCTCGAACTGCGCTTTGAGGTCCGCCATGGTTTGTCCTCTGGTTCTCGGAATGGACCGCGCCTGGCGGCGCGGCAAGGTTTTATAGCATGACCCCGCGGGGCCGGCCGTCCCCCCCGCCGGCGGCATTTCCAGGCGCCACGCGACGGCGGCGACGGACCGCCCTACACGCGCTCCAGGGTGAGGAAGCTGTAGGCGTGGGCGTGGCGCTCGTCGGCGGCATGGTCCTCCCGCGCGACCTGCCGCCACTGCGCCGGATCGTAGGACGGGAAGTAGGTGTCGCCCTCGACCCGGGCGTGGACCCGGGTCAGCTCCAGCCGTCGCGCGTGCGGCAGGGTCTGCCGGTACAGCTCGGCGCCGCCGATGACCAGCAGCTCACCTTGCGGCCGCGCGGCAAGAGCCGCTTCGAGATCGTGGAACACGGTGGCTCCGGCCGGCGCGTAGGCAGGGTCGCGCGTCAGCACCCAGTTGGCCCGCCCTTCCAGTGGCTTGCCGAGGGAGTCGAAGGTCTTGCGTCCCATCAGCACGGTGTGGCCCAGGGTCAGGCGGCGGAAGTGCTTGAGGTCCTCCGGCAGCCTCCAGGGCAAGCCGCCCTCGCGGCCGATCACGCCGTTGTCGGCGACGGCGACGACCAGGGTCAGGCCGGGGGTCAAACCGCCACCGGCGCCTTGATGTGGGCGTGCGGCTCGTAGTCGCTGAGCACGAAGTCTTCCAGCTTGAAGGCGAACAGGTCCTTCACGTCCGGGTTGAGGGTCATCGTCGGCAGGGGCCTGGGCTCGCGCGTCAGCTGCAGGCGCGCCTGCTCCAGATGGTTGGAGTAGAGATGGCAGTCGCCGCCGGTCCAGATGAACTCGCCCGGTTTGAAGCCGCTGACCTGCGCCACCATCATGGTGAGCAGCGCGTATGAGGCGATGTTGAACGGCACGCCGAGGAAGATGTCGGCGCTGCGCTGGTAGAGCTGGCAGGACAGCCTGCCGTTGGCGACGTAGAACTGGAACAGGGCGTGGCAGGGCATCAGCGCCATCCGGTCCAGCTCGCCGACGTTCCAGGCCGAGACGATGATGCGGCGCGAGTCCGGCGATTTCTTCAGCAAGTCGAGGACCTGCTTGATCTGGTCGATATGGCGGCCGTCGGCGGTGGGCCAGGAGCGCCACTGCCGGCCATAGACCGGGCCGAGCTCGCCGTTCTCGTCGGCCCATTCGTCCCAGATCGAGACGCCGTTCTCCTTGAGCCAGGCGATATTGGTCTCGCCGCGCAGGAACCACAGCAGCTCGACGATGATCGACCGGGTGTGCAGCTTCTTGGTGGTCAGCAGGGGGAAGCCCGCGGCCAGGTCGAAGCGCATCTGGTGGCCGAACACCGAGCGCGTGCCGGTGCCGGTGCGGTCGCTCTTCTCGGCGCCGTGCTCGAGCACGTGGCGCATCAGGTCGAGATACTGCTTCATAGGGTGTGCCTGTGGGTCTTTTGGCCGCTGCGACGGGTGCTATTTTCGCACAGTGCCAGGGACGACGAGCGCGGCGTACTTGATGCACGGCAGCGAGGAGAGACGACGCACTGTGCGAAAAACAGCCCCGTCCCGAACGGTTGCCTTCAAGACCGCGCCATGCCGCGTGGGCCCCGTCCATGGAGCCATCGGCCTCCGCCTTGCCTCAGGCGATGTT
>Ga0070741_10008436_pt1 | contig 20676 bp, 21 predicted proteins | sample Coa_R1_4_FD_66440 | JGI IMG/M metagenome (GOLD analysis project Ga0070741, IMG submission 66440) | Surface soil microbial communities from Centralia Pennsylvania, which are recovering from an underground coalmine fire - Coalmine... | ecosystem: Environmental > Terrestrial > Soil > Unclassified ...
CGCCGAGGTCACCGACCTGGCGAGGAAGATCGCCGAGGTCGGCTCCGACCAGGCGGCGAGCGTCTACCGCATGTCGTGGTGGAGCGACCGCATGCTCGGGTGGGCGATGTCGCACCCGTCGTTCAAGACCCAGCTGTTCCGCTTCGTCGACGTGTTCCCCGCGACCACCGGCGACGCCGACGTGCTGCGCCACATCCACGAGTACTTCGAGGGCGGCGACGCGCCCCGCTTGCTCGACATGGGTATCGGGGTCGCCGACCGGATGCCCGGTGGCGGTGCCATCTCGGCATCCGTCGCCCGTCGCCAGATCACCCGCATGGCGCACCAGTTCATCGTCGGCACCACGCCGGCGGAGGCGGTGGCCGGCCTGCACCGGCTGTGGCGCGACGGGAGTGCGTTCACCGTCGACCTCCTCGGCGAGAAGACGGTCACCGAACCCGAGGCCGACCGCTATGCGGCCCGGGTGCGCGAGCTGCTCGACGCGTTGCTGCATGCCACCACCGGGTGGGCGCCCGACGACCTGCTCGAGCGCGACGACACCGGCGGGCTGCCACGCGTCAACCTCAGCCTCAAGCCCACGGCCCTGGCGTCGCTGTACTCGCCGCTGACGCGCGACGACGGCCTGGCCCAGGCCAAGGGCCGCCTGCGGCCGATCCTGAAGGAGGCGGCGGCGCGCGGCGCGTTCGTCTACTTCGACATGGAGCACTACGGCGTGAAGGACCTCACGCTGCAGCTGTTCCGCGAGCTGCTGGCCGAGCCGGAGCTGGCCGACCTGGAGGCCGGCGTGGTCATCCAGGCGTACCTCAAGGACAGCCGCGACGACCTGGCCGACCTGGTGGCGTGGTCGTCGCAGCGGGCCCGCCCCATCGGTGTGCGCCTGGTCAAGGGCGCGTACTGGGACTCGGAGACGATCGAGGCCCGCTACCACGGCTGGGCCGTGCCGGTGTTCGAGCGCAAAGAACAGACCGACGCCAACTACGAGCGTTGCGTCCGCCTGCTTCACGACAACCACGGCAGCGTGCGCGCCGCTTTCGGCTCGCACAACCTTCGCTCGCTGGCGTACGCGGTCACCTACGCGCGCGACCAGGGCATTCCCGACAGCGGCTACGAGCTGCAGATGCTCTACGGCATGGCCGAGCCCATCCAGGCCGCGCTCCGCCGCTTCGGCCTGCGGCTGCGGGTCTACGCGCCGGTGGGCGAGCTCGTGCCCGGCATGGCGTACCTGGTGCGGCGCCTGCTCGAGAACACGTCGAACGAGAGCTTCGTGCGCCATCGCTTCGCCGAGGGACGCGATCTCGACGAGCTGCTGGCGCCGCCGAACGTCGACAAGCTGCCCGACCTGGTGGTGCCGCCACCTCGTCCTCGCACCGACGCCGGCCGGACCACCTCCTACGAGCCGGAGCCGGTGGCGGAGTGGCGCCGCGCCGGCCCCCGCGCCGCCATGGCCGTCGCCGTGCGCACGGCCGGCACCGGGCTCGGGTTCGGCGTGCCCGCCCTCATCGGCGGCCGCGAGGTCCGCACCGCAGACACGATCGCATCGGTTGACCCGGCGCGGCCGTCGGTCACGGTGGCCACGTCGGCGTCGTGCGGAACGGCCGAGGCCGACGCCGCTATCGACGCGGCGACCGCCGCGTGGGAGCGCTGGCGGCGCACGCCGGCCGCCGACCGCAGCGCGGTGCTGTTCGGCGCGGCCGACTGGATGCGGAAGCGCCGCTACGACCTGGCCGCCCTCGAGGTGTTCGAGGCGGGCAAGCCGTGGGCCGAGGCCGATGCCGACGTGTGCGAGGCGATCGACTTCTGCGAGTACTACGGCCGGGAGATGCTCCGGCTCGACCGCGGCGGGCCGGTGCAGTCGCCTCCCGGTGAGACCAACGCGCTGCGCTACCAGGGCAAGGGCATGGGCGTCGTGATCGCGCCGTGGAACTTCCCGCTGGCGATCCCCACCGGCATGGTCGCCGCCGCCCTGGTCACGGGCAACGCCGTGCTGTTCAAGCCCGCCGAGCAGACGCCGGCGATCGCCTGGCGCCTGGTCGAGGCGCTGCGCGCCGGTGGCCTGCCCGACGGCGTGCTGGCCTTCCTCCCCGGTGTGGGCGAGGTCGTCGGTGACTATCTCGTCCGCCACCCGGCGGTCTCGTTCATCACGTTCACCGGGTCGAAGGCCGTGGGTCTTGCTATCAACGCGGCCGCGGCGCAGCACCAGCCCGGGCAACAGCACGTGAAGCGAGTGGTGGCGGAGATGGGGAGCAAGAACGCGTTGATCGTCGACTCCGACGCCGACCTCGACCAGGCCATCCCGGGCGTCGTCACCTCCGCCTTCGGCTTCAGCGGGCAGAAGTGCTCGGCGGCGTCGCGGCTCGTCCTGCTCGACGACATCTACGACGACGCCGTCGAGCGGCTGGTGGGTGCGGTGGCCCAGCTGCGCATCGGCCACCCCATGGCGATGGGCACGATGATGGGTCCGCTCATCGAACGCGACGCCCAGCGCCGCGTGCACGAGTACGCCGAGCGTGCGCACCGCGAGGGCAACGTGCTCATCTCGCGCGCCGACGTCCCTGCCGAAGGATGGTTCGCGGGGCCGACGCTCGTGGCCGACGTGGCGCCCGACTCACCGCTGGCCCGCGACGAGATCTTCGGGCCCGTGCTCACCGTGTTCCGCGCCCGTGACTTCGACCACGCCGTGGCCATAGCCAACGACACCGACTACGCCCTCACCGGTGGCGTGTTCTCCCGGTCGCCCGCGCACATCCAGCAGGCGTCGGCCGAGCTGCGCGCCGGCAACGTCTACGTCAACCGCAACATCACCGGCGCCGTTGTCGGCCGCCAACCCTTCGGCGGCTACGGCATGTCAGGCGTCGGGTCGAAGGCCGGCGGCCCGGACTATCTCCACCAGTTCGTCGACCCGCGCGTCGTCACCGAGAACACGCTGCGCCAGGGGTTCGCACCGTCCGACGACGTCGATGACCTGACCGACGGTGGCTGACGGGAAGAGCGTGCACCCGCCACGCCTGCCCGAGCAGCTCGAGCCGATGGAAGCGCCCGTCCTCGAGGACGACGCCTTGTGGGACGGCGCCGTGGTCAACGGTGTCGTGGGGGTGCCGGAGGGCAAGGCGGAGCTGGTCGAGATCACCGGGTGTCACCTGCAGGGCGCGCAGCTCACGGGCTGCGAGCTCGAGCGGCTGTCGCTGGTCGACGTGATGTTCGACGACTGCGAGCTGTCGGGTGCGCTGTTCCTCGAGGCGCGCCTGCGGCGGGTGCAGTTCAACCGCTGCCGCATGTCGGGTTTCGTCATGACCCGTGCGATCGCCGAGCACGTTGCCTTCACCGACTGCAAGCTCGACGCGGCCAACTTCCGCATGTCGTCGTGGGAGTCGGCGCTGTGGCTGCGGTGCGAGCTGCCGTCGGCCGACTTCGCGAGCGCGTCGCTCAAGGGCGGGCGGCTACTCGAGTGCAACCTGTCGCGTGTCGACATGTCGGGCGCCCGCTTCGCGGGCGTCTTCCTGCACGGCTCGGACCTCACCGATCTGAAAGGCGCCGACTCGCTGCGCGGCGTCACCATCGGTGTCGACCAGGTGGTACCTCTCGCCGGCCCCGTGTTCAGCGCCCTCGGCATCTCCGTCGCCGATGACCCCGACGACGAGGCCGACGCGGCCGACGGCCGTTAACCGGCTCGGGCCGCCTCTTCGTCCATCCAACCCCGCAGCCGGTCGAGGCTCTGGGCCAGCAGGCGGCACACGTGCATCTGGCTGATGCCGAGGCGGGCACCGATCTGTGACTGGGTGAGCTCTTCGACGAAGCGCATCTCGATGATGCGTCGCTCCCGGAACGGGAGGCGGGCGACCAGCGGGCCGAGCCGGGCCTGCTCCTCGATCTCCTCGAAGCCGGCCTCGTCGGCGCCCAGCTTGCGCGTGGGGTCGTCGCCACCGGGGCCGTCGAGCGACACCGGCAGGTAGGCGCCGCTCACCTCCAGGGCGCACAGCACGTCTTCCTCCGACGCCCCCGCCCGCTCGGCGATCTCGGCGATGGTGGGCGAGCGGCCCAGTTGCACGGTGAGCTCGTCGGTGGCGGTGGTGACCTCGAGGAACTGCTCCTGGAGGCTGCGCGGCACCCGCACGCCCCACGTCTGGTCGCGGTAGTGGCGCTTGAGCTCGCCGGTGATGGTGGCGAAGGCGAACGTGGTGAACTCGACGCCCCGATCGGGGTCGTAGCGGTCGATGGCGTGCAGGAGCCCGACCAGGGCCGCCTGGATCAGGTCGTCCTGGGGCTCGCGGTGGTTGCCGAACTTGCGGGCCAGCGAGATGGCGAAGCCGGTGTACTCCTCGACCAGTTCGGTACGCAGGCGCGAGTCGCCGGGGCGGTGGCGAAGCGACACGTGCTTGGCGACCAGCTGCGCTCGTGCGGCGGACAAACGGTGCTCCCCTTGGCCGACGAAAAAAGGTCGCCCGGCCCCCCAGGTGGGAGATCGTACCGCCGTCGACCGCCGCCGCGGTGGCCCGTCACGCGACCGTCACACACTCTTTGCCTGACGGCCACCCTGCGTGCCGGGCCGTGGGTTTCAGCTGTGCCCGGCGAGGCGGGCCCGTGCGTCCACGACCAGGCGCTCGGCCTCGACGGTGTCCACCCAGCCCTCGACCTCGGTGTCCTTGTCAGGTTCGAGGGCCTTGTAGATCTCGAAGAAGTGTCCGATCTCGTCCAGCAGCGTCGGGCGCACGTCCTTCAGGCCGCGGACGTCGTCCCACCGGTTGTCCGACGCAGGTACGCACAGCACCTTGGCGTCGCGGCCCGCCTCGTCGACCATGAGGAAGGCGGCGACGGGGCGGGCGTTGATGTGGCAGCCCGGGAACGTGGCCTCGTCCACCAGCACCAGGGCGTCGAGCGGGTCGCCGTCCTCACCGAGCGTGTCGGCGACGAAGCCGTAGTCGGCCGGGTACTGGGTCGCCGTGAAGAGCATGCGGTCGAGCCAGATGGCACCGCTCTCGTGGTCCATCTCGTACTTGTTGCGCGATCCGCGGGGGATCTCGACGACGACCTCGACTTCCACCGAGGCGGACGCTACCCGCGTCCGCGGGCCTCGGCTCCGGTGATCAGGCTGGCCGGTGATCAGGCAGGCAGCAGGCCGTGGCGCCGCATGGAGCGGACGAACCACACCGCGCATGCGGCCACCGTGCCGAGGCTCAGGGCCCACGACACGAGCGTCTTGGCCATGAGGTACACGCTGACGGGCTGGCTCATCAGCAGCCACACGGTGATGGTCGCGTTGACCACCTGCACGAACGCCCACAGCAGCGTGATGCGGCTGAAGAAGGCCTGCACCCGCGGGTGGTTGGCCAGCGCGTCGGGGATCGGGCAGAAGTCGGAGACAAGCCGTTGCGCCAGGGGCCGGCCCGCAGGGACCGAGATCAGGAATGCCGCGCCGACAGCGAGGGTGCCGAGCGTGGGCTGCAGGAAGTAGACGAACGTGCTGCCGCTGGCCAGAGCGATCGCCGTGCGGACCGTCATCATCGCCGCAGCCATCACCAGCACAGCCGGGACGGGCTTGCGGCGCACGAGCCTGCGAGCCACCGCGCTGTAGGACCACAACAGGGTGGCGCCGAGCGCCCCCCACACGCCGAGCAGCCACATGGCCGCGTAGAACAGCGCCAGCGGGATCAGCGTCGCTTCCAAAAGACGGGGCAGGGCATGCCGGGCCACGTGGCGGATGCGCGGAAGCTCGAACGTGGCGGGCATCCACACATGTCGGCGCCCGCACCCCCCGGGTTGAGGGCCACCGCGCCATCGGGGACCGAAACGCCGGAGCCGCTCATTCGTCCCATAGGGTGACTATTGGATATCGGCGGGAACGGGGGGTGTTCGACATGGCCGTACCGACCGAGAAGATGCTGATCCCGGGCAAGCGCCTGGGCAAGCACGAGCGCAAGGTCGACCCGCGCACGCTGCAGCTGGCGAGCTACGACGTCGGCCTGCCGGAGCCACCGGCGACGCTCACCCTGTCCGACCGGGTGCCGGATTGGCCGATGTACATGAACGACGAGCTGGGCGACTGCGCCATCGCCGCCCCGGCCCATGAGATCGAGTGCTGGACCGCCAACGCCGGCAAGGAGCGCTCGCTCACCATGTCCGACGTGCTGCGGGCGTACGAGGAGGTGTCGGGCTACAAGCCGCGCGACCCCAGCCACCCCACGCACAACAGCACCGACAACGGCTGCGTGATGATGGACGTGCTGCACCACTGGCGCCACCAGGGCATCGGCCGCGACCGCATCACCGCCTACGTCCTGGTCGACCACCACAGCCAGCTCCAGCTGCAGCAGGCGCTGTGGTTGTTCGGCGGTGTGTACCTCGGTCTGCGCCTACCGGCGACGGCGCAGCTGCAGCTCGACAACAAGGAGCCGTGGACGGTCGTGGCCCTCGTCGGCAAGGGCGAGCCCAACTCCTGGGGCGGCCACGCCGTCAACCTCGTCGACTACGACGACCAGTACGCCACCTGCGTCACGTGGGGCTCGCTGCAGCAGATGAGCTGGGAGTTCATCCAGGCCTACGCCGACGAGGCCTACGGCGTGCTCAGCAGCGACTGGATGAACGCTTCGACGAAGAAGAGCCCGCACGGCTTCGACATGCCGGCCCTGCTCGACGACCTCTCGAAGTTCAGCAAGCCCTGAACCGGAAGTCTCCTTTTCTTCTCATAATCGGACATAGCACCCGCTGCCACCTAAACTGATCGCCTTGCAGCTGGGGGCGTTGGTTGGGACCGAGAAGGTGCGCGTGTCGACGCGCGGTTGGGCGCACGCGCGCGAGCGGGCCACGCCGGTCGGCGTTCTCGGCGTGGCCGCCGGACTCACGCTGACTGCCGTGCTGCGGCGGGGCGCGTTCTTCTTCCCCGACTCGATCGTCGTCGTGGGCGGGCTCGGTGTCGTTGCGCTCGTGGTGGCGCGGCGGACCGAGGCGCGCGACCGACGCATCGTCGTGGCCGCGGCCGCCTTCTGCGTGTGGTGGCTGGCACTCGCGTACCCGTGGCCGGTACCGCACCGTGTGGTGCTGTTGCCCGCCGCCGTGTGTGGCTTCGCAGCCGCTTGGATCATCGGCCGCTCGTTGAACCGCGACCAGCGCGCCTTCGCCGTGCGCGCCGTCCTCGTGATGGGCATCGGCCTCGCGGTTGTCGACCTGGGGGCCGTCGCTCTGCGCGCCTACCCGACGGCCATGCCGCACGGCGGACTGTGGCGCGCCGCCGGACCCTTCACGTACGCCAACGCGGCCGGGTTGTTGTTCGCCATGGTGCTGCCGGTCGCGCTCGGGACCAAGACGGTGCCGCTGCAGCTGCAACGGTTGGCGGCCTTCGCCGCGGCCGCCGGCCTGGTGGCCACCATGAGCCGGGGGGCGTTCGTCGGCTCGATAGGAGCGCTCCTCGTCGTTCGTGCGTGGCGGAGCCCGGCGGTTCTGGCGGGCATCGTCGGCGCGGGAGTTGGGCTGGCCGCCGCGGCCAGCTCGGGTACCGGCTCCCATCAGCCGGTGTTGCTGGTTCTCGTGGCGGCGGGAGCGGTCGCGGCGGTCACGTTGCCGGTTCCACGGGGCCGGTGGGTGCGAGTGTTCGTCGCCCTCGGCGCCGGGGGCGCCACGCTCGTCCTGCTCCTCGGGTCACACGCGCCGCTGGAGGGGCGCGCCGATCCGCGCAGCGTTACTGACCGCTGGCAGGAATGGACCGCGGCCGCGCACCAGTTCACGGCGCATCCCGTCGCCGGGTCGGGGCCTGAGAAGCTCCTCGCCCCGGCCGACGGCACGTCGATCACCTACTTCGCCCACAACGAGTACCTCCAGGTGGCGGCGGGGGGTGGCGTCGTCGCCCTCGTGCTCCTCACCGGGTTCGGCGCTGCCGTGGCGGCCGCGATCCGACGGCGGCACTGGCACCGGTGGTCGGTGGCCGTACTCGTGGCGGTCGGTGTCGCGGGCGCCTTCGACTTCACGTGGCACCTTCCCGCCATCGCCATCCTGGCGGGCTGGCTGGCGGCCTTGGGAACGCGGGACCAGTGATGCGTTCGCGCTACGGGAAAGGTGCGCAGTTCGCGCTGGCGGCGTTCCTCACCTTCGGCGGCATCTCGGCAGCGCTGCCCGCGCTGCGTGCGGTGATCGGCGCCGCGCCCGACTGCAGCGGTGGCTACTCGCCCGGCGGGTACTCGGGTGGCGGGTACTCCAGCGGTGGCGGGTACTCGGGCGGTGGCGGGTACTCGGGCAGTGGCGGGTACTCGGGCGGCTACTTCCAGGGTGGCTACTCGGGCAACTGCTGCCCGACCGGCGGCTACTCACCCGGCGGGTACTCCGGCACGGGTGGGTACTCGGGCGGCGGTGGGTACTCGGGCGGCGGTGGCTACTCCGGCGGGGGCGGCTACTCACCGGGCGGGTACTCGGGCGGCTATTCGTGCCCGCCGGCGAACCCTCCGCCGCCCTCGACGACGACCAGCTCCACCACCAGTTCCTCGACCACCAGTTCCTCGACCACGTCGTCGACGACGTCGAGCACCAGCACGACCTCCACCACGCGACCGACCACGACGTCATCGAGCTCGAGCACCACCTCGTCCACGACGTCGACCTCGACATCGACGACGTCCACCAGTACGTCGAGCACGTCGACGACCGTCGGGAGCGGTACCACGACGACCGTCGAGCCCGGGTCCTCGACGACTACCACCGTGACCCCCGGAACGACGACGTCCACGAGCACGACGGTGGTGCCCGGGACGACGACAACGACGCGGCCGGCTGCGGGTGGCGGTGGCGCAGGTGGCTCCATCTCCATCGGGCTGGCTCCCGGCTGCAGTGCCGACGCTTCGGTGGCCACCGTGCTTCCGTCGGTGCTCACGCTCGGTCAACAGGCGACCGTGAGTGGGTCGTGCTTCGGCGCGCATGTCGTCGTCACCGCGACCTTCTTCAGCACGGCCATCCCCCTCGGCTCCACCACGACCGATGGCGCCGGCCGCTACTCGTTCACGTTCACTACGCCGGCGTCTGCGGGCCCCGGTACGCACCGGATCGTCGTCACCGGCTCCAACCCGCTCGGTGGTTTGCACGCGAGCTCGGTCACGGTCGAGGTGGGCACCGCCTTGCCGCGCACAGGTCTCAACTCGGCCCGTCTGTCACTGCAGGCCATCCTGCTTCTGGCACTGGGCGTGTTCCTGGTGTGCCTCGCCGGCTTCCGGCGGCTCGAGCCACGCCGGCTGTACCGTCGGTGAATGCCGGTACAGCACGGACCGGTCGGGCCCTTCCCCGAGGGCGCTGATCCAGAGGAGTACGACAAGCTCAGGCGGCGCGTGCTGTGGGCGTTCCCGAGCGGGCTGTACGTGATCGGAAGCCGCCACGGCGATCGGCGCAACGGGATGACCGCCAACTGGGTGACGCAGGTGAGCTTCGATCCGAAGCTGGTCGCGGTGTCGGTGGAGAAGGGTGCGCTCACTCACGAGTTGATCGCCGGTGGAGGCGCCTTCGTCGTGAACGTCGTCGACCGCGAGGACCGGGCCATCGTCCGCAAGTTCACCAAGCCGGTCGCCGTCGACGAGGCGGCGCACACGCTCAACGAGTTCCCGTTCCACGACGGCCGCACGGGCGCGCCCATCCTCGACCAGGCAGTTGCGTTCGTCGAGTGCGAGGTGCGCCAGCAGGTCGACGCCGGCGGCCACACCCTGTTCATCGGCGAGGTCGTCGACGCCGGATTCCAGAAGCCCGAAGAGACCGCGCCTCTCCGCATGGAAGACACCCGCATGAATTACGGAGGCTGAACATGCGCTTCGGCATCCACCTCCCGCAGTACGGCCGGGCCGCCGCAGCCGATGCCATCACCCGGGTGGCGCGCCACGCCGAGGAGCTCGGGTTCCACGACGTGTGGGTGAGCGACCACGTCGCCGTGCCGGCAGACGCGCCGTACCCGCCGTCGTTCCTCTTCGAGCCCATCGTCGCCCTCACGTGGGCCGCCGCGGCCACGACCCGCATCGGCCTCGCCACCAGCGTGCTGGTGCTGCCGTACCGGCACCCGCTCGAGCTGGCCAAGGAGCTCGCGTCGCTCGACCAGTTGAGCGGCGGCCGGCTCACGATCGGCATCGGTTCGGGCTGGCTGGAGAAGGAGTTCGACGCCCTGAATGCGTCGTACCGCGAGCGGGGTGCACGCACCGACGAGTACATCGACTGCATGCGCGCCTGCTGGGGACCTCAGCCGGTGACGTTCGCAGGGCCGACGATCTCCTTCGAGGACCTCAAGGTCGTGCCCGGGCCCGCGCACCCGATCGAGATCTGGGTGGGCGGGGGAGCGCCGCCCGCCCTGCGCCGGGCTGTCGCCAAGGGCGACGGGTGGCACGGCAACTTCTTCGAACCGGACCGCACCGTGCCGGTGCTCGAGCGACTCCGTGCTGAGCGGCCCGAGGAGAGCTTCACGTTGTCGGTGCGCACCAACTGGGACGGCCTCGCCACCGACGCGGACGACATCGACCGCCGTCTCGACGCCCTCGCCGACGCGGGCCTCCAGCACGTTCTGGCGTCGCCGGCCCAGCCCGACCTCGACGGCTGGCTGCGGTCCCTCGACGCCCTGTGGGAGCGCTTCGCGCCCCGCGCCGGCTGAAGCCTACGCCGCGGTCGACGCCGTCGAGGTCACCTCGTCGAGGACGGCCATGACCACAGTGACCACGAGCACCGACATCAGCGCGCCGCCGATGCCATAGAGCTCGAGGCCGGCGAAGCCGCCGACGATGGTGAGGAAGGAGCCCACCCGCAACGTGCGCCGCTCGAGGGTGCGCTCCAGCACGAAGGTCTCGAACAGCTCGTAGGCGAGGAACACGATGCCGAGCACCAGCGCCTTGGTGGGGTCGTCGGCGGCGGCCAGGGCGATGATCGGCAGGGCGCCCACGAACGCGCCGATGAGCGGAACGGCGTCCCACAGCCCGGCCCACAGTCCGAGCGGCGCCGCGCCCGGCACGTCGGCCATGCGCGCCACCGCGAACGCCAGCAGTCCCACCGCCGCCCCCATGAGGATCGTGCCGCGCGCGTACCCGAAGGCACGCCGGTAGGAGTTCACCGCCACCCGCTCGACGCGCTGGCGCACGACGGGGTCGCGGATCTGCTTGGCGCCGGCTCTGGCCATGGTCGGCGCGTGCAAGAGGAGGAACAGCGTCAGCACGGCGGTGGCGAGGAACGCCACGCCGCGCGTGGTGGCGGCCCGGATGGCTTGAGCGGGCGTCCCGCCCCGCAGCTTCTCGGGTGCCTCCTTCACGAGACGCTTGGTCTTCTCGACCAGCTTGAACTGCCGCGCCAGCTTGCCGAAGCGCTTCGACCGCTCCAGTTCGGCGGCCCGCTTGGGCGCGGCGGCCTGCAGCACTTTTGTCTCCCGCACGATGCCGCCGACCGCACCCCAGGCCACCAGCCCCGTCGCCCCGATCGTCATGAGCATCACGAGCAGCACCGCCAGACCGTTGGGCATGAAGCGGCGCAGGCGCGCGCACATGGGATGGAGGAGACCGGCCAGCGCGGCCGCGGCGAGGATCCAGCCGATCACCCGCTGCGAGTGCGAGACGATGCGCAGCGCCGCGAACCCGGCGCCGAACAGCGCGACGGCGAGCACTGCCGATCGCGGCGTCAGGCGCAGCCGATCGATCGGCTGGGGCGGGCCCATCGGCCGGTACAGTACCGGCGTGGCCGCCGGCGACAGCGTGACGCCCGTTCCGGCACCGTCGACCACGGGTCCGGCGCCGGCCGGCGCCGGCGGCGTCGTACGCCTGGTCGACCTCGATTGGCGCTCGGTCCTGGTGGTGCTGGGCGCGTTCGTGGGCCTGCTCGCGGTGACGGGGATCGTCCGCGAGACGCCGCGCACGGTGACGGCGCTGGTGATCGCCGCCATCATCGCCCTGGCCACCGATCCCGTCGTGCGATGGGTGCAGCGCACCACGCACGTCGGCCGCTCGGGGTCCGTGGCCATGGTCGTCGTCGTGTTCGTGGCCGCCCTGTCGGGCCTCGCGGCCCTGATCGTGCCCCCGGCCGTGCACCAGGCCAAACAGCTGCGCAAGCAGCTGCCGCACGTCGTACACGAGATCGGGCGGCTGCCGGTCATCGGGCACCCGCTCGAGAAGGCTGATGTCCCGGCCAAGGTGCAGAAGGCGATCCAGGAGCTGCCCGACAAGCTGAGCCGCAACACGGCGCCGTTGACCCGCGCCGGCCGGTCGCTCGCCGGTGGGGCCCTGGCGGCCGTGGTCACGCTGCTGTTCGCAGTCACCCTGTTGCTCGAGGGCGAACGCCTCGTGCGGGCCGCCCGCCGCCTCGTCCCCACCCGGTACCGACCACGGGCCGACACCATGGCCGAGCTCGGCTACCGCATCGTCGGGCGGTACGTGGCCGGCTCGTTGCTGGTGTCCGCCGTCGCCGGCCTGTTGATCCTGGTGGCCGGCCTCGTGCTGCGGGTGCCACTCATCCCGTTGGCCGCGTTGTGGTTCGCCCTGTGGGACCTCGTGCCCCAGGTGGGCGGGGCGGTGGGTGCGGTGCCGTTCGTCCTGTTGGGGCTGGCCCACGGCGCCGGCACCGGGGCGGTGTGCGTGGTGGTGGTGATCCTGTACCTGCAGCTCAAGCACCAGGTGCTCGATCCCGTTCTCATCGGCCACGCCGTGCGCTTGTCGCCGCCCACGACGATGATCGCCGCTCTCATCGGCATCGCCGCCGGCGGTGTGGTGGGTGGCCTCATCTCGGTGCCCCTGGTCGGCGCCGTGAAGGCCGTGTACCTGGAGCTCAGGAACGAGCGGGAGGCTGCTGTACCGTCTGGCGGATGACCTCAGCCGAGTGGATCGACGATCCCGGGGGGCTCGAGGACCTCTGTCGACAGCTGCTGACCGAGCCCGCGTACGCGCTCGACACCGAGTTCCACCGCGAGCGCACCTACTACCCGCACCTGGCCTTGCTGCAGGTGGCGTTCCCGGGCCGGCTTGTGCTCGTCGACCCGCTGGGACTGGATCTCTCGCCGCTGGCCGACGTGCTGCGCAGCGATGCCGTCTTCGTCGCCCACGCTGCCGAGCAGGATCTCGAGGTCCTGTTGCGGGCCTGCGGCGTCCTTCCGTCCAACCTGTTCGACACCCAGGTGGCCGCCGGGTTCCTCGGCTTCTCGTCGCCGTCGCTCAGCACGCTGGTCGACCAGCTGCTGCACGTGAAGTTGCCCAAGGGCGACCGGCTGACCAACTGGACGCGGCGTCCCCTCACCGACGCGCAGAAGGAGTACGCGGCGTCCGACGTGGCCCACCTGCTCGAGCTGCGCGACATCATCCGCGAGCAGTTGGAGGCCGGCGGGCGGCTGGCGTGGGCCGAGCAGGAGTGCGCCGTGCAGCTCGAGCGGGCGCGCACGGTGTCCGACCCGGCGACGGCGTGGTGGCGTCTCAAGGAGACGCGCACGTTGCGGGGACGATCGCGGTGCGTGGCTCAGGAGGTGGCGCAGTGGCGCGAGCGGCGCGCCATGGCCCTCGACATCCCCAGCCGGTTCGTGATCTCCGACATGGCGATCCTCGGCATCGCTCACCGGCCGCCCGCGTCGGTGCGCGACCTGCGCGACATCCGCGGTCTGGAGGGGCGCCCGCTGAAGAACGACGCCGCCGACGAGCTGCTGGCGGCGGTGCAGCGGGGGAAGGAGCTCGACGATTCGCAGCTCCGGCTGCCCCAGCGCGACGACCTCGACCCCGCCCTGCGCCCGGCCGTGGCGCTGGTGTCGGCGTGGATCGCGCAGCTGGCCCGCGACGTCCACATCGACGCCAGCCTCCTCGCCACCCGCGCCGACCTGCACACGCTCCTCCGCGGCGACACGCGGGGCCGGCTGAGTGAGGGTTGGCGCAGCCACCTGCTGGGCGAGCCGATCCGCCGGCTGGTCGAGGGTGAAGCGGCCCTGGCCTTCGATGGCAAAGGCGATCTGGTCGTCGAGAAGCGGTCGCGTCAGCCGATCACCGGAGAATGACGGCCGAGTCCGCCGCGAGGGTGCCGGTGAACGCCGCGCCCTCTCCGGCGCCGTCGCTCGCCACCTCGACCACCGCCGCTGACTCCAGCGACACCGAGACAGGCGCGTCCCCGAAGTTGACCAGCACGATGCGACGGTCGTCGCCGAGCACCCGCGAGTAGGCCAGCACCGTCGGCGGCGACGGGAGCGGCGCCCACGTGCCGGCTTGCAGCGCCGGCGACGCGTGCCGGGCGGCGAGGATGCGCCGGTACAGGTGCAGGATCGACGTCTCGTCCGCGCGCAGACTCTCGACGTTTCGCACATCGGGCTCGGGCGGCCACGGCAGCCACGGGTCGTCGACGCCCCATCCGTGATCGGACGCGGGCGTCCATGGGATCGGCGCCCGGCAGATGTCGCGTCCGGCTGGGTCGACTTCGCGGTCCTTGGGGATCACGGCGTCCTCCAGGCCGAGCTCCTCGCCCGCGTACAGGAACGGCGTGCCCCGCAGGGTGAGCAGCAGGACGGCCGCGGCCCGGGCGCGCGCCTCGGACCCGTAGCGCGAGCGGTGGCGGGGGTTGTCGTGGTTCGACAGCACCCACGTCGGCCACGCGTCGCGGGGGTCGAGCTCCTCGACGACGCGGTCCACCCGCTTGCGCCACGCGGCCGCGTCCCACGGCGCGTAGAGCGGCGGGAAGTTGAACGCCATGTGCAGCTCGTCGCCCTGGCCGTAGTACTCGGCCACCTTGCCCGTCGACAGGATGTACACCTCGCCCACGCTGGTGCGGTCGCCGGGGTAACCGTCGATGAGAGTGCGGATGTCGCGCAGGTGCGCGTGCACGGCCGGCTCGTCGAAGCGGTCGGGGGAGTGGTGGCGGTCGACCGGCAGGTCGACGAGGTCCTCGCGCTTCACGATGCCGTGGATGACGTCCATGCGGAACCCGTCGACGCCGCGGTCGAGCCAGAAGCGCAGCGTGTCGTGCATGGCCGCCACGACCTCGGGGTTGCGCCAGTTGAGGTCGGGCTGCTCGGGCAGGAAGAGATGGAGGTACCACTGCTCGGTGCCCTCGTCCCACGTCCACACCTTGCCGCCGAACGCGGCCGACCAGTTGTTCGGCATCTGGTCGGGCGTACCGTCCCGCCAGATGTACCAGTCGCGCTTGGGGTTGTCGCGTGAAGACCGCGACTCGACGAACCACGGGTGCCGGTCGCTGCTGTGGTTGGGCACCCAGTCGATCAGCACCTTGATGCCTCGTGCGTGGGCGTCGGCCAGGAGGCGGTCGAAGTCGGCCAGGGTGCCGAAGATGGGGTCGACGTCGCAGTAGTCGGCCACGTCGTAGCCGAAGTCGGCCATCGGGGAGGTGAAGAACGGCGACAGCCAGATGGCGTCCACGCCCAGCCACTCGAGGTGGTCGAGGTGGGCCCGGATGCCCTGCAGGTCACCCACCCCGTCGGCCGTCGAGTCGGCGAACGACCTCGGGTAGATCTGGTACACGACGGCGGTTTTCCACCAGGGCGGCTCGACCGTCACATCGGTTCGCTCGCTCACGGCTGGGCAGGCTAACTAGTTACCGCATTGCACCAAAATGATCCGTTCGGGCCATCGACCCGAGGTTCCGCTTCCCTCACAGTTGGGTCGAAAGGGACATCGGGATCGGAGAACCCAATGGTGTGGCTGCTGGTTGTGATGGGACTTGTGGTCGTTACCGCCGTCGTGCTGCTGGTCGGTTCGTTCGCCGAGCTGGCCTCCGGTGAGAGCGCATACGAGCGCACCGACCGGATGATCCGGGAGCGGGTCCGCCCCGCCACCCCCCGGACCCAGGCTCCGGCCACCCACCCGACGCACGCGTCGGCCGCCTGAGCACTCGGCCTCGCCCCGAAGCACTTCGGGGTGAGCCAGCACGGCGGTGCGCAACCATCTCCACCGCGCCGGCCCACCCACGATCGGGCCGGCGTTACGAGAGGGACGAGCCGACGCTGCTGAACTTGTGGGACGTGCTCGTGCCGAGGAAGGCCACGGCGACCAGGCACACCACGGCGATGAGGGCGACCAGCAGGGCGTACTCGACCATTGCTGCGCCCCGCTCGCTTGCCGCCGACGGCGTGACGCGCGCCCGCAGGTAGGGGATGACCACGCTCTTGAGGTAGGCGGTGAAGTCCACGACTTGCTCCTTCGTCCTGCCGCCCCGGGTGGGCGGCGCTTCTGTCAGGAGCCATGTCGGTAGTCATATCGAGGCACTACATAGGCCGTCCGACCTGTCTAGTGCTCCGCCAAAGGGACGACCCGGAACCTACGTCGCGTTCTCGCTGTCGCCTGACGCGTTCGGGGGGCGAAGGTCTACGCGCAACACGAGGAAACCGTCCTCGAGGGTGGCCTTGGCATCACCCAACATCGCGTAGTCCTGGTAGTCGAGTTGCGCCTGCTCGATGAAGCGGCGGCGCTCGGCGCCTTCCAGCGGCGGCACACCACGACTGCGCACGGCGGCGGCGCGCTGCTTGAAGCGCGCCACCATGGCGTCGAAGTCGAGGTCATCGGCCACGGCACGACGATAGCTACGATTTCGGTCGTGACCGCCACGATCACGACTGACCTCAAACAGGCCAAGGCCGACCTGGCCGAGCACGGCTACTGCCTGCTCGAGGGGCTCATCTCGTCCGACCGGGTGGCCGAGTTGCGCGGACGCCTGGCCGAGCTGGCCGAGCAGGAGATCGCCGCGGGCACCGACTACGTGTACGAGAACGGCGCCAACCAGCGGGTGTGGACGCTGCTCAACAAGGGCGACTGCTTCATCGACGTCGCCCTCGACGACACCGTTTCGAAGCTGATGGCGCACCTGCTCGGGTACAACTTCCTGCTCTCCAACATCGACGCCAACATCGCCGGGCCCGGCGGCCAGCCCATGTTCCTGCACGCCGACCAGAGCTTCGTGCCCCCGCCGTGGCCCGAGTTCGCCATGGTGGCCAACGCCATGTGGATGCTCGACGACTTCACCACCGAGAACGGCGCCACTCGCATCGTGCCGGGCAGCCACCTCAGAGGCGAGGGGCCCGACCCGTTCAAGCCCCCGGAGACGGTGCCGGTGTGCGGCCCAGCCGGCACGGTGATGGTCTTCGATGGGCGGTTGTGGCACCAGACGGGGGCCAACGTCACCGCCGATCAGCGCCGGTTCGGGATCCTGGCGTACTACTGCCGCCCCTACCTGCGCACCCAGGAGAACTGGTTCGTGTCGATCGACCCGGCCGTCCTCGACGCTCATCCGGAGCTCAGGCCCCTGCTCGGCTACGAGCACTACCTGTCGCTCGGCATGATCGACGGCATGCCCCGGTCGGGCCCCCGATATTGATCACAGATCGGGACCAGAAGCCGGCCCGGTACGGGCGGCCACGGAGGTAGAATCGCTCCCGTTCCTTTCGTCAGTTCCCCGGGAGCACGCATTGAAGAAGGGTCGCCACCGGCGCTTCGAGGAAGCGCGGCAACTCAAACGCACCACCGAGACCGTTATCGAGCCCTGCCCCGAGTGCGGGGCCGCCCCGGGGGCCGATCACGCTGCGTGGTGCCTGGCCACTGAAGACGAGGACGAGGACGGCTTCGGGGACTAACCGTGCTCCGAACCCCGGGGGGGACCCGACGGCGGATACCGGCGCACTGGCGCGGCCGGAGCTTGGCCATGGCCGCGACGGCCCTGGCGGTCTTGTCGGTCGCCCTGTTGCTGGCGCGTTCCGGCCACGACCGGTCCGACATCCTGGCCACGGCGGCCACCACGTCGAGCTCGGCGCTGCCGACGACCACCGTCGCGTCGACCACCAGCACTGAGGCCCCCACCACCGTGGCGCTTCCGCCACCTTCGACCGCCACCACGCGGGCACCGGCAGTGAAGAAGGCGGCCCCGGCCACGACGGCGGCGCCCAGGCGCCTGGTGGTGGGCGCCGCCACCCTGCCGCGGAGCGCGGCCGCCTACGAGGGCCTCGGCGCGTGGGTCGACTGCTTCGACTGGAGCGCGACCTACAGCAACAACAAGCCGAGCGTCGGCCCCGCCGACGTCGACCGCATGGCGAGCCTGGGTGTGCAGACGCTCTACATCCAGACCTCGCGTGCCGACGCGCCCACCGACGTCCTCGAGCCCGAGCGCCTGCAGCCGATCATCGACCGCGCCCACCAGCGCGGCATCCGGGTGGTGTCGTGGTACCTGCCGACGTTCGAGGACCAGACGGCCGACGTCCGCCGCATGGTCGCCGCCGCCCGCCTCGACGTGCAGAGCTTCGCCGTCGACATCGAGTCGACCAAGATCGGCGACGCGGCCGAACGGGGACGGCGCCTGGTGGCCGAGAGCACCGCCCTGCGCGAGCAGCTCGGAGCCGGGTACCCGATGGGCGCCATCGTGTTGCCGCCGGTGGCCACCGAGGTGATCAACCCGAACTACTGGCCCGGGTTCCCCTACCGCCAGATCGCGCCCCTGTACAACGCGTGGCAGGTGATGGACTACTTCACCAACCGCACGCCCCAACAGGGCTACCGCGACGCCTACCGCTACACGGCCGACAACATCGACCGCCTGCGGGCCGACGTCGGCGTGGCCAACCTGCCTGTGCACGTGATCGGCGGCATCGCCGACAAGACGACGCCGGATGACGTCGACGGCATGTGGCGGGCCGCCTCCGAGCGCGGCTCACCGGGCGGTTCGCTGTACGACTACCGGACCACGGGCGACGCGCTCTGGCCGGGCATGCAGCGCTTCAGGCGCTAGAGAAACGCTCTCGCGTGGGCGAGGACGAGCTCGGCCAGGGGGCCCTGGGCCTTCAGCTCGGTCTCTGACGCGGGCATGCGTTGCACGGCCACCCGGCACCACTGGCCGGCGGGGCCAGTGATGGTGTCGGTGGCGTCGGCGGGGCCGATGGGCCACAGGTCGCCCGACGGGCCGGTGAGGTCGAAGCGGAGGGTGTGGCCTTCGGGCGCCTCGATGCCGGCCACGCCGAAGGCGTAGGGCACGGCGTTGGCGCCGATCCACGCCACGTGGCGGAGCCGGTCGGTGTCCTGGCCGGGTCTCCCGACGGCGGTGCGGATGTCGAGGGCGTGGGCCCAGTGCTCCATGAGGCGGGCGGTGACGAACGCCTTCCACCCCATGCCGAGGCCCCACGGCACCCGCGCCGACCGGTCGGCGGCGCGCAGGGCGGCGCGGTTGCGGGCGGCCGCCTGCCACCACCAGTCGAGCACGGCCTCGGGTGTCATGACCCGCCCCTGGTCGCAGCCCGCCTCGGTGAACGCCTCGGGGGTCGTGAAGTTGCCGGTCTCGCGCGTCAGGGAACGGGGCCCGTCGGTGACGGTGTCGTGCGCCACTTCCTCGGTGTGGGCCAGGTGCGACACCTGGTCCTTGACATCCCAGCCCGCGGCCGGCGTCGGGCGGGACCAGTCCTCCGGCGACAGCGAGAGGAGCAGGGCGTGGATCTCGTTCTGCTCGTCCTCGAAGTCGTCGATGATCTCCCGCTCTGCCATCAGATCGTCACAGGCATCAGAGCGGTACCGGCTTGCGCTTCAGCGCCGGGTGGGGGAGCAGGGTCACGGTCGCGCCGTTGTGACGCGGTTCGAGGTAGCGCACCAGCTGCTCGTAGGGCTTCTTCCCGACCAGCTCGATGAGCTCCTCGCGCAGCTCGAGGTAGACCGGCTGGTGGCCGACGAACGCCTCCGGCGACTCGGTGCACCACCAGTGGAACTCCTCGCCGCCCTTGCCCCAGTGGTGGCGGTCCCACTGGCGGATGGTGGAGGTCACGGAGCCGTCGTCGTTCTCGGCGTCCTCCCGGCGCAGGGGAAGCTGCCAGCAGACATTCGGCTTGAGGTCGAGGGGGCGCTCGCCGCGCTCGAGGGCGGCCCGGTGCAGCGCGCACCCGGGTCCGCCGGGGAAGCCGGGGCGGTTCAGGAAGATGCACGCGTCGTCGGCCAGCCGGCTGACGGTGTCGCCCTGCTTGGTGGTCTTGACCACCCCGTTCTTGAGGCCCTTCGAGCGGAACTGCCACTGGTCGGCGGTGAGGGTCTTGGCGGCCTTCTCGACCCGGGCCACGTCCTTCTTGTCGGTGAAGTGGGCGCCGTAGGAGCAGCAACCCTGCACCATCTCGGGGGCCGGCCCGGTGAGCACGCCGAGGCAGCCGTTGCCGAAGATGCAGGTCCACGGGCTCGTCAGGAACGTGACGTCGAAGACCCACGTGCGTTCCTCGTCGGGGTCCTCGAAGCTCACCCACTCGTGCGCGTCCTCGAGGACGGCGTTCTTCTTCGCAGCCATCCGCGCGGAGGCTATCGGTTGTAGAACGGTGACCGTGACACCCTCGCCCGCCGGGACGCTCGTCGGCGACCTGCGGGCCGCGCTGGCACCAGACCGCGTCACCGCCGACGCGCTCGAGCTCGACCTCTACGGCCGTGACGCGTCGGTGCTCGACGGCGCCGCCGGGGTGGTGTGCTTCCCGCTCACGACCGAGGAGCTGCAGGCGGCGGTGCGCATCGCGCGCGCCCATGGCCGGCCCATCGTGCCCCGCGGTTCCGGTACCGGACTGGCCGGCGGGGCGGTGCCCGCCGGTGACGTGCCGCCGGTCGTGATCGTCACCACCAAGATGACGGCGGTCCTCGAGGTCGACGAGGAGGACCGGGTGGCGTGGGTGCAACCGGGCGTCCTCAACCTCGACCTATCGCGGGCGGTCGCCGCCCTGGGCATGCACTTCGCCCCCGACCCGTCGAGCCAGCAGTCGTGCACGGTCGGCGG
>Ga0070741_10008437_pt1 | contig 20672 bp, 20 predicted proteins | sample Coa_R1_4_FD_66440 | JGI IMG/M metagenome (GOLD analysis project Ga0070741, IMG submission 66440) | Surface soil microbial communities from Centralia Pennsylvania, which are recovering from an underground coalmine fire - Coalmine... | ecosystem: Environmental > Terrestrial > Soil > Unclassified ...
TGAAGTCGGCCAATGAGCTGGCCTTTCATCGCGGTTCGCATCGCAACATTCTGGAGCTGCAGTGGCAGATCACGCCCCGGTTCTATGCTGTTGACTTCAATATCCAAGAATTATTTCAGCGGGCAACACTCACGCGTCTCGGCGATGCCCACTCGCGCACGCTCTCGTCCGAGGATCTTCTGTTGATCTCCTGCGTGCACGGCGCGAAGCACGCATGGGCTCGCCTGGCTTGGATTTGCGATATTGCGTGGCTGCTGCGTAACCAACCTCCGAATTGGCATGAAGTGGAGCACCGCGCCGAACGCCTCGGCATAGAGCGCATTTTGCTGGTCGCACTGGCGCTGGCGCGCAATTTCTTCCAGACCAGCCTTCCATCCCATTTGGAAGCCGAAATTCAGGGCGATCCGAAGGTACGGGCCCTCAGCCGCGAAGTGGAGGAAAGCATCCTCTGCGGCGAACGGATCAATGTCACTCACCCCAGCTACTTTCTGATGATGTGCCGTCTGCGCGAGCGTTGGCGGGATCGCCTGCAGTTCGCTAGACGGCTGGCTTTTACACTTACCCCGAACGACTGGTCCTGCGCCAGCCTGCCGAAACGTTTTGCGCCGGCTTACCTTTTCTTACGTGCGGGCAGAACCATGGCGAAACTCTGCCGGTCATAGCTGCACTGTTTTGCATGTGAAGGAAGACTTTAAGAAGAATTGTGAAAGCGTTTGCGCAAGCCTTGCGTCCCTCGAAAAAGCCCGCTGGACAAGCTTTCCAAACTTATCCGCGGATGGTAAGCTACTCGCGACGGACCTTGCGCTCACCATCGTCGTGCAAACTCTTCGTCGCCCATTCAGGATGAATCGAATTTTCCAGCTCCTGCACTCTTCACCGGCTAACCGTCTTGGTCCGCTGGAAGAGCAGCTTCTGCAAGCATTGTGGAAGCGCGGCAGTGCGACCGTGCGCGAGCTGCTGGGCGACTGCACTCCCACACTTGCGTATACGACGGTCATGACTACCCTCGACCGACTGCACAAGAAAGATGTGCTGTCGCGCGTGCCCGAAGGCCGGGCGTACCGGTATTCGCCCCGGCAGACAGCGGAAGACTTCCAAAGAGCCGTGGCCGCCAAGGCGATTCGCGAATTGTTGAACGCCGGCACGGCGGCTGCTTCCCTATCCCATCTGGTGGAAGCAGTCACCGAACATGACCGTCAATTGCTCGATGAATTATCGCGCCTGGTGGAACGGAAGCGTCTCGATCTGAAAAAGGTGGACAAGCGTTGATGCATTCCTTTTTGGGAGTCGCCGTCTCGCTCGCCGTTTTTGGCCTGCTCTATAGCGGCTTGTCGCTGCTCGTAAACTGCGCCTGGAAGCCGCTGGCCCGAGCCTGCCATGGACGCAGTGCTTCGTTCACCTCGGGACTGCTCTTCACCTTGCGAGTTCTTCCTTTTCTCACCGCGGTTGCAATCACCCTTTTCATCACTCTTCCCTCTTTCCTGCTCCTGGAGCCAACTGCCAGCGACGAGCCTCTGGGCATTGCGCCTTTCGTGCTCGCCTGCGGCTGCTGTGTGCTCCTGGTTCTGGGAACCATGCGCGCAGTCACGGCGCAGCGCCGCACCTCTCGCGCGCTTGCCGCCTGGTTAAGAGGCGCGACCTCACTGCGTTCCAGCTCGGACGTTCCGGTCTACCGGACGGCGGAAGAATCCCCGGCCCTGATGGTTGCGGGAGTCTGTGCACCGAAAGTCATTGTTTCGGGGGCTGCCGTTGCGACCCTTACCGATGACGAATTTCGTAGCGCCTTGCGGCACGAGATCGCCCACGTTCGCCGTCACGACAATCTGAAAAAGCTTCTCTTCCGCTTCTGTTATTGGCCGGGGATGGGCGAGCTCGAAGGTAGGTGGTCAGAGTCCGCCGAATTGGCGGCCGATGACGCCGCGGTCTCCACCGAGCAGGACGCTCTCGACCTGGCGGCCGCGCTGATCAAGGTTTCACGCCTCGTAGCACAGCCGAACCCCGAATTGACCACCGGTCTCCTGCAACCGCCTACGCCCTCCGTTTCGGCTCGCGTACAACGCTTGCTGATATGGGGAAATTTGGCGCGCCCGGAGAATTTTCCCGCGTGGCGTTATATCCTGCCGCCGGTTTGCCTCTCCATGCTGGCCCTGGTGATGTCCTACGGCAGCATCCTCGCGCAGATGCACGAGTTCACCGAGTGGCTGGTACGGTAATTTTTAATTTTTCCCTTGTGAATTCAGCGTGAATGGCGGCGCATTCTTTGCAGCGCCGGCGTTGCGCGGTGTACAGCTTCATCAGTTTTGAGTGATGCGTTAGAACATGGCCGCACTCCAGGCGTTCCTTGCTTTCGCCTTCCCGGGTGGTGAATTCCTCGACGACACTTCGCAGCGGCCATCCCGTGCTCTTGAACATTTCGCGCTCGCAGCACCCGAAGAGGCACTCTCGATCAGGGTGATGCCGACAGCTTAAGGGGCATGGTTGAGCTACTACCAGAGTTCGTACAGAAAATTCACTCGTTTCTTGTGGCCTCTCTACTACCTCTGGTAGTAGTTGTGATTTTCGCGGTAACTTGCTGATCGCGCTTTCCCCAATGGCGCTTCGTTCTGGCCCTCGCAGGGCCGACTTTGTGACAGCTGCATCGTCGCACTCCAAACCCAGGAATTCGGAGCTTTATATGCGAACGTGTACATGGATGTTAACGGTTTTCGTATTGTCTCTCGCTGCCTGGGGACAAACTGTGGTGGAAGGAACCGTACATAACCAGTCAGGGGCTGCGGTATCGGCCGCGACCGTTGAACTGCTACGCAGCAATGGATCGCAGGTGGCCGCACAAACCACGTCAACTGACGGCCATTTCCGCTTCAATGCGCTCGACTCCGGAGCCTACAAACTACAGGCCACTGCGCCCAATTTTTATTCTTCCACCTACGAATTTGTTCTACGTCCCCGGCAGCCCCTCACGGTTGATCTCGAGTTGCAGCCGAAGCAATCGGTCTCCGAACAGGTTGAGGTCAGAGAGAAGTACCTGACGGTGGATCCCGAGAAGACGGGAAGTTCGTATACGTTCACGCATCAGGAGCTGGAAAATCTGCCCGAACCGCTCGTGGACAGCACCAACAACCTGGTTACCAACCTCATGCCGGGCGCGAGTGACAGCCACGACAATTTCCTGGCGGTGCGCGGCACCGAGTTTTCGCTGCACGAGTTCATCAATGGCGTGTCGTTTCTCGACAACATGCAGCCGCAGTTTTCACCCGGCGTGAGCCCCCAGATCTTCGAAACGGTTGATTTGATGACCGGCGGCTTCCCTGCCGAGTACGGCAACCGCTTCGGCGGCGTACTCGACATCAACACGCGTTCGGGCGCCTCGCTCAATGGACACGGAGATGTGAATTTTCACGGGGCCACTGTCGATAACTTCGATCTGAATGCCGATTACGGCGGGCAGTGGCGGAAGTTGGGCTACTATTTCTTCGTGGATGGTTTCACCTCGGGCCGCTACCTCGATCCACCGGAGCCCAAGGAGCTCTTTGATTTCGGCAAAGGAGCCCGCGCCACTACGCAGTTGGACTGGCGGGCCAACGAGAAAGATTCGTTCAAGCTGCTGCTGATGGGTGGCGGCTCAAATTTCCAGCAGCCAAACATTACGGACGACCAGGAAGTTGGACGCGATGCCCAGCGCCACCTCCGTCAACAGACTGCCATTCTAGGCTGGGTGCACACCTTCTCTCCGGCGACGGTTCTTTCCACTTCGCTGTACGAGCGCACCAGTTCTGACCGGGTGCTGCCCACGAGTGATCCCATAACGCCGCTTTCCAGTGCATCCCGCGCCCCCTTCACGATTGGGATCAAGAGTGATGTGTCGCACTTCTGGCGCGGGCACCTGATCAAGGCCGGGCTTGACCTGGTGAAGCTGCGCGAGCTCGAGAGCTTTTCCTTCGACAGCCGCGGTGATCCAGATGTATTTCCCGCCTTCCGTGGCGGTCTATATGGCGGGCAAGCCAGCATGTACCTGCAGGACCATTTCTCGCCCTTCAAGAACCTGTGGGTGGACCTGGGTGCGCGCTACGACTACTTCGACCTCGTGCTTACCCATACGCAGGTGAGTCCTCGCGTCGGACTGGCCTACCACTTCACCAAGACAAAGTCCGTCCTGCATGCCTCGTACAATCGTTATTTCTCGCCCCCGCCGATTGAATATTCTCTGCTGGCCAGCTTCATCGGGCACAATGCGGTGGATCCTGGTCAGCGAGTCGGCGATGTGCGGGCGTACTCCCAGCATTATTTCGAGGTGGGATGGTCCCAGGAACTTCACCCGCAGGTAAGCCTGGAACTCAATGCCTACTTACATAGCGGGCGTAATTCCTTCGAGAATCACGAAATCTCGATCTCGCGCATTTTCGTTCCCATCAACTTCCACGCGGCCCGCTCGGAAGGCGCTGAGCTGGTGCTGAACATGAAACAACTGCAGCACCTTGGCATCACGGGGCGCTTCCAGTACGCAGTCCAGAAGACATACTTCTACGGGCCGATCACCGGCGGATTTGCCGGAGACGAACCCTTGGTGGCGGGGGAGCGCATTGTCCCAGCCTTCGACCAGACTCACACCGGTACGGCGCAGCTCTTCTATCACAATCGTTGGCGCGGCTTCTGGGCAGGCACGGCTATGCGCTACGGCAGCGGCACCATCGTGGAGAATGGCCCGCGCCTGCCGCAGCACTTCACCACCGACCTCGCCACCGGGGTTACCGTCTGGAACCAGGAACCGAGACGGCTGGAGCTGGAGTTCGACGTGACCAACGTGTCGAACAGCGTTTACCAGATCGCCAAGGAGAGCGAAGAGATTCCCATCCAGTACGCGCCCTCGCGCACGGTGGGCGGCAGTCTGAAGTTCCACTTCTAGAACGTGGTCTGGCGGGAGCCGGGGAGCCTGTACAATCCCCTCAATGCGCGCCCGACTGCGCCGGAATCTCGCTCTAGCCGCAGCATTGCACCTCGTGCTTTCGCTGGCGGTGTGCGCTGAGCCGGTTCGCAGCCTCAAGCCCACCGGCTACGTCAACGACTTCGCGCACGTTCTCGACTCCCGGACTTCCGCCGAGCTCGAGAACCTGTGTCGCGAGGTGGACGAAAAAGCCAAGGCCCAAATCGCGGTCGTCACCGTCCGTTCGCTGGACGGGGCCGACGTCGACAGCTACACCGTGGATTTATTCCACTCTTGGGGTGTAGGCGCTAAATCCACGAATCGCGGCGTCCTTATCCTCGTCGCGGTGCAGGACCACAAATACCGCATCGAAGTCGGTTACGGACTGGAACCGATTCTCCCAGACGGAAAAGTGGGTGGCTTCGGGCGCGAAGCCGTGCCGCTGTTTCGCCAGAATGATTATTCGGGCGCATTGTCCCTGATGACGATGCGCGTGGCCGACACCATTGCCGCCGATGCCGGGATCTCTCTGAGCACGGTTCCAAGGCATCGGTCTCCGCAAAACCAACCTGAGCAACCGGGGATTCCGTTGAACGGTCGGACTCTTCTGTTCGCTTTGTTCGGACTGTTGTTCATCTTCGTTTTCTTCAGACGAGTGCTCTTCCCGATATTTCGCTTTCTTCCCTACTTGTTTCTAGCGGGAGGACGCCCCGGGCGTCGTTATTATGGAGGATCGTCATGGGGAGGCGGCTGGGGAGGAGGAGGCTTCGGCGGCGGCGGTGGAGGATTTGGCGGATTTGGTGGTGGCAGCTCCGGAGGAGGCGGTGCCAGCGGCGGCTGGTAAAAAGGCAGCTGGTAGCCACTAGCTAGTAGCTGCTTCGAAAACATGGATCGCGAAAAACAAATCGCCGAGTTTACTGCCCGGCTGCAACAGGCTGGCGGCCCCAATCTCCTGTGCGCCATTCTCTACGGCTCCGCCGCCGCAGATGATTTTCACGAAGGCTCCTCAGATCTGAATGTTCTCTGCGTTCTGCTCGACGCCTCGGCGGAAAAATTAGAACGCCTGTCGCCCCCGATCACCTGGTGGGTGAAGCAACGGAATCCTCCTCCCGTCATTCTCGCCGCCGGCGAACTGGCGCGCGACGCGGAGATGTTCCCCATCGAAATGCTCGATATCCAGCGCCGGCACCGCCTGCTCTCGGGCGAAGGGGTGATTGCCAGGCTGCAAGTTCCCATGGATCTGCACCGGATCCAGCTCGAGCACGAGCTTCGCGTCAAGCTGCAGTTACTCCGTCAACGCTACGCCGCCGTGGCCGGCAACCAGCGCCGGGCGGTCGATCTGATGGCCAATTCCCTCTCCGGATTTGTGACCCTGTTTCGTCACGCCCTCATTGCCATCGGCACCGAGCCGCCGCCCGATCGCATCCATATGATTCGCGCCGTCGCCCGGCGCGCCGGTTTCGACGAAATGCCCTTCAATCATCTCTTTCAGCTTCGCCGCCACGAAAAGCGGCCGCAGGACTTAAACGCGCATGGTACATTCACGGCATATGTCACGGCGGTGGAGAAAGTCACGGAATTAATCAGCACGCTGCCATCTTCGCGCGAGCAGTGAGCTGATCGAAAGCGGGAGAACTCATGAAAGGCGTGATCGTAATTCTCGTAATTCTGTTGATCGCCGGGGCGGTGTTCTTCGGCAACTATGTCAGCGTGCGCAACCAGATCGTCACCAAGAACGAAGCTGTAAAATCATCGTGGGCGCAGGTGGACGTGGTGTTGCAACGGCGCGCTGATCTGATTCCCAACCTGGTGGAGACGGTGAAAGGCTTCGCCCACCAGGAGCAGGCGGTGTTCGGCGAGATCGCACGCGCACGGTCGGCATTGCTCTCGGCCAAAACACCGAGCGACAAGATCGCCGCCAACCAGCAACTGGATGGCGCGCTCGGCCGTTTGCTGGTCGTGGTGGAAAACTATCCCCAACTGCGCTCCAGCGAAAATTTCCAACGCCTGCAGGACGAGCTGGCGGGCACGGAGAACCGCATCGCCGTCGAACGCAAGCGTTACGACGACAGCTTGCAGGATTACAACACCTACATCTCGCGATTTCCCAACAGCATCATCGCCAATTGGACCGGCTTCAAGCGCAATGACGCATACTTCGCCGCTTCCGAACCTGCGCGCCAGGCCCCCAAAGTGGACTTCTCAGCACCGCAACCGTCCCCCGCTCCAACTCGCTGAGTAGCTTTCATCGCAATTAAAAAGGCACGGCCTGAGCCGTGCCCTTTACGTTTGCTGATTCTTACCTTGGTGTCGCCGCCGTGTATCTCTTTACTTAAGCATTGCTGAGGACTTTTTCCCGCTCCTCGGCGTCCTGCTTCTCTTCCACGGGAGTTGAAGGCAGAGCCAGCTCGAGGACTTCGTCGATGGTGCTCACGTAGTGAACCGCGAGATTCTCGAGTTGCTCGGGCGTGAGATCTTCCTCGACATTGGTCTTGTTCTCCGCGGGAAGAATCACGTCACGCATGCCGGCGCGTTTTGCCGCCAGCACCTTCTCCTTAATCCCGCCCACCGGCAACACGTTTCCGCTGAGCGTGATTTCTCCCGTCATCGCCGTATATGGCCGTACCCGGCGATCGCTTAGCAGCGACACCAGCGCGGTCACCATGGTGACACCTGCGGAAGGTCCATCCTTCGGAATAGCGCCTGCGGGCACGTGGATGTGCAGATCGTGCTCACTGAAGAAATTGGCATCGATGCCCAACTGCGTCGCATTGGAACGCACCCAGGTAAGCGCCGCCTGCATGGACTCCTGCATCACTTGGCCGATTTGTCCGGTCATGGTGAAATTGCCCTTGCCCTTCATCCGGTTGGCTTCGACGAAGAGCACGTCGCCTCCCGACGGAGTCCAGGCCAATCCCACCGCGACGCCGGCGCGCTTGGTACGTTCAGCAATTTCGGTGTCGACGCGGATCTTGATGCCGCCCAGGAACTGCTGCACGATTTCACGCGTCACCGTCAGTTTTTCTGTCTTCCCTTCCGCCAGCCGGCGCGCCTGCTTCCTGCAGATCGTGCCGATGTTGCGTTCCAGGCTGCGCACTCCCGCCTCACGCGTGTAGTGGCGGATGAGGAAGCCGATTGAATCTTCGGTGAATTCGATCTGGTCGTTGGTGATGCCGTTTTCGTCGGTCTGGCGCGGCACCAGGTACTGAAACGCGATGTGCAGTTTCTCTTCCTCGGTATAACCCTGGAGCTCGATGATCTCCATGCGGTCGCGCAGCGGCTCGGCCACCGGGTCGAGCATGTTCGCGGTCGTGATGAAGAGTACCTTCGACAAGTCGAAGGGTACGTCCAGGTAGTTATCGCGGAAGGTGGAGTTCTGCTCGGGATCGAGCGCTTCCAGAAGAGCCGACGCCGGATCGCCACGAAAATCGCGGCCTACCTTGTCGATTTCGTCCAGCATGAAGACCGGATCGTTGGTCTCGGCGCGGCGAATGCCCTGGATGATCTGCCCGGGCAACGCTCCAATGTAGGTCCGCCGGTGACCGCGAATTTCCGCTTCGTCATGCACGCCGCCCAAGGACAGACGCACGAACTTGCGTCCCAGGGCTCGGGCAATGGACTTGCCGAGTGACGTTTTGCCCACGCCCGGAGGTCCCACGAAGCAGAGGATTGGCCCTTTCATGCTCGGTTTCAGCCGGCGCACGGAGAGGTAATCCAGGATGCGGTCCTTAACTTTCTGCAGATCGTAGTGATCGGTATCGAGAATTTCTTTTGCCTTGGGAATCTCGATTTCGACTCCCGAAGATTTTGCCCACGGCAGCACCGCGAGCCACTCGATGTAATTGCGAGTGACCGAATAATCGGCTGCCATCGGCGACATGCGTGCCAGTCGCCCCAATTCCTTCAGGGCCTCCTTCTTCACATCGTCGGGCATACCTGCCGCTTCGATTTTCTCGCGCAGTTCTTCCGTGTCGCGCTGGCCTTCGTCCTGCTCACCCAGTTCTTTCTGGATGGCCTTCATCTGCTCGCGCAGGTAGTACTCGCGCTGCGTTTGCTGCACCCGATCCTGGACTTCCGACTGGATCTTGTTGCGCAGTTGCTGGACTTCCAGTTCTTTGGCCAGGTGCTGGTTAATCTTTTCCAGCCGAACATGAACGTCGGGGGTTTCCAGCACGTCCTGCTTATCGGACGTCGAGAGCGAGGGCAGCGAGGAGGCAATGAAATCCACCAGCCTTCCGGGCTCTTCGATATTCATGGCTACGGTTGAAAGCTCGTCCGACAAAGTAGGCGATCCCGCCACGATCTGCTGGAACAGCGTCAACACGTTGCGCTGCAGAGCTTCAATCTGGGCGTTCTTTTCCGGGGCAATCTCGGCTACGGTGTCCACCGTGGCGCGCATAAACGGCGTCAGTTGACTAAAGTCGCGTACCCGCACGCGCTCCAGGCCCTCGGCAAACACGAACAGGCTCTGGTTGGGCATTTTGACTACTTTATGCACCACCGCCAGGGTCCCCAGCGTGTACAGATCCGTCGGTTGCGGCGCGTCCACGCGGGCTTCGCGCTGCGCCACCACCACGATCGTCTTGTCTTCGCCTAATGAATTAATAAGAAGAACGGAACTCTCCCGCCCTACCGTCAGCGGCAGAACGGCATGAGGAAACAGTACCGTGTCCCGCACCGGCAGGACCGGGAGGGACTGGTTCTTCTGACCTTCGTTTTCGCGCAAATCTTCTTGATCGCGCTGAAGATGCGATTGATTCGCCATGTCTCTCCTTGAGTGTTGAATACTCAAGTTTTGATGAGTGCACTCATTAAAAAGATGCAGTGACTGGAACTCTGGCCCTTTTTGCGTCGCGCGCGGATTCTAATCGCTTGCCCGCTTCGACCGCAATGAACTAAATCACAGGTGCTTGGTTGGTAAGACTTCGGCCCTTGAGCCCGAATTCTCCGCTGGCGGGCACTCCTGTGGGAAGTTACGGAGGTATTGGACTCTCAGGCGGCAGGATAAATTCCCAGCACTTTGACCATCTGCGTGCTCTCTCGCAGGTGATGCAAAGCATTGCGCGCCACCTGGTCGTTACCGCGAAGGAAATCTACATAGAAAACATATTCCCACGGGTGCCCTCGCAGAGGCCGGGATTCAATTTTGCTCAGACTGATGTCACGCAGTGCGAAAACGCTCAGCGCCTTGAATAGCGCCCCGGCCGCGTTCTTCACCGAAAAAACCAGCGACGTCTTGTTGGCGCTCCGCAAGATTCGCCGGCTAGGGCTGATCAGAACGAAGCGCGTGAAATTGCGCTTGTTGTCTTCCAGGCCGGTCTTCAGGATGGTTCCCCCATACTCTCGCACCGCCAAACGGCTGGCAATTCCGGCGCTGTCTCTCCGCTTCTGTTCAATGACGTGCTTCACGCTTCCCGCGGTGTCATAGAACGCGACCGGCTCGATTTTGGGATGGCTGCGGAAAAAATCCCGGCACTGATCCAGGGCGACCGGATGTGAGAGCGCATAACGCACGTCCTTCAGACGTACTCCCTTGGCGGCAATGAGGTTGTGCACGATGCGGAGATGAAATTCGCGCTGGATAAAGAAATCATGTGCCAACAACAGATCGAAGTGCTCTGCCACGGAACCCGCCAGCGTGTTCTCGATGGGGATCACTGCCGCCCCGGCCTTCCCCGCCTTGAGTACCTGAAAAACCTGGGCGGAACGGGCGCAGGGCACAACCGTCGCGCCCCGTACCATTTGTTCAGCCGCCTGATGACTAAAAGACCCGCGCTCCCCCTGGATCGCCACTTTCATGGCTTGCAACTTAGCTGGGCAGAGCCGGAAAAGCAAGAAAGCTACGATTCAGCACGGAGACACAGAGTCACGGAGAAAAATCGAATTCCGCCACGGGTTTACACATGTCTACGCGGATAGCGCGAGAATTAGACTGTCATTCTTGCTTCATCCGTGAAATCCGTGCTGATCCGTGGCCCGAATTGTTTTTGGTTTTTCTCCGTGACTCTGTGTCACCGTGGTGAACGTCTCCGCCCGCAGCTCTCGATTCATGACAACCTAGCCTGTGCGTTCCGCACCATACATAAGGATTCAATCAGAAACGAGGTTAAAACCATGCTCTGGACTTTATTCGTGATTCTGCTGGTCCTGTGGCTGATTGGGGTTGTGAGCAGTTATACGCTCGGGGGGTTCATCCACATCCTGCTTGTACTCGCGCTCATTGCCTTGGTCTTTCAGCTTCTCTCGGGCCGGAGAACCGTTTAGAACCAGGGCCATTCCTACGGGAGGTGAGCACATGGACAAAGACGAAATCAAAGGTAAAGCGAAAGACGTGGCCGGCCGGGTTCAACGTCAAGCCGGAGAGTGGACCGGCAGCGAAGAACAACAGGTGAAGGGCACGATGAAGCAAGCCGAAGGCAAAGTTCAGAATGCCGTCGGCAAGGTAAAAGACGCTGCCCATAAGGCGGACGACGAAAGTAAGCGCGAGGAAGGCCGTGAGGAAGAACGCGACCGCATTCGCAGAGAGAAGGACGCAGCCTGATAAACAGGCGAACTCTTCCAGGCGCTCCCAAGGGGGCGCCTTTTATTTTGCCCTTATGACGGGATTAGCCTAGCGGCGGAGCTGGGCAATAGCGGTGCAGCCGTCCGCCTGCGTACAGCGCGCGCTGCAGGAGTAGTCAATCCGGGTCACCGACCCTTCGGCGCTGCGCGTTTCCACGAAGGATTGCATGCTGAAATCGTTGTTATCGATCCTACGCACCCGGACTTCCGGGCCCACCGTCGGAAAATCTGCCCGCAGACCCCCGTCTATCTGGTCTCGAACTGCATCCTGGCAATGCTGAACAACCACCGCCTGATCGTTCGTACGCCAGTGCGGCGTGTCCCCCAATTCCGTGTGGTTGAAGATGTGCCGTACATTGGAACCTATGAGCTTTACGGTGACTCCGCCCAGTAGCAGGATGATGATCAGCATCATCGCGTATTCCGCGATGTCTTGACCCGCTTCCTCTCGCCACCATCTGGTTACGATTCGATGCATTTTCAGGCCTGGCCCCGATCTCGGTGCCTTTGCTGTGATCTTTCCTCAGCTAAGTTCCTGACATTGTAAGCTGAAATCCGAATTTGTCCCTAGCCCGATAGTGCCATTCTGCCCTTGAACGAACGCGCCATGACGATCGTCTATTCCTTTCAGCCATCCATCGTCCCTGCTCACAGTCTTCCCCGTCGCCCGTCTAACGCATAGCAGGCAGGACTGTCGGTTCGCGCTCGCGGTGTGACTCTGGCGTAAGTTCCGCGTTAAGAGCTGTTTGGGTTTATTGCGTCCCTGTTTTCCACACCCGTCCGACCCGTGATTTCATGGACACTGAATCCTCAATCCTGTTCCTGCATCGAATCGGATAGTTATGAACTTTACTGGCACTGATAACTTAGGGAATCCGCATCTTTCGCAACTGGAAGGCGTCCAGGACGCTTTGCCGGACGTTTCCGTCGATCGCACCAAAATCGAAACCGAGGCAGACGCGGTCTTGCGCCGCGCCCTGCTCCGCAACGGCTACGTGCGCAATGAGGATGGCGAGCTCGAATATGTGGGCGCCCCTGCAACTCCGCCCGAGCCTCGGGTGGTTCGTCAGCCTGTAGTCCCGGTGCGGCAACGCAAGCGTGCGCGCCGCAAAGCCAATTAGTTTTGGTTGATTGTGGCCTACCCTGACGCGAGTCTTCCCTTGTAATCGGGAGACTGCATCCGGCTCGCCTGGACTAATCGCTCACTTGTGCCGAGTCCGGCATCCGGGTCTTCTCACTGGCGGCCGAACTCTTGGCCGTTGTCTCCGCCTGAGTGTTCACCTGGGACGTAGCAGCCGAACCGGCGCCGGCCTGTGCACTCTCTCGCAACGGCAGCACTTCGCACTTCTTGATCGCCGCAGCGATGCCGTACTTCCCTTCCTCGACGTTCTCTTCGCATCGCAGTACGGATGCCGTGTAGTGCACCCGCCGCTTCCCATACATACTCAATTCCGACGGTAGCTCGGTAACTACTTCCAGCGTCGCTCCGCGCGGAAAAGCTGCAGAACTTAGAACGTACAATCCTTTTTCGTTCAGATCGCGCAAAGTGACGGTTTCGGGAAACGAGCTTAAGCCCGCAGAAATCGTCGCCGATATAGGCCCGGCGAAGCGCTGCACCGCCCGCCGTTCTTCATCGGCCAGGCGCGCGTTTTCTTCCGGGCGGGTTGCAACTTGCTCCTCAGCGTTACGAAGGATCTTCCACAAATTTCGCAGTATCCCTGCCATATGCGCTCTCTCAGTTGAATTTTTTTGGGGAGTACACAAGCCAAGGGGAGAGTTACCGCAACGTTCAAGTACCGAAACTGGTTTCGCGTCCAGCATGGTACACACTGAACTCCCAAACCGGGAGAAGGTTGCCGCAATTTTGGGGAGATTTCGCAGTCATCATGACACTGCTTCCCCGAAACGTCTAGCGGGAACTTACCTTTTTTTCCCCGACTACGGTGATCTGAACCGCTCAAGAGGTCGTAACGCGGCGCTCTTCGCCCCGAATAAACACTGTAAGTCATTGATACAATTGATGTACTTTTACGCACGTACCGGATCCGAACATCATGACCAGTAAGGTTACCCCGGTTCGAGAAAAGTCGGGCTCTGTATACGTTCAGGGATATATCCACCAGCCCGCTGTTCCGAATGGCGACGCGCTGGTATTTACCCACGGCGCCGGCGGCAACAGCGATTCCACGCTCCTCAAAATCCTGGGCGATACCTTCGCCGGTGCGGGATATTTGTTTCTGCGGTGTGACTTGCCTTTTCGCCACGATCGCCGCACCGGGCCGCCTCGGCCCGGTGACGCGGCTCGCGACCGCGAAGGTCTCGAAGCTGCACTCCACCTTCTGCGGCCGCAAATCGCGGGCCGGCTTTTTCTCGGCGGCCAATCCTACGGCGGCCGTCAAGCCACCATGCTTCTCGCCGACAAGCCTGAGCTCGCTGGTGGCCTCGTGCTGACCTCCTACCCTCTCCACCCGCCGGGAAAACCGACGCAACTTCGTACCCAGCATTTTCCTAAACTGCATACGCCCGCGTTGTTTGTGGAAGGATCGCGCGATCCCTTCGCTTCCATGGAAGAAATGCAAGCCGCACTGAAGCTCATTCCGGCGAGAACCGCAATGATCACAATCTCCGGTGGGGGACACGATTTGATCGGCAGGAAAGCATCTGCGGCGGGCGAAATTGCCCAGAACATCCTGAATGCCTTTCAGTCTTTTTTTACCAACGGCTAGCCGCCAGCCTCCACGGCCTCGGCTACATCCCTACCATTCAACACACGCACGATGGGGAGCGTGGCGCGAATCGTCTGAGTGTCGGCCAACAATTCCCGCTCAAGCGTTCCCCTCACTCGTGTCACGATGTGCTCCGCAATGCGAAGTCCGAACATGTTGCTGGAAGTGTTGCCTTCCGGCTCGATGAACTGCATCTCGGAGGGGAACATCACCGGAGTGCCCGCAGCCGACACTTTCGACTTCACTGATAAGACCACTCCTTCGCCCGCTATTTCCGAGCGCACCAGGACTTCGCTGCCAGGCGGCGCGCCGTCCACGCTGAATTCCAGCATGTAGAACACCGCTTCCGATACCCGTTCGCGGTCGCCCGGAATCATCACCGCCGGTGGCGGCACCACGCTCAACTGAATCCCCTTCATTTCCGCCAGCGCTGTAATCTCTTCCTGCGCCATGCTCACGCTCTCGTCGATTCTGCACGTCTTGCCCTGATCGTCGCCGTCGATCGCTTCTGCCAGTCGCCGAAACTGCGAACACAATCGCGCCATGCGTTCCGCCTGCTCCAACCCATCTTCCAGCCGTTGCCGGTATTCTTCAGCTTTGCGCGGCATCCGCAAGCCAACCTCCAGCGAACACCGTAGCGCCGTGATCGGTTGCCCCAAAGCATGAAATACCTGCGCCAGCAGCCGGCGCCGCTGCTCGTGTTCTCGATACAGTCCCTGCGTCACGTGCCCAAGATGCCCGCAAATTTCCTCCACATTCTGGGCTACGTTCCTGTCCGCGGAGGTTCTCTCGTCTCCAAGGCCAAGGGGAATCCTCACAAACCCAAGCAATTCAACCGAGCTTTTTGCCCAGATGTCCGAGAACATGCGCACGGCCACCATGAAGATCGCCGCCGCCAGGAAGATTCCGAGTACAAGACCATCGCGCCCATGCTGCGCCAAGCGGAAAACTCCGGTACACCCGAGCAGAAGCGCGGCACAGAATGCAAAAGTTCGAAACAGGAATGCCCGCCGCAACGACTCCACTCCGCCGCTCACGAATGCGCCTCCGCTCCGGCGGATAGTTCATAGCCAACTCCGCGAATTGTGTGAATCAATCGCGGGCTGAACCCCTCATCCGCTTTTTTGCGCAAGTAATTGATGTACACATCCACCACATTGGTCGTTGTGTCGAAGCTCAAGTTCCACACATGCTCGATGATCATCGTCCGCGTGACCCGCCGTCCTGCGTTCTTCATCAGGTATTCAAGCAGGCCAAATTCCTTCGAGGTCAGCTCGATTCGCTTCCCCGCGCGCGTCACCTTTCTTTCCACGCGATCCAACGTCAGATCGGCGACCGTGAGTTGCGCTTCCAACGGCGCTCGTCCCCGGCGCAATAACGCTCGCACTCGCGCCGAGAGTTCTGAATACGAAAATGGTTTGATGAGGCAGTCGTCGGCGCCTGAATCGAGCGTCTCTACCCGCTCTGCCACGCGGCTCCGTCCCGTCAGCACCAGAATCGGCAGGCTCCGCTTCTTTTCCCGCACGCACTTCAGAACCGAGAGTCCATCCAGTCGCGGCAAGTTCAGGTCCAGCAGCAACAGGTCATAGTCGAATTCCAGCGCCATGGCTCGTCCCTGCTCGCCGTCTGACGCAACATCCACGGCATACTGTTCTTCATCGAGGCCCTTGCGCACGAAGCTGGCCAGGGGGACGTCGTCTTCCACCACCAGGATCCGCATAAGTTTCGCTTAAGAATGTTTTAACCAACTTGAGGAAGACAGAGGCGGGCGATCACGCCGGGCGCGACCTAAAGTGTTTTCAAAACGAAACCGTGAAGTCTCCCCTCGTCCTTGCCGATGATTCGAATGTCAGCTTGTTTGTGGACGGTCGCCGGACGGCGCACATGGTAAGGGCCACATGACCAGCACTCTTCCCAAACTCCTCGTGGTGGACGATGAACCTTCCGTCGTGCAGTGCATTTCCGAAGCTCTTGCGCCCACCGCAGCAAGAATTACCGGCGTGGGCAGCGTCTCCCAAGCCTTGGACGCTTTAAAAACTGAGGACTATGACATCGCTCTCTGCGATGTTTATATGCCCCGCACCAACGGCTTGGCATTGCTGTCCATGGCGCAACGCGAGCGCTGGGACACCTCGTTCATCGTCATCACCGGACGCTCGAATGTGCGCGATCTCTCCGCCACCGTTCGCCTGCAGGCTGCCGATTTTCTTCTCAAGCCCTTCGCCGTTGCCGATCTGGTCGCATCCGTTCAGCGCACCTTCGATCGCCTTCTGGCCAAACGCCGCTCCCGTCGTGAACTGCAACTTCTCTCCGACACCGTGCAGCGCCGCACCCTCGACCTCGAACTCGTCACCCGCACTCTGGAAGAAAACTACAAGGCCACTCTCGAAACCCTGGTGGATGCTCTTGACGCCCGTGAACACGAAACCTGCGCCCATTCTTTTCGTGTGCGCGCCTACACCATGCACCTGGCGCGCCTTGCCCGATACCCATGGTCTTTTCAGCCGGCGCTGGAAAATGCGGCTTTGCTGCATGACATCGGCAAGATCGCCATTTCCGACTCCATCTTGCTCAAGCCGGCAAAGCTCACCTCCGAGCAGTTCGAAGAAGTCAAAAAACATTCCGTGATCGGCGAGCAGATTCTCAGTCACATCGAGTTCTTGCGTCCCGCGGCAAAAATCGTCCGTCACCATCACGAGCGCTTCGATGGCGCGGGATATCCCGATGGGCTGAGCGCGGATCGAATCCCGCTCGGGGCGCGCCTTTTCACTGTGGCCGACACTCTCGACGCAATGCTCTCCGACCGTTGTTATCGCCAGGCTCCCGGCTACCAGGCTGCGCGCGCGGAGATCCTGCGCTGCGGCGGAACACAATTTGATCCGGATGTGGTGGAGTTGTTCGCGGCCGTCCCGGAGCAAGCCTGGCAAGAGTTGAGAATCGGCGCGGAACAGCACGCCGAAGGCACGAATCTAGTCACGGCAACGGTGAACCGCCCAGCCGACTGAACTAAAGCAACACTTGAAGCAGTAAGGGATCACGCCCGGCTAGGGGTTCGCCCCAGCCTGAAACTCAGACGCCAGCGCTGTCACCGCGGACACATCGTAGAACCCAGACAGATCGGCGTGCCCCGCCAGCGTTTCCCGCTCGCTGCCGTCTACCAGAAATTTCACCCGGGTAATACTAGGAAGACTGGTGACCAGGGTCTGGATCATCGAGGTAATCGTCAGTTCCTCCACCAGGACCCCGGAACGGTGGGCTTCGGCGAACACCGAATTGACGTCGATCACTGCGGTCGTGTCATTGACCAGGTAAACGTCTTTCACGTCCGCTCCTCCAGGTAACGGATGAGGAGAATCTTGCTGTTCGTAGCGCGCCACGAGCGCTCGAAGGATCTCCCGTTCGCGTTCCGAATGCTCCGCTGGCAACACGATGTCCACATCTTCGCGGTGCAAAGTTCCCGTGTCGTCAGCAGCGACGATAAGCGCTACCCGTTCCGGCCTGCCGATCACCGGCGCTGCCACCGGCCGCAAATCCGCGGGATGTTCCTGGATCGATTCCGTCCGACGTTTCAGCGTCCGCAGGTAGAACGCCATCACGATCACTGCCGTGACCATGACGACCACCGCGACCTTCAGGGTACGGGGAATCATCGCGCCGGCTCCAAGCGGTTGCGCGCCGACACCACGCCCACCGCAAGTGCGGCAGCCACGGCTTGCTGATAGGTCGGCGAGGTCAGATCCTTCACATCGTTGGTGCCGCGCGGCGCCACCTCGACGCCGATCGCCGGCGCGGCCACATGATTCAGCGGTGGCAATGATGCCGCTAAGACTCGCACCTCGATTTGTCGCGCCTGCATTTCACCCGCCAGGCTCGAAGCCACCTGGCGGCTGCTGTTCAGGAACCCTGACTGCGCCGTGTTCCACGGAATAAAGTCGCCGCGAGTTGATCCGCTTTCTGCAGGAACCAGCGAAGTGTAAAGTCGCACTCCCTTGCCCACCGATCCCATGTGCAAACAGACGTACAGCGCAGCTCGATTCGTGTTGGCGAGAATCGCGCGCTGGTCAGTCGTCAGCGTGGTGTCGGCATCGCGCAGCATCAGGACTTCGATCCCACGAGCTTGCAGTTCTTGCCTCACGATTCGACCCAGCGCGAGGGTGAGGTCTTTCTCCGCCAGGGTGCCGGTGAGCGCCGCGCCGCGCTCGTCTCCGCCGTGACTCGGATCAATGACTACCAGGAAGCGGTGCTGCCCGGCGCGGGCTGCGGCGGGTGTGCCTCCGCCGGCAAGCACTGGTGTTGTCGGCGGCGCAGGGGTTGCAACCGGCGGCACGGCTGGCGGCTTCGTCGTTGCTGCGACCGCCGGCGCCGGCATTACGGTTAGTGTTTTTCCTTCATTGCTGAACGTCGCCAGCAGCGGAGCGGTTGCATGAATCGTTATTTTGGCTCCGCCATTTCTCTCCTCGTAGGCGGCGGACGTGATGGTGTTGTCCTTAAATGTGAGAACATCCGGTCCCGTCGCCACGATCGGATCGCGGTGGAAGACAATCTCCATCTTCCCCGGTTCGTTGGCGATTGCTGGACTCACCGCTTGCGTGAAGTTGAACACCAGAGTGGGCGGGGTCGTGTTGATGAATTGCGCGCCGAACGGATTGATGGCCGTTCCTACGAACAGTCGGCGTCCCGCGGCATGAAATCGCAGCGGCTGCCGCAGCAGGGATTGCAAGAACGAAGGCAGTAACGGCAGCGGAAGTAAGACCCGGCCCTGCTCGCTCGAGAACGGCTGCGGTAACGTAAAATCGTGCCCGCGGACCTTCGCTTTCTTCTTTCCCTCCTGGAACTGGCACTCGTTGTCATCGAAGCGCAGCTTCCATTTTCGGCCATCCTGCTTGACGTCTAGTTTTCCCAGTGGATCAAGGACTGCTATCAGGTCCACGTATTCGGTGCGGCCTCGTTCTGTCACTTGTACGGAAAACACCTTGCCGGGAGAGTAGATGGTGAGCAGTTTCTCCTCTGCCGGACGTAGGCCGTCAGTAAAGAGAAAGAAGAACGATAAGGAGAATAGCAATATGCGGCGGGCCTGGCTGGGTGCCATCCTCGCTTTCCGAGTAGAACACCAGAAGACCAATTGTTGCTGCCGCTGTCCTTCAATCCAACGCATAGATGGTCAGGCCGCTGAGCAGCTTGGGATAGAAGTCGGTAGATTTTTGCGGCATGAGTTCCCCGGCGAGCGCGATGTCGCGCACCTGCGCCATGGTGACCGGATTCATCAGAAAAACAATATTGGCGCCCTCGCGCGCCTTGCCCATCGCTTCGTCCACGTCACGAACATAGCTCAGATGTTTTTGTTCTCGGATGTCTGCTTCCGAGATCTCGAGCACGCCTTCCAGCAGGATTCTATGCAGTTTCACGACGTCAAGTTCCTGCTGCCACGGCGATAGACTGTGCAGGAGCTCGAGTCCGGCTCCCGGTTTGGCCCGGAACACAAATTTTCGCCCTGCGGTCAACACCAGCAACGCCGTTCCTTGTCCACCTGCTCTCCTCAACAACTCGGTAGCCTTGCTCGCATCAATTTCCGAAGGAACCTCCGTTATGTCGAAGTATCCTGCCGCTCCCTTCAGAAATGCCTCGGCGTTGCAGCTCTCGAGTCCGTGCACTACCCGGTGTGTGGGCAGAATCACCAGCCCGGGCCTGTCCATGTTGATGAAGGTCATCATCACGCGCTCATACGGCGCCTCGTGCGCCAGCGCCGCAATGCCGCTCTTCTCCCGGACGGGCCCAGCGGCGGCTATCCGGCCTTCCTCGCGCCGCTCGTTGCGGTATGCCAATGCCGTCTCATAGCGATGGTGCCCATCCGCGATGATCAGCTTCTTATCCGTCATCGCCCGTCCTACCTCGCGCAGCACGCCCGGGTCGCGAACATCCCAGACCCGGTGCCGCACCCCGTAGTCATCCTTCAGGTCAATATCTGGAGGGCCATGGGGTGAAAGTAGCTGTTCGATCTCGGCCCGCGGATCGCTGTACACCATGAAGAGCTGCCCCGTCTGGGCGCGAGTAGCCCGCAGCAACTCCACACGATCCGCTTTGGGACGGGCCAACGTCTGTTCGTGCCGGAAAACAATGCCCGCACGATAGTCCTCGAGTTGGCCAAGTCCAATGAAACCGCGGCGTTCCAGCTCTTCCCCCGTACCCGGCACGACAAAATTTTGGGTGTAGGCATAAAACGAAGGCTGCGCTTCGCGGCGCAGAATGCCGATTCTGCGCCACTCCTGGAGGTATTTGGCCGCGCGGGTATAGACGTTATGGACGGGGGAATCGTCGTGCTGCTTCTTCCCCAGCTCAATCCGCACCAGGTTATGCGGATCGCGTGCATAATAGGCCTCTTGCAACTCGGGCGTGATCTTGTCATAGGGCTGGGTTACAACCTGCTGCAGGGCGACGCGCGCAGGGTCATAGCGCAAGGCGCGAAA
>Ga0070741_10008438_pt1 | contig 20670 bp, 17 predicted proteins | sample Coa_R1_4_FD_66440 | JGI IMG/M metagenome (GOLD analysis project Ga0070741, IMG submission 66440) | Surface soil microbial communities from Centralia Pennsylvania, which are recovering from an underground coalmine fire - Coalmine... | ecosystem: Environmental > Terrestrial > Soil > Unclassified ...
TTCTGGCCGGTGAGCGAAACGAAGGCGTCGCCGAGGTTGGTTTCCCAGGGGTATTCGTCGATCAGCCTGACCGGAAACTTCAGCGCGTCCGCCAACGGGGCGTCGAGCTGCGGGCCGAACGTGATTGCCCGCGGCGTACCGACCTCCAGGATGAGTTCCTCACGTAGATCTTCTTTTTCCTTCTCCAACGCGTCATGCAGTTGCAGCAGACAGCGCTTGCGCAATTCTTTGTTGGTCGACCAGTCGGTCTCGTCGAACGCACGGCGCGCGGCGTCGATGGCGCGGTGCATGTCCGCCTTCGACGCGTCGGCGACCTCACCGATCACCTCTTCGGTGGCGGGGTTGATGTTGGTGAACGTGCCGGCCTCGCCGTCGACGAGCTTGCCGTCGATCATCATCTTCTGCTCGAAACGAACATCACTCATGGTTGTCGTCCTCCTGAGGTCTCAAGCCGCCGAACCGCGGAAGTCCCATTATCAAACGCGTCCCATTGTGTAACGCCACCGCGGGCAGTATTCGGCTCATGACGAGCACCATTCGCGCGTCTGGACCCACTGCGCGCCGGGCGAACGGTTTGGTGCCGTCCAGAGCTTTCGCGAGTCCGGCAGCAAACCGTTGCGGTGATCGGGCGGCGATCTTTATCGCGAAGCGGCCACGCCGATCCATGGTCGCGTGGTGACGCGAGTAGGGCCCGTTGAAATCGCGACAGTCCGTCGTCCCGGCGTCGGTGATGATGTCGGTGTCGTACGTGCCGGTGACCAGTACGGTGACGCCTAGCCCGAACGGCGCGATCTCGCCCGCCAGCGACTCGGCCCACCGCTCCAGTGCCCCTTTGGCCGCGGAATACGCGGCCGTCGCAGGCATCCCCCGCACGCCGCCTGCGCTCGACACCATCAAAATGCGTCCCCGGCCCGCGTCGCGCATGGACGGCAGCAGCGCGTTCGTCAGCGCCACCGGTCCGAACACGGTGGTCTGAAACATCCTCTCCCACAGACTCATCGGTATCTCTTCAGCCATTCCCGCGGCGGAAATCCCGGCGTTGTGCACAAGCGCGTATGGAGCCCCTACTACCTCCTCGATCGTCTTGGCGGCCGCAGTGATCGACGCGGAATCGGTGAGGTCGAGCGGTACCGGAATCAAGCGGTCGTCGTCGCCCGCGCCGCTGGCCTCTCGAAGGCGGACGATTCCCTCGTCCGGCGTGCGCATCGCCGCGACCACCCGCCAACCGCGCTGGTACAACAGCGTGGCCGACGCGAAGCCGAGACCCCTTGAGGCGCCAGTGATGACGACGCTGCGCGGCTCGCTCATGTCTTCGGCGCGCACCGCTCGCTCTCGGATCCCAGCTGCACGGTCGGGCGCCCGTCCGGCTGGGCGCTCATCCATGTCGACCAGATGCCGACGGAATACGGACCGGGTTGGCCGTTGCGCTCGTAGAACCCTTGTGGATCATAGACTTTCGCTTCTGGATACGGCCACGGACAGGCGACGGAGGTCGCCGTGCGCGTCCACTTGATGATCGCGAACCCGGTGCCGTACGCGAAATACGCGAGGTTGATGATCACGAACATCACGACGAACATGCCGAGCGCGGGACGGGTCGGGAAGATCCGCACCCGCCGGGCCAGCTTCTCCGCAACCGTGCGGCCGGTGTCGTCGCGGTAGAGCAGCACGCCGGCGGGAATCATCACGAACGTCACCATCACGGTTTCCCAGATGAACGGGAATTGGTAAGGCTGCCCGGTGAATACGGATCCGAATGGGATGACTTGCGCGTAGATGTAGAAGCCGGTGCGTACCAGCGTGATCTCCAGCATCGCGTCGATGACGATCCCGATCGGCAGGATGATCAGCGCCAGGCTGATCAACGGATGGCGCCATACGAACGAGTCAACCGGCCGACGGGCCTGAATCCTGCGCAGGATCCAGATGGCCGGGAAGTACGGTCCGAGGTAGAACATGATGTAGCCGATGACGAGGAACGGTTCCACTGTCGGCGAGATCGACGCCAGCGGCCAGTCCTCGGGCCAGTGCCAAAGCTGCGGGTTGTACACCGCAAACGGCGACCAGTTCATGATCGGGTCTTGCCAGACGATCAGCGTCGTGACGATACCCATAAGCAGCACAGGGTGTTTGGGGTGGCGACGCCATACCACCGCGTAAACGGTGATGATGATCGCCATCGAGATGATCGTGAAGATCTGGAACAGGTCGAGCCAATGGTGGTAGCCGAACAACGGCTCCACGGGGCGCGGCGCACCGCTCACCTCAGGGTTGCGGATGCGGGAAGACACTGCGCCTCGGCGTGCGTTGACGGCGATGAGCGCCAGCAGGAGCACTGCCACGGCGACCCACATCGCGCCGAGCCAGGACCCCTTCTTCGGTTCGGCGGGTGCACGGGCAGTTTCGGGCACGGTCTGCTCGGTCGTCATGAGCTACTCCTCACCGAACCGGTCGACGAGATGGGAGTTGACGCCGTCGGCGTCGAGTTTCCGGGCGACCAGGTAACCCGCTCCCATCCACGCCCGCCGAATCCAGTTGCCGAACGTCACTCTCGTGCCGGGCGCACCCGATGCGGCGGGCATCATCTTGACTCGCTCTAGGGCTTCCTTTACCCCGCGTGGGCTCAACGGATGCGCGTCGCTGAGTGCCCGCAGCAGTGTCATGGCCACGTCGCGGTTCACTACCGTCACACACCATTCGGGCCGGCGGCCGTACGCTTGGTTGTACTCGTCGAGGAATTTCTGCCCTACCGGGTTGCCCTCGTCGTACTGGTCGATACCGACCCACCCCATGAACGCGTTCCACATGACGGGGTTGAGCCATGCGTTCTGAAACGCGGTGCCGCAGAACCGCGGTGGGTCCCAGTCCAGCGCCTCGAGAGCAGGATTGACGAAGACGATTCCGAAGCCGAAGCCGCAGTGCACGATCGCCGCTGCCTTGGCTTCGTACAACGCGCGCACTGCGTCGGTGACGTCCTGGCCGGTCTGTGCGATCGACGCCTCGGCGACGATCCGAATGCCTTTGTGCTTACATGCTTTTCGAAAATAGCCGAGGTAGGTCTCGCCGACCAGCGACCGTTCGTACAGCACGCCGACTTCGTTGTGTCCGCCCTTAGCCAACAGGTCCGACCAGAAGATCGGCTCGTCGGTCATCGAACCCTGCGGAAAAGCAAAGAACCACTCGCCCAATGCTTCGTCCGAGCCCGTCACGCTGATGCACGGCACCTTGAACCGCTCGTTGATCGCTTCGACCGTCGGCACGCAGTTGTCGGTGATGTGCGGACCGAACACCGCCAAACAGCCCTCGTCACAGAGTTCTTCGTAGGCGTCGATCACCGCCTTGACCGAACCTTTGGGCAGGCCCTCCACTTCCCGGTAGATGATCTGAATCGGCCGATCGATCAGCCCCTGCTCGGTGCCCTGCTTGAAGACGAGGTCGAACGGCTGCGTCAGGTCCTGGAAGTATGTCTCGGGAAATCCCTCGGGCAGCTTGAAGTCCATGAGGTAGCCGATCTTGATCGGCTCAGCGGTGCTTTCGTAGGACATTCCACCTCCATCGGCATCCGGCCGATTGGGACAAACCTAATATTTGTTCAGACCCTAGCGGGTGCTCCCCTTCACCGTCAACGCCGTCAGCCCGGCGGTTCGACCAGATACGCGTCGATCATCTCCACCAGCCCGCTCGTCACGATCGCGTCGTCGGTGAGTGGTCCGACGACCGCTACGCGGGCGGCCTCACGCGACGTGAGTCCTTCGGCGATCAATCGGGCTGCGGCAATCAACACGCGTGTCGACGCGACTTCGCGAAGTCCCGCTGTTTCGAGTCGGCGGATCGCGTTGCCGAACTGAACGAGTTGGGCAGCCTTTTCGTGGTCGACGCCTGCCTCGCACGCGACGATCTCCTCCTCGACATCCGGTGTGGGAAAACAGAATTCGATGGCGACCATGCGTTGCCGTGTCGAGTCTTTGAGGTCTTTGAGAACGCTCTGATACCCGGGGTTGTAGGACACCACCAAGCAGAAGCCGTCAGCAGCGTCGAGAGTAATGCCTAGCCGTTCGATCGGAAGCTGACGACGATGGTCGGCAAGCGGGTGCAATACCACCGTGGTGTCCTGCCGCGCCTCGACCACCTCGTCGAGGTAGCAGATGGTGCCTTCGCGTACCGCGCGCGTCAACGGCCCGTCAACCCATTCCGTCTCGCCACCACGCAACAGGAACCGGCCAACGAGATCCGCTGTCGTGAGGTCGTCGTGGCAGGCGACTGTGATCAGCGGGCGCTCGAGGTCGTACGCCATCGCTTCGACGAAGCGCGTCTTACCGCAACCCGTCGGGCCCTTGAGCACGACAGACAGCCCCTGCCGGAAGGCGGCCTTGAACACCTGTTCCTCATTGCCGACGGGCACGTAGTACGGACGTGCGTCCGTGTGTGGGGTCGCCATCAGTTTCCTTCCGTTGCAACGGCGTTCATGCTGTTGTGGGTTCGTCGGCGAACCTCGGCCGAGTACAGCGCTGAGCGAAACAGCGGTCCGATCATGGCGCTCAATTGGTCGAGCCGTGGCACAGTTGCATGTGCGGCGCTGCCGAACACCCGGCGAAGTTCCTCGGCGTCGGTGCTTGCGCCGATGGTCAGACACAGACAGCCCGTGCCGCGCTGGCGCGCCTCCGAAAGCGCCCGGCGGGCGTCGGCGGCACCGTAGATCCGTTCGTACCCGTGGTCGTAGGCCAACCCGTCCGACAGCACGACAAGCAGCCGCCGCGAGGTGCCGCCTTGCTGCTCGAGCACCATCGCACCGTGCCGGATCGCAGCGCCCAGCCTTGAGTACGCACCGGGCACGAGGCCCCGAAGCCGACGCATCACCAGTGTGTCGACCGGATCGCGGAAGCGCTTCACGGGCATCAATGTCACGGCGGACCGACCCTGAGAATGAAATGCGTAGAGCGCCACGCGATCCCCGAGATCGTGGAGCGCGACGGTGAACGCCGCCGCTGCCGCGCGCTGTTGTTCGTGCACGGTTTGGCCGTGCGCTCCGGGCTCGGAGACAGAGCCCGAGACGTCGAGCAGAAGCAAGACGGCGAGGTCGCGCCTGCGGCGGACGCTGTCGAGGTACACCGCTTCGTCGGGCGCGGACCCTGCCATCACCTCGACTTGGGCTTCGACGGCGGCGTCGATGTCGATGTCGTCGCCCTGGACCTGACGATGGCACCGGTCGAGACCCACCCCCAGGCGGGCCAGGGGGCGGCGCAGGCCGTAGGCATCCGACAGTCCCAGCGCGGTGTCGCCGGCCTTTGGGCGCGGCTCCACCTCCTGCACCGTGCACCAGTGCGGCCGGTACCGCCGCCGATGAACGTCCCACTCCGGATACGTGACGCCGCGTTGTTCGTCGGCACCGTCGTCGAATCCGCCCATCTCGTCCGTCGAAAAGACGAACGTCGCGCCCGCGCGCCCGCCCGAGCGCGTCCGGTGGGTCGGTGCGTCGGCGCCCGGGGAGCCGCCGTCGCCGAGTTGGCGCACCACGCCGAGCATCCTCTGCAACAACTTCCCGATCGCGCCCCCGCCGCCGACCGGACTGGAAAAGAGGTCGAGGGCATCAGCGGCTTCGTCTTCGTCATATGTGTCCGGTTCGGCGCGCGTGCTCTGCGACGTCCGTTTCGGTTTCGATGTTTCAGCACGGGGTGTGGCTGCCAGCAGACTTTGCGCATGAATCGTGCCGAAAACCTGTGGTGGATCAGGTATTTCTAGCCTTTGCCTTGCCACGGCTAATGACGCGGCCGGAGAATCCGTCAGGGCGGCCACGTCACTGTCGACGAGTGAGCGCACCGCCGGCGGCAACAACGGCGCGTTTGCCGCCAACGCTCGATGACCCTCGACTGCGAGGTAGCGCCGGGTAAGTGCGGGCCGTCGCGCGAGCTTGCGAATCACCTCCTGTGCCAGGCTGCCCGCGGCGAGTAGCGAGGCTTGAACAGCGAGCGCCTGCAAGCGATTCGGTGCGTCGACGGCTGGGTCGATGAACACGGTTGTGCCATCGGTCCACGCGGGCTCGCTGATCTTTTGCGACGCGACTCGAAGCGGGCCGCCTGACAACGCGGACGCCAGCAGGCCCAGCCGCTCGAGGCCGTTGGTTTCTGCGTCGCTCGCCAGCAGCTCGCTCATGACCCCCGGGCTAGGCTTGTTGACCAAATATCTGTTCCAACGTAGAGTCCGGCGTGGCCGCAAGTCAATCGCACTGGGTGGCAGGGGATCATGATCGACTTCACCGGGCAAGCCGTCATCGTCACCGGGGCGGGCCGCGGGCTGGGCCGGCTCTATGCGCTGGAATTCGCGCGCTGCGGAGCCGCCGTCGTCGTGAACGATGTTGGCCGATCGATGCGCGGCGACGGCGCGGACGCCGGCGTCGCGGATCAAGTCGTCGACGAGATCACGCGTGCCGGTGGGGTCGCCGTTTCGTCGCACGACTCGGTCGACAAGCCAGCGGGCGGCGACGCGATAGTCCGCACTGCGGTTGACCATTTCGGTCGGGTGGATGCGGTGGTGAGCAACGCGGGCATCTTCAGCAGCGTTGCGTTCGAAGAGCTTTCGGTGGATGACTGGCGACGCATGCTCAGCGTGCATCTCGACGGCGCCTTCTACCTCAGCCAACCCGCTTACCGGGTGATGAAGTCACAGGGCTACGGCCGCTTCGTGTTCATTTCGTCTTCGGCGGGCCTCTTCGGACAGCACATGGAGGCACACTATGCCGCGGCGAAAGCCGGCCTCGTCGGGCTGACGAATGTCATCGCACTCGAGGGCGCAGCCCACGGAATCCACGCGAATACCGTGTTGCCGTACGGCGTGTCGAGAATGGTGACCGAAACGGTGGACGACACGAAATCCCTTGAGGAATCGGGTCTCATGCAAGCGATCCGACCCGAGCTCGTCGTGCCGATCGTAGTGTACCTGGCCAGCCGAGCCTGCGATGTCAGCCATCGCAACTACTCGGCCTTCGGCGGCCGCTTCGCGCGGGTGTTCGTCGGGCTCGGGCAGGGATGGCTGGCCGAACGCGACAGCACCCCGACCGCCGACGACATCGCGGCTCACCTCGCGGAAGTGTCGGCGACTGAACCGTTCGCGGTCCCGGAATCGATCTACGAGGAAGTCTTTGCCGTGTACGAACGACTGGGGATCGCGACGTAAGCGCGTCGAGCGTGGGCCTTATGTACGAAATTACGCGATTTTCTGTGCATAACCCCCACGGTCGGCGTGACGAAGCCCTCAGTCCCAGATGACGTTCAGCCGCGGCGGAGAGCGGAAGTACATGCCTGCGATGTAGGGCGGCGACGCGTCGGGGTCGAGCCGCAGTCCCGGCAGCCGATCGAACAGCGTATTGAACATCATCATGCTTTCGAGGCGGGCCAGGTGCATCCCAATGCACACGTGCGCGCCATGGCCGAAACCGATGTGCGGCTTGCGATCTCGGAAAATGTCGAACTGCTCTGGGTTGTCCCAACGTGACTCGTCGTGATTGGCGCTGCCTAGGTTGACCGCCATCATCGAGTCGGCGGGAATCTGCAGTCCGAAAAAGTCTATGTCGTAGGTGACTTCACGCATGAAGTTCAGTAGCGGGGTTTCCCAGCGGATGCCTTCCTCGATGGCTTGCGGGAGCAGGCTGCGGTCTTTTTGAACGGCCGCAAGCTGGTCGGGATGAGTCAGAAGCCCGAACGCGAGGTTCGCTGTTGACCGCGAGGTCGTCTCGGCGCCTGCCGGCAGAAGGTTTCGCATGAATCCGAAAATCTGTTCATCCGAGAGGCGCACACCGTCGAGTTCGGCTTCGGTTAGCCTGGACACCATGTCGTCGCGCGGCTGGCGCCGCCGCTCGGCGAGGATCCCGACGAAATATTCGCGCAATTCCGTCGACGCCTTCATCGCGCGGTCCATGTCCGCGCGGAATCCGAGCAGGTCGATGCCGAGGCGGTGAAACTCCGGGACATCGGCTTCGGGCAGACCCAGCAGGGCGGCGATGACGCGAACCGGGATCGGCATGAACACCTCGGCCACCAGATCCGCTTTCGCGGCGTCGCGCAGTCTGTCGATCCTGCGCTCGACTAGCGGCCCGACGAGTTCAGTTTCCCAGCGGCGCATCGAGGTCCGTGCGAACGCGTACTCGTGAAGCTTGCGATACACCTGGTGTTCGGGTTCGTCCAGCTCCAGGATGGTCGGACCCTGCAGCGGACGGACAATTGCTTCGTAGCAGCGGGTGCTGAACGACTTGTTGTCTGTGAAGACGCTCTTCACTGCGTCGAACGAATACGCCGTGAATATCGACGGTCCGTCGCCGGAATTCTCAACGATGCCCATTTCTCGCCAGCCCGCGTGAACCGGAGCTTTCGCGCGGAGTTCGCGTAACAGCGGATACGGGGACGCGTCGCCGTCGGCACCCATGCCGGCGTCAAACCTCTCTTGCGCTTCCCGGACACTCTCGGGAATGTCGTCGGCAACCGTCGGTTCTACCACCTGTCTGCCAACCTCCGGGGCTCATTGACCAAATATCTGTTCCACAGTAAGGTCACGGTTGAACCGCAGTCAATTGCACGAGGTCGACGCCCCTGTCTGGTAACGTTGACCAAACTTTGGTTCCCTTAATTGCTTAGTTGTGCCGGGTGACCAAGCGCAGAGGGGGCTGACCCCGATGGCTGGCGGGAATAGCCGTGGAGGTGTTGTGGCACTTCAGGATTCGTCCGAGGCCGCAGACTCCGATGGCAAACGGCGGACCGAGGTTCTGCAGACCGCCGCATCGTTGATCGCGTCGTCCGGGTTGCGGACGTCTCTGCAGGAGATCGCCGACGCCGCCGGGATACTCCCCGGCAGCCTGTATCACCATTTCGAATCGAAAGAAGCGATCCTCGTCGAGTTGATCCGTCGCTACCACGAGGAGCTGGATCGGATCGGCAACTCCGCGCTCGAGAATCTGGACGAACCCGATTCCCGGCCGGCATCCGAGAAGATCATCGATCTCGGAGTTGCGATCGCACGTTGCGCCGTCAAGCATCGCGCCGCCCTGCAGATGTCGTTCTACGAGGCGCCGAGTTCGAATCGGGAACTGGTCAAGCTGCTCCAAGAACGGCCCACCGGCGTCCAGCAAGCGATGCTCCAAACCCTGCGGGCCGGCAGGTGGGGCGGCTACATCCGACCCGATATCGATCTGCCCACGCTCGCCGACCGAATCTGCCAGAGCGCCTTGCACGCCGGCCTCGATGTCATCCGTCAAAATGCGTCGGCCGATCGGGTCGCGACCGTGTTATGCCGAATCATGTTGGAGGGGCTGGCGAGTCGACCGCCGACCGATACGGAGCTGGACCGCTCGAACGCTTTCGCTGCCGCCGAGGAAGCGATTACCACATGGACCGACGCGGGAGCCGAGGCGCGCGACAAGGGTGCGCACGTGCGTGCGGTGGCGCGAGCTGAGTTCGGCCGCAAGGGTTACGAGGTCACGACGGTCAGGGACATCGCCTCTGCGGCCGGGCTTGGCACCGGCACGGTCTATCGGCTGATCGGTTCGAAGGACGAGCTGCTCGCCTCGATCATGTTGTCGTTCGGCACGAAGGTCGGCGGCGCCTATGTCAACGTCCTGCGCTCGGACGCCACACCGATCGAGAAGCTCGACGCGCTCAGCTGGGTCAACATCAACGCTCTGAACCAATTCCCCGACGAGTGGAAGATTCAGCTCGCCTGGATGCGGCAGTCGCCACCCGACACACCCAACCCAGGAGTCGCGTTCACGACTCGGATGCGACAGCTGAAATCGCTTCTGTCCGAAGGGATCAAGTCGAAAGAGATCCGCATCGACACCCCCTCCGTCGACATGCTGTCGCGGTGCGTGATGGACGTGCTGTGGATGCCGGAGAACATCATCGGTGAGCTCGGAACTCGTGCGGCGCTCATCCATGCCCGCGACACCGTCGTGCGCGGGGTCGCCGAGCGCACCGCCTAGCCGAGGGTGACGGGTAGCCGTCCCCAACCGCGCACGCTCGCGGTGTGCGCCATGACAGCGTTGTCGTAGTCGACGTCCCAGTCCGGCCAGCGCTTCAAGACTTCTTCGAGTGCGACCCGCGATTGCATCCGGGCGAGTGCGGAACCAAGACAGAAGTGCAGACCTTGGCCGAAGCTGAGATGTGCCGGATTGCGGTGGATGTCGAACCGGTCGGGCTCGTCGAATCGACGCTCGTCGCGGTTGGCAGAGCCGTTCAGCAGCAACATCACCGAGCCCTCAGGCACCGTCTGCCCGTAGTGTTGTGCATCGCGGGCGGCGTAGCGCGCCTGCACCGGCGACGGTGCTTCGCACCGCAGCACTTCCTCGATCGCGCACGGAATCAACGACGGGTCGGCGGCGAGTTCGCGGCGCTGATTGGGATGATCCCCCAACAGCTGCCCGATGAATCCGATGAGCCGTGTCGTCGTCTCATTGCCGGCGCCTGCGATCATGCTCGTATAGGTCAGCACCTCGGTACGAGTCAGCTGCCTGCGCACGCCGTCGTCCTCGATCTGGGCGTTGAGCAACTGCGTCATCAGGTCGTCGGCCGGGTGCTCGGCCCGCCACTCGATGTAGTCGACGAGCATCTGGTAGCCCTGCTCGAACATATCCGGCGGAAGCTCCTTGAGGTTGCCGTCGGCCAGCGCTAAGAGGTCGTCCGTGTTGTTGCGGATCGCGGCCTGATCCTCTTCGGGGATGCCGAGCAAGTAGCCGATCGTCCGCATCGGCACCCACGCGCCGAGGTCGGAAATGAAGTCGAAGTGGGACGAACCAACCAACGGATCGAGCACGCTGGCGCAGAACTGACGGGCAAGCGGCTCGATGGCCTCCATCCGTCGGGGCGTGAAAACCTTTGACAGCAACCGCCGATGAAGATCGTGAAGCGGCGGGTCCTCGAAGAGCATGACGCCGGACGGCACCGCGACCCCGGCCATGATGATGTCGAGCGTGGTTCCCTTGCCCGAGCGGTAGGTGTGCCAGTTGTGCAGTTCGCGCTCGACATCCTCGTAACGGCTCAACGCGTAGAAGTTGTACTTCTCGTTGTGGTAGAGCGGCGCCTCGTCGCGGAGCCGTTTCCAACACGGGTGCGGATTGTCATCGATGTCGAAGTCGAACGGGTCGTAGTACACCTCGACGGCGCTGGCACCGGCCACAGGTGAATAGTAAGGTCAACACGGTCTTGAACCAAACATATGTTCCCCAGGGTGCAGATGCAGTAGCCGAACGTCGGAGAGGGCGAAATGACGGGTATCGAACAGTTTCGGTACGACAACAAGCGGGTGCTTGTGGTCGGAGGTGCGACCGGCATGGGGGCCGCGACGGCCAAGCAGGCGGCGGAACTCGGCGCCGAAGTGGCGGTCATGGACTTCGCACCGGTGAAATATCCAGTCGACAAGGCGATTTCGGTCGATCTTCGGGATCCGGCGTCGATCGACAGCGCCCTCGACGAGGTGGGTGGACCGGTCAACGCGATCTTCTCCGCGGCCGGGGTTGCCGACGGGCCGGACCTGATGCGGATCAACTTCATCGGCCACCGCCACCTGATCGACCGGATGTTCGCCAACGACCAACTCCCCCGCGGTTCGGCGATCTGCTTCATCTCGTCGCTGGCCGGCCTCGGCTGGGAGAACGACCTCCCGCGCATCCAGGAATTCCTGGCGACGCCTGACTACGAGTCTGCTGAAAAGTGGGTCGCGGCCCACGAGGGTGAAGGCTTCATTCATTACGGCTTCACCAAGCAGGTAATCAATGCCTACGTGGCGATCCAGGCATATCCGTTCATGAAGAAGGGCGTGCGGATCAACGCGATCTGCCCCGGCCCCACGGATACGCCGCTGGCACAGGCGAATGCGGATCTGTGGCTCGCTTTCGCGCAGGACTACCGCGAGGCCACCGGTACCAAACACCACACCCCTGACGAGATGGCCAGCGCGATGGTGTTTCTCAACAGCGATGCGGCAAGGGCGATCAGCGGCATCAACCTTCTGGTCGACAATGGGCACGCGATGTCGTCGATCACCGGATCGTTCGCGCCGGGCAAGCCGATCCTCGACCTGATCATGGGCAAGATCTCACTGGGCTGATCCACGCGCGCGTCGAGCGGCCACTTACGTCACGTTTTCAGCGAAAAAGCTCGCAATAACTGGCCATCCGGCTCACGTCAGCCGAACGCATGCCGCGGCAGTGTGATTGGCAGGTCGAGTGAACTCAGAAGGCCCGCAGGCGCTTCCACCACATAGGGAATGGCGTTGACGACCCGCATCGCGGTGGCGGCCATCGCGCTTCGCCCCGCTCCGTGGCCCTCAGCGTCGCCAAGCGTCATCGAGCAGTGGATGTCCGGATCGCCGTCGATGTCGACGCGATAGGTGGCGTCGCACTCCGAGCTCAACCAGTCGGGCGCCACATCGCGGGCCATCCGGATGATGTGCATGATCACGATCGCTTCATGACCGTCGACGACGCCCGCCGCGCGGGTGCACACCGCGCCGCACGTGCCCGCCTTGATCGTCCCGAACGCGACCTCGATGTCTCGGTCGGTCAGCCGCCGATCGAGTGATCCGCGGATCTCCTGGACCTCGACGCCCAACCCGTCAGCCATCAAGTGAATCGGTGCGCTCCAAGCCATCTCGATGAATCCCGGTGTCTTCAGCATCGGCTCGAAATCCAGAGGACGGCCGAAGCCCATTCCGTCCATCATCACGTCGGCGACGGGATAGTGGTCGTTCAACGCGACTTCTGTGACCGTCACCGTGCGGATCGTCTTCGACTGCGTGGACAGCAGCAGGGCAAGCTGATCCGACCCGAATCCCGGGAAGATTCCCGACGCATAGAACGACGCATTACCCGACTTGGCCGCACCCTCGAGTTGTTCGCGCCCCTCCTTGGCGAAATACGCCGGCGGGTAGATCAGGCTGGTCGACGTCGTCGACACCACGTTGATCCCTGATTCCAGCAGCCGCAGATAGTCGGGCACCGCGGCGGCATCGCGATCCGGGCCGCTCGCGGCGTAGACCACACAATCCGGCCGCAGGGAAATCAACGCCTCGGCATCGTTGGTCGCTGACACACCGATGGGTTTCCCGCCCGCGAGCTCGCCCGCGTCACGGCCCACCTTGTCGGCTGAATACACCCACACGCCAACGAGTTCCAGGTCCGGGCGGTGTCGCATCGCATCGACGGCGATCGAGCCGACTCCCCCTGTCGACCAGACAACGGTCCGAATTGGGTTTGGCGCCACGTCTTCTCCCTAACTGGACTTGTCCACGGCCGCGGCCGCTAGCTCTAGGTACGGCCACGCCACGTCGGGCGGCAGGCCGCCGCACAGTGGCAGCAGTGGCAGCGCACGCCCCTGCCGAAGGAACGCGACCGCTTCGTCGATCGTGAAGATGCGGTACGGCCCCGATGTCGCACGCAGCTCGTCGACGCTCTGTGCACGCGAGATACTGGCGACGGTGGTGTCGCCATGTCGGTAGGCGGCGGCCGTCATCGCGTCGTGCAGCAGAAAAGGACCGAGCTCGTCCCACGCCCGGTCGACGTCGTCGGCCACGAACACCGTCGTCGGCGCGCTGCCGTCCGGAAATTGCATCAGCCCCGGCTCATGCCCGTGTGCGCGGCACTGAGACTCGTAGAGTTCTTTGAGCTCAGGCGAATTCACTTGCGAGACGAAACCGAGCCCATGTCTTGCCGCCCGAGTGGCGGCCGCCGCACTGCCACCGGCGATCATGATTAAGGGACCTGCAGGCGTGACGCACGGCGGGGTGACGCGAATGCGCCGACCGTCGTGGACGACGGTCTCACCGTTGAGCAGGCGCAGGAGCATTTCCAGATGCTCGTCGGCCAGTTGGCCACGCCGACGCATGTCGACGCCGAAGTGCTCGTATTCTTCGCCGCGGTGACCGATGCCGAAGGCATACGACACCCGGCCCTGGCTGATGATGTCCAGGACACTGATCTGTTCGGCCAGTCGCACGGGATCCCAGAACGGAATCACCACAGCTGCCAACATGATTGCCAGTCGCCGCGTGCGGGCAGCGATCGCCGACGCGAGGATCAGCGGAGACGGAAGATGGCCGTCGTGGGCGCCGTGATGTTCGGACAGCACCGCGACCATCGCACCGCGGCTCTCCGCCCAGGCGCACATCTCGATTGCGGCGGCGTACAAGTCGGTGGCCGGAGCGCCACGGTCGCAAGCGCGCATGTCGAACCGGAGCGTGATCATTCCGGGCCGGACACTACGCCGGAACAGATGTTTGGTCAATTGGACAACCCTATTGACCAGCTATGACGCCCCTGCGCTTGGCGTTAGTGGTTGCGGAGCTTGGCGACGAGCTTCTTCTTCGTCAGGCCCGAATAGCCGGAGATGCCCAGTTCTTTCGCCCGCTTCTTCAGCTCGGGGACGGTCCAGTCGTCATACGAGCCGGACTTCCCACCCTTCCTGGCGACCGCTGACTTCCCGCGCGCCGCAGCGGCATTGGAGATTCTGGCCGCCTTCTCCTTTGAGCTGCCCTCTTTGCGAAGGTCTTGGTACAACTTCTCGTTCTTGATCGACGGGTTCGGCATCGTCACTACCTCCGGAGGTTGGTTGCCGCCTCCGGAGGGGTTCCCATCACGCTCCCGTGGTAAACGAGTGAGTGCCTCAGAAGACAATCTCCGGGCGGTACATGTCGAGCCAGACCGACAAGTCGAGCACCCGTTCCAGCCGTGCCCTCTCGACGGTCTGCATGGTCGTCGGGTCGACCCGGGTCAGCTGCTCGACCGCCTCGCGCTCGACCAGACCGAACAACGCGTCATCGGCGGAGCCCAGCAGGTCCTTCGCGTGAGCCTGAAGCGCCGCGCCGTATTTCGGATCCGACGTCGACGGATACGGGCTCTTGACGCGTTTGACCACGGACTCGGGCAGCACGTCACCCGCCGCACCGCGCAGCAGGCTCTTCTCCCGCCCGTCGTAGGTCTTGAGCGACCACGGCGTGTTGTACACGTACTCGACGAGGCGGTGATCGCAGAACGGCACGCGGACCTCCAGACCTACTGCCATGCTCATTCGGTCCTTGCGGTCCAACAGGATTCGCACGAATCGTGTCAGGTGCAGGTAGCTCATCACTCGCATGCGGTGGGTGAAGTCGTCCTCGCCGTCGATCCGCTGCACCTCGCCGACCGCCTCGGTGTAGCGGTCTTTCATGAACGTCTCGAGGTTGACCGCCGCACGCAGCGCGGGCGTGAAGAGGGTTCCGGTGGTGTCGATCGGTCCGTCGCCGATGGCAATCCACGGGAAGGCATCGGTCTTCTGCACCGCCGGATCGTGGAACTGGCGGTAACCGCCGAAGATCTCGTCGGCCGACTCACCCGACAGCGCGACAGTCGACTGCTGCCGAATCGCCTTGAACAGCAAGTAAAGTGACGCGTCCATGTCGCCGAGGCCCATCGGTATGTCGCGCGCACCGACAACCTTGCGACGGATGTCGAGGTCGGCCAGCTGGTTGTGATCGAGCACGATGTCGGTGTGGTCGGACCCGACGTGCTTGGCAACGTCGTGTACGTACGGCGTGTCCATGGTCTGACGCATCTCGCTGGGCGTGAAGTTCTCCGCCTGGTCGACGAAGTCGACGGCGAACGTGCGCACAGGGACGCTGAGTTCGCGCGCAGACAGTGCGGTGATGGCGCTGGAGTCCAGGCCGCCGGACAACAGCACGCACTCGGGCACGTCGGCGACCAGCTGGCGCCGGACGATGTCGTCGAGCAGCTCGCGTACTCGTGAGACAGTGGTCTCGCGATCGTCGGTGTGGAGCTTGGACTCCAGCCGCCAGTACGTGCGCTCGCGGATGCCGTGCTCGTCGACGACGACAATCGTGCCGGGTTCGACCTCACGCATGCCCCTCCATACGGCCTGCTTCGGGGTCTTGACGGGGACGAGGATTTCGCGCAGGCCGTCGACGTCGACAACACGCTTGGCCAACGGGTTGGCCAGGATGGCCTTGGGCTCGGAACCGAACAAAACGCCGTCGGGGGTCGGATAGAAGTAGAACGGCTTGATGCCCATGCGGTCGCGGATCATCACGAGCTTTCGTGTGCGCGAGTCCCAGATCGCGAACGCGTACATGCCGTTGAGTCGGTCGGCCAGTGCCTCGCCCCACTGGAGGTATCCGCGCAGCACCACCTCGGTGTCGCTGGACGTCTTGAACGTGTGACCCTTCTGGGTCAGCTCGTCGCGCAGTTCGGTGAAGTTGTAGGCCTCGCCGCTGTAGACCATGACGACGTCGCCGTCGGGTGTGGACACCGACATTGGCTGGGTGCCGCCGGGCAGGTCGATGACGGCCAGACGCCGGTGGCCGAGGGCGGCGTTGTGGTCAGACCAGACTCCTGAGGCGTCGGGTCCGCGGCAGGCCATCGTTTCCGTCATTGCGTCGATCGAGGCGCGCTCTCGCGTGAGGTCGCGGGAGAAGTCCACCCAGCCGGTGATTCCGCACATGTCTTGTTACCTCCATGTTTCAAAGACCTAATTACATTGATACACTATGTAAATCGCCGGCGCGCTGTGAATCGGGTCACGTCACGAAAAGGCAAGCGGGAGTTGGGGATTCGAAAGACTCCCGTCAATAGCCGTGCGTCCACACCATCGCCCTGGCCGCGCTGCTGGGGCCGCCGCACGGCCAAGCCGGGCCGTCGTCCAGAATTCGTTTGAACGGCGGGAGCGGGGGTAATTCGTCGGAGCCGGCTACCCGCCGGCCGGCGAGGAGGGGGCGGATCATGACTGTCGACGTTTGCCCTGCCTGCGGTTATCCCACGGTGGGGCCAGGTCCGTGCTTCTTCTGCCTGCCGGTAGTCGCGACGCCCGACGACCAGCCGTACGAGGACTCGACGCCGACTCCCGGGCCGGTGGCGACCGCCGGCTAAGGCGACTAGACGAGCGATTCGCTCTTCGGCAACACTTCGTGGCATGGGCGACATCGATCGGGGTCCGGTTGAGCGCTACCTGGCCTGCATGGCAGCTCGTGACTGGGACGGCCTGGCGGCCACGATCGCCGACGAAGGCCTGACCCGTGACGGTCCGTTCTGCGATCGCGTGGAGGGCAAGCAGCCCTACGTCGACTTCCTTCGAGGTGTGATCTCCTCGCTCAAGAACTATCGGCTGACGGTGGAGCGGGTGTCGCACGTGTCCGATCGCCGGTCGTTTGTGGAGCTGCGCGAGACGTTCGAGGTCGACGGCGCCGCCACCGAATACCCCGAGTGCATCCTCTTCGAGCAAAACGACGACGGGTTGATCGACCACGTCAGCGTGTTCATCAAGCAACCGGGAGGCGATGCGGCGGTCGAAGGTGGCCGGGCCGGCTAGTCCGGATCTGGTGACGACCGTGGGCCGTAGCGCTCGATGTAGGCGCGGTGAATGTGCGCGTCGCGGGTGCGCTTGTATTCGTCGGCGAGATCCGGGTCGAGACCGTGCTGGCTCAGACGGTAGCGGCGCCACACCTTGTCGAGTGCGTGGGAGAACATGACGTACGGCGCGAAGATCGGCAGCGTCATGCTCAGGTGCACGACGAACGTCGTCGGAATCAGCCAGAACGGAGCGAGAATGAGAACGGCCGGAATGGCCCAGCGGATCATCGTCCGCAGCGTCGCGCCTTTGCCGCCGAGATCGTTACGAACCCAGTCCCGCATCGAGTTGGGTAGTCGTCGGCCGTAGCAGTACGCGATGTACTGCAAGGCGTTCGGTTTAAGCGGTTCGGTGTTGTCGCTCATTGAAAGTCAGGCTACGCGACGGTTGCTGGGAACTCGCCGCCTCACGGTCGCGCTCTGGTATGACTGACGTCTGGTGAGCGCTCCGACTCTCGATCCCGTCACACCGACCGAACAGCCGCGGCGCGGCTGGCTGGCTAAGTGGATTCGCCGGTTGGCCGTGCCCATCATCGTCGGTTGGATCGCGCTCGTCGCCCTCCTCAACGTCACCGTCCCGCAACTCGAAGTCGTCGGCAAGATGCAGGCGGTGTCGATGTCACCCAAGGATGCGCCTTCGGTGATCGCCATGACGCGCGTCGGTAAGGACTTCAAAGAGTTCGACTCCGACAACTCGGCGATGATCGTGCTCGAGGGCGATCAGCACCTCGGCGACGCGGCGCACGATTTCTACGACGACATGGTCCGCAAGCTCGAGGCCGACACCAAGTACGTCGAGCACGTTCAGGACTTCTGGGGCGACCCGCTGACCAGAGAAGGAGCCCAGAGCAAGGACGGCAAGGCGGCTTACGTCCAGGTTTATCTCACCGGGAACATGGGCGAGGATTTGGCCAACGAGTCGATTACCGCCGTCCAGAAGCTCGTTCATGGGCTCACTCCCCCGCCTGGTGTCAAGGTGTACATCACCGGAGGGTCGGCGCTGCAGGCCGATCAGCAGGTCGCCGGCAACAAAAGTGTCCAGATCATCGAGTTCGTGACGATCGCGGTGATCGTGTTGATGCTGCTGTTCGTCTACCGGTCGATTGTCACTGTTCTGCTCGTGCTCGGAATGGTGGTGCTCGGGCTGTCGGTGACCCGCGGTGTGGTGGCCTTCCTGGGGTATCAACACCTGATCGGCTTGTCGACGTTCGCGACGCAGCTTCTGGTCACTCTCGCGATTGCGGCGACGACGGACTATGCGATCTTTCTCGTCGGGCGCTACCAGGAAGCGCGCACCATCGGCGAGGACCGAGAGACGGCGTTCCACACCATGTTTCGCGGCACTGCGCATGTCGTGCTGGCGTCGGGTCTGACGATCGCCGGCGCGACGTTCTGCCTGTCGTTCACCCGGTTGCCGTACTTCCAGACCCTAGGTGTGCCGCTGGCGGTCGGAATGGTCGTCGCGGTATGTGTGGCCCTGACACTGGGACCGTCGGTGATCACGGTGGCGAGTCGCTTCGGTCTGCTGGAGCCCAAGCGGGCCATGCGAATTCGTGGTTGGCGGCGGCTAGGGGCCGCAGTGGTGCGTTGGCCGGCCTTCATTCTGCTGGCGACTATTCTGCTTGCGCTCGTCGGGCTACTCACCCTGCCGGGCTATCAGCCGAGCTACAACGACCGCAAATACCTGCCCGCGGACCTGCCGGCGAACGAGGGATTCGCGGCGGCCGAACGGCATTTTCCCGTCGCGCGGATGAATCCCGAGCTGCTGCTTGTCGAGACGAACCACGACCTACGCAACTCGGCGGACTTTCTGGTGATCGAGCGGATCGCGAAGGCTGTCGCCAAGGTGCCGGGAATCGGTCGGGTGCAGGCGATTACGCGTCCCGAGGGAAAACCGATGAAATACAGCACGATTCCGGCGCAGATCAGCCTCGGGGGAACGCTGCAGACGATGAACCGGTCCTACTTGCAGGACCGCATGGCTGACATGCTTGTGCAGGCCGACGAGATGCAGAAGACCGTCGACAACATGAACCAGATGATCGCGCTGATGGAGAAGATGACGGCGACAACGCACGACATGGTGGTCAAGGTCCACGGCATGGCCGCCGATATTTTTGAATTGCGGGATCACATCGCCGATTTCGACGACTTCTTCCGACCAATCCGCAACTACTTCTACTGGGAACCGCACTGTTTCGACATTCCGATCTGCTGGGCGGTTCGGTCGGTGTTCGACACCCTCGACGGCATCGACACGATGACTGAGGACGTGCAGTCTCTGCTGCCGGACATGGATCGGCTCGATGCGGTGATGCCCAAGTTGTTGACGGTGCTGCCGCAGACGATCGACACCATGAAGAAGATGCGGACGATGATGCTGACGATGTACTCCACGCAGAAGGGCTTGCTGGATCAGCAGGAGGCGATGCAGCACAACTCGTCGGCCATGGGCGATGCGTTCAACAACGCTCTGAACGACGACACGTTCTATGTGCCGCCGGAGATTTTCGACAACCCAGACTTCAAACGTGGTGTGAAGAGCTTCATTTCGCCCGACGGCAAAGACGTGCGGTTCATCATCTCGCATGAAAAAGATCCTCTGTCGGCGGACGGCATCAAGAACATCGACGCGATCAAGAACGCGACTTTTGAAGCGATCAAAGGCACACCCCTAGAAGGTTCGAGGGTGTATCTGGGCGGAACCGCATCGGTATTCAAGGACATGCAGCAGGGCAACAACTACGACCTGATGATCGCCGGCGTCTCCGCGCTGACATTGATCTTCATCATCATGCTGCTGATGACGCGCAGTCTGGTCGCCGCGGGCGTCATCGTCGGAACGGTGGTTCTGTCGCTCGGTGCGTCGTTCGGCGTCTCAGTTCTGGTGTGGCAGCACATCTTAGGGATCGAACTGCAATTCATGGTGATGGCGATGGCGGTCATCATCCTGTTGGCGGTGGGTGCCGACTACAACCTGTTGCTGGTGGCACGAATGAAGGAGGAGATTCCGGCGGGGATCAATACCGGAATCATCCGGGCGATGGGCGGCAGCGGGTCCGTCGTCACGGCGGCAGGCATGGTGTTCGCGTTCACGATGATGTCGATGGTGGTCAGCAAGATGGTCGTGGTCGCCCAGGTCGGCACGACGATCGGGCTGGGTTTGTTGTTCGACACCTTGGTGATTCGGGCGTTCATGACGCCGTCGATCGCCGCGCTTCTGGGCCGGTGGTTCTGGTGGCCGCAGGTGGTGCGGGCGCGTCCGTTGGTTGCGCGGCGCCAGGGGTCACGCGTCGGCC
>Ga0070741_10008439_pt1 | contig 20668 bp, 22 predicted proteins | sample Coa_R1_4_FD_66440 | JGI IMG/M metagenome (GOLD analysis project Ga0070741, IMG submission 66440) | Surface soil microbial communities from Centralia Pennsylvania, which are recovering from an underground coalmine fire - Coalmine... | ecosystem: Environmental > Terrestrial > Soil > Unclassified ...
CCCCCTGTCCGAGTCGGCTTAGGGCGCCTGCCGGGCGCCCCCCTGTCCGTCAAATATCTAGCCGAAATCCCCACCGCAGGCACCCGTCGCATCGCATAGCTGAAGCCCGGAACTTCGGCCGATGGGAGAAAGTCATGGCGGTTTTCAGAGGCTTCAAGAACTTCCTCATGCGCGGCGACCTGATCGTGATCGCCGTCGGCTTGGCAATCGCGCTCGCCTTCAGCACACTGATAAAGGCGTTCACGGACGCTGTCATCACTCCGCTGGTGAATGCTGCCGGCGGCGGGAAGAACGTCGGGCTTGGCGTCCATGTGAATGGGCAACTGCTCAACTTCGGTGCGGTGATCTCCGCGATCATCTACTTCATCACCTTCGTGGCGGTCGTCTACTTCGTGATCGTGGTCCCCTACCGCGCTTACCAGCACAGGCGTGGGCTCACGGTCTTCGGCGATCCCGTTCCACTCAAGGCGTGCCCGGAGTGCCTGTCGGACGACATTCCGGCGGAGGCCACGCGCTGCAAGCACTGCGGTATCCCTCTCACGGCCGGGGCAGTGTGAGTCGCCCGCCGTCAGGTCGGCGCGACCGCCGCAGTTAGCGGAGCGTCCCGGTCCTCCACAATGGGCGCGTGTTCGATCGCGCGCGGATATTCGTGAGCGCCGGCGGCGGGGGCAACGGCTGCCTCAGCTTCCGCCGCGAAGCTCACGTGCCGAGAGGTGGTCCCGACGGGGGAGACGGCGGGCGCGGGGGCGATGTCGTGCTGATGTGCGATGACTCGCTGCGTGACCTCGAGCGCTACCGGCGTCGCTCTCACTTCAAGGCCGGTCGAGGCGGGCACGGTCAGGGTGCGCTCAGGCATGGGGCCCAGGGGGAGACGTTGACACTCCCGGTCCCCCCGGGAACGCAGGTAGTGGTCGAGCGCGACGGCACCCGACACGACCTCGTGTCGCCCGGTCAGCGGGCCGTGGTTGCGCACGGGGGCTCGGGTGGTCGGGGCAACAAGCGCTTCACTTCGGCGACCAGGCAGGCGCCGCGGTTCGCCGAGCGCGGGATAGCCGGAGACGAGGCTTGGGTCACGCTGGAGCTCAAGCTGCTTGCCGACGTCGGCCTCGTCGGCCTGCCGAATGCGGGCAAGTCGTCGCTTCTGAGCCGTCTTACGCGGGCCCATCCCAAGGTGGCGGATTATCCGTTCACCACCCTTGAGCCGGTCCTGGGCACTTTGGAGGGCGGCGACCGGCAGCTCGTGATCGCCGATATCCCTGGGCTCATCGAGGGAGCGAGCGCAGGCGCGGGCCTCGGCCACGAGTTCCTCGCGCACCTTGAGCGCACGCGTCTGCTTGTTCACGTTTTGGAGCTACAACCCCTGGACGGCTCCGATCCGGTCAAGAATCACGCCACCGTCGAACAGGAACTCGAGCTTCACGATCCCCGGCTCGCGGCGATGCCACGCATCTTGGCTCTGTCAAAGGCCGATCTGCTCGACGCCACGAGTGCGGCCGCGGCGCAAGACCACTGGTCGCGGCGCCTCGGCTCCGAAGTGCCGGTCATCGTCACCTCTGCGGTCAGCGGCGGAGGCCTGGCGGAGCTTTCGCGCGAGCTGCTACGGCGGGTGCCGCCGCTGCCGCAGCCCGAGCCGGCACACCGGCAGGACGGTGGACCGCAGGAAGGCGAGCCGCTTGCGGAGCACCGCACTTACCGACCGCGCGCCGAGCGCACATACCGGGTGGAGCGCATTGACCAGGGGAGCTGGCGCGTCAGCGGGCCCGGGGTGGCTCGGCTCATGGCGCGGTACGACCTCGACAACGAGGAGGCGCTCGCCTATCTGGAGCGGCGACTCGAGGGCATTGGCGTCATGCGTGCCCTGCGCGATCAGGGATTCCAGTCCGGCGACGAGGTCGAGATCGACGGTGTGGCGTTTGAGCTGCATCAAAATATGTAGGATTCCGCCCGCCGTGAACTTCCCTGTGCCACGAACGCCGGGATCTCGACGGTTTCGGAGTGCCACAGCGCGTGTGGCGGTCGCGACGGCCGCCTGCGCGGCGCTGGCCGCCGGCGCCCTGGTTGGGGTCGGCGGTGCCGCGGCCTCGACGTCCTCGCGAGTCCTGCGGGTCGGCACCTACCACGGGATCCGGGGCCAGTTCAGTTCGATCCAGGCCGCTGTCAACGCCGCCCACCCCGGCGACTGGATCCTGGTCGCACCGGGCGACTACAAGACCACGTCATCTCAGGCTCCCGCAGGGGCGCAGACCACGCCGGCCGGGATTCTCATCACCACACCGCGCCTTCACTTGCGTGGAATGAACCGGAACACCGTGGTGGTCGATGGGACGAAGCCTGGCTCAGGGGTGTGTTCCCCAGAGAAATCGGCACAGAACTTCGGCCCCAAGCCCGCTCACGCAAAGAATCGGGTCGGGCTCAACGGCATCATGGTCTACAAGGCCGACCACGTCTTCGTACAGAACCTCACGACGTGCAACTTCCTCAACGGCCCGGGCGCCAGTAACGGCAATGAGATCTGGTGGAACGGCGGCGCGGACAGCGGGAAGGTCGGCGGTTGGGGGTTCTACGGCTCGTACCTCAACGCGACCAGCACCTACTACCGCCAGGAGGCGACGGCCGCTGCCTACGGAGTGTTCTCGAGCAACTGGTCGGGCGGCACCTGGGACCACACCTACACGAGCAACTTCAACGACTCCGGTCTCTACATCGGGGCCTGCCAGCAGGTATGCGACCAGATCGTCAATCGGGCCTGGTCTGAATACAACGCGCTGGGCTACTCGGGCTCGAACTCGGGTGGGTTGCTGGTGATCAAGAATTCCCAGTTCGACAAAAACGAGGACGGGTTCGACACCAACTCCCAGAACGGCGACGAGCCGTCGCCTCAGAACGGTGCCTGCCCAAAGGGTGTCCGCAGCCCCATCCACATGCGTGGCCGTTGTTGGGTGTTCATGCACAACTACGTCCACGACAACAACAATCCCAACATCCCGTCGGCAGGGTCTGCCGCGGCGGGACCTGTGGGAACCGGTATGTCGGTCTCCGGCGGCCGCAACGACACGGTGATCGACAACCGCTTCGTCCACAACGGCGCGTGGGGGACGATCTTCGTGCCCTATCCCGACTCGGGGCCGCCGTGCAAGGGCGGCACGCCCGATCCGCCGCTAGCGTCATGCCTCTTTGAGGAGTGGGGCGACGCCCTGCTGCACAACCGCTACGCCAAAAACGGCTTCTTCGGCAACCCGACGAACGGTGACTTTGCCGCTGTGAACCTGAAGTCAAACGAGCCCACCGACTGCTACCACGGCAATCAGGAGGTCGGCGGGAAGCCAGTCACGAGCTCTCCTCCTATGGCGCAGACGCTGTACCCGAAGTGCACGGGCAAGAAGGTGCCGGCAGATGCCAACGCGGTCTTCCTGCTGGAGGTCGCATGTGACTCGCAGACCCCTGTCGGCGGGACTGTCCCGTGCTCGCCGACCGACCACTACCCAAGGCGCACCAAGATCGTCCTGCACCCACTGCCAACGCCCAACAAGCTCAAGACGATGCCGAATCCGTGTGCGGGCGTGCCAAAGAATCCTTGGTGTAAGTGACGCCACCACGTCGCTCCGGCCACGGCGCTTCCGCGAGTGGGCCGTCGCGACGTAGCGGGTCACCTTAGGCGAGCCACTACCAACGTCGACAAAGGACCGGGGGTTTGACCGCCGAACCCTCAAGCCATGTCCACGGGACGCCTGGAGGCCTTCTCGGATGCGGTGATCGCGGTGGCGGCGACGCTGCTCGTGCTGAATCTGGTCGTGCCGGCGCCCGGCTCACAGCACAGCTTGGCGCATGACCTGGGGCATCAATGGCCGGCGTACGCCGCTTACGCGATCTCGTTTCTTACGATCGGGATCATCTGGATCAACCACCACGTCATGATCGGACGGCTGCGCGAGCCCGACCACTCGATCATGATCCTCAATCTGTTGCTGCTGATGACGATCGGCGTGCTGCCGTTCGCCACCAATCTGCTTTCTACCTACCTCACCAAGTCCCACGGGCAGCAGCTGGCCGCGGCCGTTTACGCGGGCGCGTTCCTGCTGATGGCGACTGCATTCGGCACGCTCAACTGGCACATCCTCATGCATCGTTCTGACCTTCTCCGCGCGAAGCTCTCGCGCGAGGAGCGCCGCCGGATCCTGGTGACCTCGGCGAGCGGGTTAGGGCCCTATGTCATCGCGACCGGGTTGGCATTTGTCTCCTCTTACGCGTCACTCGCGATCTGCGGCGCGCTCGCGCTCTTTTACGCCCTACCTGTCGCCAGCGGGCTTGGGCGCGGGGCGCCCGTCGGCTGAGTGGCGGCGGTCGTCCGCAAAATCAGCCAGCTGAGCGCAACGATGATCGCCTCGGCGCACACGGCCCCGACGCCAAGCGGGTTGAGCCAGTCGCCGATGTCGTCGCTCATCATCGGCAGACCGACCGAGCGCGAGAGCACGTAAGCAACGATGGCACCGGCTGCCAGCCCACCGGCCGCTGTCCAAACGGGCGGTTCGTCGCGGTAGAGCATCAAGGCTGCCACGACCAGCGACGCAGCGCTGAGCGCAATGAACAGGCCCGCCGCGTAGGGCGCCTCGCGCAGGTGTTCTGGAACGAGCGCGATGTGGACAGCGGCGACCTCTGCCAGCAGGGCGGCTGCCGGCCAACGCCAGTCCGATCGCATTCGAGAAGATCTCATGAGTCGGCCTCCTTGTGTCTGCGTCGAGCATCGACGGCCGCGTGACCCGCGCTTCAGGCCACGCGACCGTCTGCGACCTTGGCCCTACTTGACGACCTTGACCAGGCGCTCCATCCCGAGCTGAGTGTGCTGACGCCCGTCCTGGGTGTCCATGAAGCAGACCTCAACGTAGTAACCGGGCTTGGCGCTCAGCTTCTGCTGCTGGACGGCGCCGTGCGATACCGGGCCGAACAGTTCGAACAACGAGCTCGTTAGATACGGCCGGATCTGCTTGAACGGCTTTCCGGCCCTCAACAATGTCTCGACCTTCCTCCCAGCCTTGGCGCTCTTGACGCCCTGGAAGTCGTTCATATGCACGAGCCAACCGTCGTTGACGCCGCGCACCATCGTGCCCACCTTGAGCGTGCTGGAGCCGCGGAAACCAAACTCGATCGACTTCGTGGTGGCGGCCGCCTTGGGCAGCTTGGCCGGCGAAGACGACTTGGTGACCGTGAACATCGCAACGCGCGGCTGCCCCTTACCGGCGACATCGAGCGCAACGTACTTGGCAGGCTGAAGCACAGTCTGCACGTTGCTGGTCTGGCCCTTGACCGTGGTCGCGTCAAACGCGATCGCGCCGACCAGCTGAACCGCGTTCGGGTCCTTGGAAGCCATCCGAAGCGCCTTCGAGAACTGCGCCTGGGTGACGCCCTTGTTCAGGCGAACGAGGATGGCCGTCCCGTGCTTCTCCCCGCTGACCGACGAGCGGACCGTGACCGCTCCGGAGACCTTGGAGCCTCCAACCGTGATCGCGGACCCGTTCATGTTCAGGGTCAGGACCGGCAACCCCTTAGAACCGCTCGCGGCCGCTGGACTAGACGCCAACGCCAACGCCCCGGCCACAGCCAACGGCGCCCCCACGGCAATAGCGCCGCAGGCAAATCTCTTGGAAATCGACATGGATAAACCTCCGACTGGTTGTGGTTTGAGATGACCCCTGGCGTTCCCTCCACGGGGCTCAGCCGGACGGGATTGGTCCCGTGGGCGAGATCGCCAAGCCAGCGGTTATGCGGGCAAACGGCAGCTGTGCGATCTCGTTGGCTTTCGCCGCGGCCCCCGGACTGTCACCGTCGAGGCGACAGAAGCAGGTTTCTTCCTCCGGGAGAAACATCGATCCCACGTATCGGACCGGGTTGCCCCTGGCGGAGAGCTCTGTGCAGGCCTCGTGAAGCCGGTCAAGCGCAATGCGCAGCTCGGCCTCGGAGACCCCCGGGAGGTAGCGTTCGACGAGGTAGGAGTTCATCGCCTGGCACCGTAAGCGCGCCCCGCAGTACGTTCAACCGGAGAAATCCCCGGATTTGCTCGCACCGCTTGCCGTCATCGACTGCGGTTTCTCACCGCTTACCATCATCGACCGCGCTTCCTCGCCGTTGGCGGCCGTCGACTGCGGTCTCACCCCGCTCGCACGCACGCTGTCCATTGCCATCGCCAGCTCCGTGCGGGACCGGACCCCCAACTTTCGGTAGAGCTTTGAGAGGTTCCACTCGACCGTCCGCGCACTGAGGTGGAGCGACTCAGCGACCTCGTTGTTGGTGCGCCCGGACGCCACGAGCCGCGCCACCGCCGACTCGGTGGCGCTGAGCGTTCCGGACGGAGCCGCTCTACGACCACCGATCCGCCCCAGCTCACCACGTGCTCTCTCTGCCCAGAACCCAGCTTCCGCCGCCTGGAAGCTCGAGAGCGCATGCTCGAGGGCTTCGCGGGCAGCGCGCTTGCGACGTTGCCTGCGAAGGAAGGAACCGTAGGCGAACAGGGTCCGCGCATGATCAAGCAGTCGCTCCTGCTTGACGTGCTCTCGCTCCGCCAGTTCGAAGCATGAGATCGCCCGGTCCTCGTCCCCATCTGCTGCTGCGAGGAATGCGTCGCAGCGTGCAGCGAGGGCGAGCACCCACGGGCGGCCCAGCACCTCGGCGATGCGCCGTTGTTCGCGCGCCAGCTCAGCTGCCCGGTCGCGGCTGTTCACGGCAAGGAGAGCCTCGACCGCCTCCGGGAGGACCGGAAAGCGCGCCGGGGATTCAAGCTTGCCCGCATGCGCTAGCTGCCACGCCTGTACCAGATGATCGGCGGCGGCTGCGGGCTCTCCGGCGGCCAGCTCAACGGTGCCAAGCGCAGTGAGGTTGCCGATCACGTATAGGCGGTGGCCGGTGAGTCGAGCCAGCGCAAGCCCCTCACTTGCCGCGTCTTTGGCCTGCTGCGCACGTCCCAGCCAGCCGGCCGCGACGGCCACGGGCCACAGGGCACCCGCGCGCTGCGCGTCCTGATCGGCGCCAGAGGCCAGCTCGAGATAGCGGAGGGCAAGTGCAAGACCCGCCGCCGGGCGCCCCAAAGAGGTCTCCAGCGAGCTCAGGTACGCCAGCGTGTGCATCTCCACCCACGCATCACCTGACTCAATTGCGCCCCGATAAACCCGTTCGAGCGGTCGCCGCGCCAGCTCGAGCTCCCCGCCCCACAGCAGCACGAGGCCCTCGAACACCGCGGGGCTGGTCTCGGCCCAGGCCCACGGTCGCTCGCTCGAGCCGCCCACCTCGGCCGCGAGCGCGCGGCGAAGTAAGTCGTAGCGGACCGGTTGTCCCCTTGCCGCAATCGCGAGGCTCAGCGTGGCAGCAGCCTCGGCTTCGACGGCCGGTTGACCACCTTCGGAGAGGCGCAACATAGCCCGGGCGTGCTGCTCGGCACCGCGGCCGTCCGCAGTCAGCAGACTGATCCAGCCAAGCTTTTGGTGCAGATCCGCCCGCAACTCGCACGGGGCTCCGCGCTCGCGCAGCCCTTCGCGATAGAGGGCCGCGGCGGCGTCGGTGCCTTCCGTGTCACCCGCAACTGCGCCCAACACGGCCAGAGCCCGCGTGCGTACAGCCGGCTGACCCGCCAACTCGAGCACCCCCCGGGCGTGATCGGCCGCCGCCGTGAGGTTGCCCGCGCGACGGTGGTATTCGGCGCCGCATATGAGCCGGTTGCCGCGGTCTGCTTGCGCCGGAGTCAGGCGCGCCGCGAGGTCGCAAAGCTCGGCGGCCGCATCATGAGCCCCGCGGTGGGCGGCGTCTCCGGCGGCGCGATCGAGCCGGCGCGCCACCTCCTCGTCGGGCCCGCTGCTTGCCAGCGCGAGGTGGCGGGCGCGCTCCTCGAGGGTGTCCGCGATCTCGCTCAGCTTGGAGTGCAAGTGGCGCTGCTGCGCAAGTGGCGCGTGCTCGTAGTGAATCGAGGCGAGCAGAGGGTGTGTAAAGCGAACACGCTCGCCCGAGAGCTCTATCACTCCCGCCGCCACGCCCTGGTCGAGCGCCTCCTCGACGGGGTCGACGAACCGGGCGAGCAGCGTACGGGTGGGGCGACCAAGTGCTGCGGCGGCCAGCAGCACGTCGCGGGTGACCGGCTCGAGCCGGTCGAGCCGCTCCTGGACCAGTTCTCGAATGCTTCCCGGGACCGGCAGCGGCTCGTCAGGTGCGGGCTCCACGCCTCGTTCGCTCAACTCGTGCCCGATCTCGAGGGCATAGAAGGGGTTGCCGCCGGTCGTCTCGTGCAGGCGGATCAGGGTGGGGCGGGAGACGGCGAGGCCAATTCGGGCGCGCAGCAGCTCGTGCAGGCCGCCCAGGGTGAGGGGGCCCACCCGCATCCGGGTGACGCGCTCGTCGCCCAGCATCCGCTCCAGGCGGAGTGGCGTTGGCTCGGTCTGCGAAAGCCGGCGTGTGGCCACGACGACGATAGGCTCCGCGCGCAGTCGGCGCAGCGCGAAGCGGATCACCGCCGCCGAGGCGGCGTCGATCCACTGCAGATCATCGATCGCCACGAGCAGCGGCCTGGTGGCCGCGATGTGCCGTAGGGCGCCGAGCGTGGCCACTCCGATCATTCGCTGTGCGGCGTCGCCGTCGCCGAGGTCGCCGTCCCGTCGCAGCAGGGCGATCTCAAGCGCCTCGCGCTGTGGAGGAGGCAGGGCGCAAAGCGCATCGTCGAGCCCGACGTCGAGCAAGTCGCCTAATGCGGCGAAGGCCAATGGCGCCTCAGAAGCGGTCGGCGCGCTCGCGACCACAGTGAAGCCGCGCTCTCCGGCAGCCTCGACCGCGTACCTCCACAGAGCGGTCTTCCCCACGCCAGGCTCCCCCTCGAGCACTACGGCGCGGGCCTGCGTCGGCGCGGGGTCAAGCGCGTCGAGCAAAACCCCCACCTCGCGGCTGCGCGCGATCAGCTTCTCAGACGTGCTGTCCCACCCCGGTATTACCCCGAAATCCGGAAAGAGGATAGCGCGGTAGCGCGCGCCGAGCGCCGCCTATGCCATGCGGCGCGCAGCGCGGTAGCGCGCGCCGAGCGCCGCCTATGCCATGCGGCGCGCAGCGCGGTAGCGCGCGCCGAGCGCCGCTTACGGCGTGCGGCCAGCCGCCGGATAACGCGGCGCAGCACACCGAGCGCCGCATGGTCGTGCGTCGGTGCCCCTAACCTCTTTGGACCTGGTGTCCCGAGACGCAAATTCGACGCATTCGAGGCGCCCCCGTCGGCGCCCCGCTTCGTCCTCGTCGCCTCGCGCAGCGCTGCCGCGTGTCGGCTCCTGCGTCCTCGCGTGGCATCCGCCGGTGGCCCCTCTCGGTGCCGCCGAACCTACGACTCGGAACACTAGATGAGCCGTCTCGTGGTCAAGCTGGGCTCGAGCATCGTCGCCGACGAGCGCGGCGAGGTACGAGTGGAGGTGCTCGCCGCGGTCTGCGACCAACTCGCGCGCCTGCGCAGTACCGGCACCGAGGTCGTGGTCGTGACCAGCGGCGCGATTGCCCGTGGCATGGGGGTGATGGGAATAGAGATCCGCCCGCGGGGAATTGACGAGCTACAGGCTGCGAGCGCGGTGGGCCAGGGGAAGCTTTACCAGGTCTACGATGAGCTGCTGCGCGCCCGCGGCGTGCCAACCGCCCAGGTGCTTTTGACGTTCTTCGACATGAGCGCCCGCACCCACTACCTCAACGCTCGTCACACTCTCAGCCGGTTGCTGCAGTGGCGAGTCGTGCCCATCATCAACGAGAACGACACCACGGCAACCGACGAGATCTCCTTCGGGAATAACGACTTCCTGGCCGCCCAGGTCTCGATCCTGGTCGGCTCCGGCCTTTTGCTGATGCTCACGGACGCGGCTGGGGTGTTCACCGCGGATCCCCGCCTGAGCCCGGATGCCGCGCTGGTCGAGGAGGTCACCGATCCACGGGGCCTGGAGGGCTATCAGATTGGCCACAACACCTCCCCGCTGGGGTCGGGGGGCATGCGCTCCAAGGTGCTCGCGGCCGAAATGGCGACCGCCGCGGGGATCCCAGCCGTAATCGCCGGCGGTCTCGAACCCGACTCGATCATCAAAGCGGCCGCGGGCGAGGCTGTCGGAACCCGTTTTGCGGCCCGCGAGGGGCGCTATTCGAGCTTCAAGCTGTGGCTCAAGTACGCCAAGCCGGCGCGCGGCCGACTGGTGGTCGACGCGGGCGCCGCGCACGCCCTGCGCGAGGGCGGTACCAGCCTCCTGCCCGTTGGGATCGTGGACGTGGATGGAACCTTCGACGCGGGCGACGCGGTGGACGTCGCATACGACTCCGATCCGATCGGCAAGGGCATCTGCAACTACTCGTCGGCCGAGTTGCGACGCGTGCTTGGTCTGAAGTCGTCCGCGGTGCGCGAGCTCATGCCGCGGGCCGCAGAGGAGGCGGTCCACCGCGACTACTTCGTGCTCGCGTAACGTTAAGGCGCAATGACAACCGTCGCCTTTTCCATACCCGCTGCCTGCGCCGCGGCCAAGGACGCTTCTCGTACCCTCCAGACGCTGCCGTCAGGGGTCAAGGATGGTGCGCTGGAAGCGATCGCCACCGCGCTCGAAGGCCGGATGGATGAGGTCCTCGAGGCCAATGCCGCTGACCTTCTGGAAGCTCGCGGGGGCGACTACTCCGGTGCATTCCTCGACAAGCTCCGGCTCGATGAGGCACGCGTGGCTTCAATGATTGCCGGCGTACGCCAGATCGCGGCGCTGCCCGATCCGGTGGGAGAAGTCATCGACGGCTTCAGGCTTCCCAACGGACTTGACGTACGAAAGGTCCGCGTTCCGCTGGGAGTCATCGCGCTCGTGTACGAGGCCCGTCCCAACGTGACCATCGACGCCACCTCGCTGTGCCTGAAATCCGGCAATGCGGTGGTGCTCCGCGGCTCGTCTGCGGCGCGTCGCTCGAACGCCGCGCTCGCGGAGATAGCGACGGCGGCGGCGGGCTCGGCGGGCTTGCCCGAAGATGCGATCACCCTGCTCCAGGGCGGCCGTGAGGAGATCCCCGAGCTTGCGACCCAATCCGGTCTGGTGGACCTGATCGTCCCGCGCGGGGGAGAAGGGCTGAAGGCGGCTCTGAAAGGGGTCGCGACGGTCCCGGTGATATACGCGGCCGCGGGCAACTGTCACGTGTACGTCGATCGCAGCGCTGACCTCGACCATGCCCGCGCGATCGTGCTCAACGCCAAGCTGCAGCGGCCCGGCGTCTGTAACGCCGCCGAGACCGTGCTCGTGCATGCCGAAATTGCGCACCGGTTTCTGCCTGAGACGCTCGCTGCTCTCGGCGAAGCGGGCGTGGTGTTACACGGTGACGAGCGCGCCCGGGGGGCAGCGCCCGCGGCGGTGATGCAGGCTGCAACCGATGAAGATTGGGACACCGAGTATCTGGCGCTGGAGCTGGCAGTGCGAGTCGTCGACTCCGCCGAGGAGGCCATCGCGCATATCAATGTCCATGGCTCGGGTCACTCCGAGGCGATCGTGACGCGCGACACGGAGGCGGCACGCGCCTTTCAGCTCGGCGTGGACGCGGCGTGCGTGTACGTCAATGCCTCTACCCGCTTCACCGACGGTGGCGAGTTCGGGATGGGTGCAGAGATCGGCAACTCGACGCAGAAGCTGCACGCCCGAGGCCCGATCGGCATCCGCGAGCTTTGTACCTTCAAGTATCTGGTCGATGGCTCGGGCCAGGTGAGGGCTTGAGAGCGCTTTACTAGTGCGCATCGGAATCCTCGGCGGCACCTTCAACCCGCCTCATCTTGGCCATCTCGTTTGTGCGCAGGAGGCCCTCATCCAGCTCAAGCTCGACGAGGTTCTCCTGATCCCGACCAACACCCCGCCGCACAAGTGGCTGCGCGACGACCCGGGTCCCGGTCACCGGCTGGAGCTGTGCCGCCTGGCCGTCGGCGGCGATGAGCGCTTCGCGGTCTCCGATCTCGAGGTCCGCCGCGGTGGTCCGTCGTACACCGTCGATACCCTTGAGGAGCTGCACGCCATCGTCCAAGACAGCGAGCTTTACCTGATTCTCGGAGGCGACATCGCCACGGGGTTGTCGCAGTGGCGAAAGCCAGAGCGGGTGCTTTCCCTCTCGACGCTGGCCGTGGTCGACCGTGAGGGCACGCCGCGGGCCGCGATCGAGGCGGCCCTCGATCACCTGCCCGGCGGTGAGCGCGCGCACTTCTTCGCGATGCCGCAAATTGCGATCTCCTCGACGCTCGTGCGTCGGCGCCTTCAAGCCCGACAGTCGGTCCGCTATCTGGTCCCGGATGCGGTCATCGACTACATCGAGCGGCATGAGCTCTACGGGACAGCACCGAGCGGTACACGGATGACGGCCTCAGCGTGAGCGAGCAGGCGATCCCTTCACCCGAGGAGCTGGTCCGGGCCCTTGCCCACTATGCATCCGACCGCAAAGCGCTCGAGATCGTGCAGCTCGATCTGCGCGAGATCATCGGCTACACCGATTTCTTTTTGGTGTGCAGCGGCGGCAGCGGTCGCCAGGTCAAAGCGATCCATGACGCCATCTATCAGGGAATGAAGAGCGAACACGGCCTGCTCCCCGGGCGCGTGGAGGGGCTCGCCGATGCCCGCTGGGTGTTGATGGATTACCTGGACGTCGTGGTGCACGTCTTCACCCCGGATGCGCGCGCCTACTACCGGCTCGAGCAGCTGTGGGCCGAGGCGCCGATGCAGGAACTGCGCGAGCCGGTCACGGCTGCTTAGGCGCCCTGCGCCTAGAGCGCGGCCAACAGTTTGGGCGCGACCTGCCGTTTCCTGCTCATCACGCCCGGCAGCTCGATCCTGCTGTCTTGAGGTTCCGCGGCGAAAGTCCTCGCTACTTGAGCCACATTGCCGGCTACGAGCAGGTCGGTTCCCTTCGACAGCACGTCGGTGATCATCAGCGCATAAAGCGCCAGGCCCTGTTGCTCGCGCGCCGCACTCATCGTGTCGAGCAGCTCCACTGAGCGCTCAAGCAGGCCCCTTCCCACCACTTCGACCTGTGCGATGCAGATCATTTGGCCTGAGCCCACCTGGTACTCCTTGGCGTCCCGCGAGACGATCTCTTCGGCCGGCACGCCCGAGACGTCGGCCGTCGCCTCGAACATCTCGCGGCCGAGCTCACTCGCGTTGACAGCGAGCACGCGCTCGAGGTAGGAGACCACGTCGAGGTCCCGCTCGGTCGTGGTGACCGAGTTGAGGATGATCGTGTCCGAGAGGATCGCGCCAAGCAGCATCATCGCGAGCTCTGGAGTGGGTTCCATGCCGCTCTGGCGAAAGCGCTCCACGACGAGCGTTGAGGTGGAGCCAACTGGATCAAAGGTGGCCATAACGGGGACCCGCGTCTCAATCGAGCCAACGTGGTGATGATCGAGGATCTCGACGATCTCGGCCTGCTCGATACCTGCCACGCTCTGTGCCTGCTCCGCATGGTCGACGAGGATGACGCGCCGGGGCCGCGGCGCGACCAAGTCGGAGCGCGTCAGCAGGCCCACCGGCTTTCGGCTCGAGTCGATGACGACCGCTGCGCCGTAGTGGATCTCCTTAATCTGCTCCGCGATATCGGCCACCAGGAAGTCGGCCGCGGCAGTCAGAGGATCTTTCTCCATGAATGCGTGACAGGGCGCGGCGAGCGAGATCATCCGCGCCGATACGTAGGTGTCCAGCGGCGAAACGATGATCGCCGCCCCGTGCGCCGAGGCAAGTTCGACCACCTCCGCTTCTGGCCGTGCACCGTTTGAGATCACCAGCAGCCCTGCCCCATGGTTGATCGCGAGCCGATGGGCATCGCCGCGGTTGCCCGTGACTACGATGTCGCCTGCCGCGATGCCGCTCGGGGAGTTGACGTCCATCGAATGGACCCAGACCCGACCCTCAAGCTGGCGGTTGTCGCCCACGATCAACTCTCCGTCGAGCACCTGCACGACGGCATCTACGAAGGTGGGCGCCTCCAGCATGGACGTCTCGCGTGATTCGCGGATATACCGCCGCGCCAGGGTGCGCTCGGTGACCACACCGATCAGCGCTCCCCTGTCATCGACGACCGGCACCAACTCCAACCGCGCCTCGACCATGTCGCGCCCCGCTTCGCGTAGCGGCGTATCGCGGTCGGAGACCGGATGGCCGCGCCGCATCACGTCAGAGACGCGCAGCATGATGTGAGGCAGGAATTCGGGCGCGGCGGCGCCGCTGCGTCGCAGCAGCCAAGTGGTTTGGGGGTTGCAGCGACCTAGGCGCGCCGCCACATAGCGGTTCTTCGGGTCAAGCCGGCCTTTGAGCTGCGCGTAGCCGAGCGCGGAGGCGATGGCGTCGGCATCCGGGTTACGGTGGCCGGTGACGTAGATCGTCGACACCGACCGGCAATTATCACCGGTCGCGCTAGTCCGGGCCGGAGATCACCCCTGCGGCCACGCCCGGCAGGCCCGTCCGCAATCCGGCTTACCTCGCTCTGACCCTGGCCATAATGAGGTCAAGATGAGCAACTCGGTGTGCGCATGACCGGTCCGGAGCTGGGCCTAGCGGTCTCGGTCTTCCTCGCCTGCGCGGTCGAGTCGGTCGAGGCGCTCACGATCGTGCTCGCGGTGGGTACCACGCGTAGCTGGCGGTCCGCGCTGACCGGCGTGGGCGCTGCGGTCGCCGCGCTGGCCGCCCTGACGGCGGTATTGGGCCCCGCTCTCACGTCAGTGCCGCTGCAGTCCCTGAGGCTGGTGGTGGGGGGCCTTCTACTGATCTTCGGCCTGCAGTGGCTGCGCAAGGCGATTCTGCGGGCGGGAGGGTCGAAGGCGCTGCACGACGAACTGGCGGCCTATGAGCGCGAGCGCAATGCGGCGCGGGGCGCCGGTGCGGTCGGCAGCGGGCTGGACCCTTACGCTTTCGCGATCGCTTTCAAGGGAGTGCTGCTCGAAGGGCTCGAGGTGGTGTTCATCGTGTTGACCTTCGGCGCGAACCAGCACCGCATCGGCTTGGCCGCCGCCGCCGCCGGCGTTGCCGTTCTCCTCGTCACAGTGGTCGGCGTGGCGATCCACGCCCCCCTTCAACGCGTGCCCGAGAACACCTTGAAGTTTGTCGTCGGCGTGATGCTGACCTCGTTTGGAACTTTTTGGGGAGCGGAGGGGGCGGGGGCACACTGGCCGGGCGGTGATGCGGCGCTGCTGGTGCTCGTTCCCGCGACCCTGCTGTTTTCCCTGTGCCTCGTCACGGCGGTACGACGCAAGTCGCGGGACGCCGACACGATGGCCAGTCAGGTGACGGTGAGGCCATGAGACTCGTGCCGAGACTTCGGGCCTTGGCACTGTTCGTGTGGGATTTTGTCGTGGGCGACGACTGGCGGTTGGCGGTCGGCGTGGCAGTGGGTCTGGCCGCCACCGCGTTGGTGGCCGCGGCCGAGGTCGCCGCATGGTGGCTTTTGCCCGCGCTCGCCGGAACGTTCCTGACGATCTCGGTGTGGCGCGCCTCGAAGGCGCGCGGCTGACTCTCGAAGCCCGCTCAGCGGTAGCGCGTGTATTGCGTCCGCGGCGAGCCGACCCGGCCCCCCCGCGAGCGACGTATCAACCACACGATCCCGGTGCTGACAAGCACCGCGACGAGAAAGCTCCATCCGACCCGGTGAAACGCCAGGCGCATGATGAGTCCCGATATCAGCGAGCCGGCGATGCCGACGGCGGCCGTTGCGAACAGACCCATCGGGTCGGGACCCGGCAGCGCGAGCCGCGCCAAGCCCCCGATGACCAGGCCGATCAGTATCAAGAGGATGATTTCCAGAATCATGATGGCCATGCTAGCGAGCGACCCACTCGGGCCAGCCGCTACCGATGAAGCTGGTGAGCAGCCCGCTCAGCGGCGGCTCGCCGGCGGGCGTAGGCTGCGCATCGCAAGCCATTAGGAGAGAGTTCGAATGCCAACCGCACCACAGATACTGCCCACCAAAATCAGCGAAGCAAGTGCGCCAGGCGTGAGCTATCGCCTCGAAGGCGAACTCGTGCCTGCTCTGCACATGGCCCTCGACGGGCAGGTTCGCGTCTACTTCGAGCACCACGTGCTGCTGTGGAAGTACCCGGACATGCAGATTGGCCTGCATCCGCTGAAGAAAGGGCTAAAGCGCCGTGCTTTCGGAGGAATGCCACTCCTGCTGCTGGAGGCTCAGTCCGCGGGAGAGATCGCGTTCAGCCGTGACGCGCCCGGACACATCGTCGCGCTGCACCTCTCGCCCGGCAACGGGATCGTCGTGCGCGAGCACCAGTTTCTCGCAGCCACCAGCGGGATTGAGTACGACTACAGCCGCATCAAGGGCTTCGCCAATATGCTCTACGGCGGCGGCTTCTGGGTCGATGAGTTCTTCGCCGGCGATCACGAGGGGGTCGTGTGGGTTCACGGGTACGGCAACGTGTTCGAAAAGCAGCTCGAACCGGGCGAGTCGATCGACATCGAGCCGGGAGGCTGGGTCTTCCGCGACCACTCAGTGCAGATGAGCCAGGAGGTCTACGGATTCAAGACGGGGCTCATGGGCGGGGCGGGAAATCTGGTCTTCAACCGCTTCACCGGCCCCGGCCGTGTGGGTCTGCAGAGCGCCTACTATCACCCACCCGTGCAGGAGGGCAGCGGCTCAAATGCCCAGCGCTCTGGCGGGCAGGCGTTCGGCGACATCGTGGGCGGCCTCCTCGGCAACTGACCCATGCCTCCACCATCTGGCCATCTGGCAACGCACCCCCTTCCGCCCGGCATCGTCGGCGCGCTCGACTTGCGCGGCTACCAGCTGCTCGCAGACGTCGCCGGCGTGGGCGCCGGCAGGCTCGGCCGGCAGGCATTTCTGTTGGTCGCGCCCGACCCGGACCCGGCGCTGCCCGATGCCGGCACCCAGATTTCGCTGCACCAGTCGCGCCTTCGCGAGGAGGCCGACGCAGCGGTCTTCACCCAGTTGGCCGCACAGCTGGGCTACCTGCGACTGTCGGGATACAGGCTCACGCTCGAGCGCCACGGGCTGCGGAGCAAGGTTCACGTGGTCAATCCCGCAACTGGGGCGATCGCGGCCACCATCCCAGATCGACATCCCGGCAAGTTGCTTGGCGGCGGGGTAACCGCTAGGAGCCTCCTGGCGAGTGCCAGCGCTCTCCCGGCACCTGGTCCGCCGCCTGTTCTCGATAGCCCCGAGGCGCTGCAGAATGTCCTGCTCTCACTGGCGCTCAGGGACGAGACCCTCAGCGGAGCACAGGCCGCCGAGGTGGCCGAGCAGGCGCTGCCGCTCGCCTCAGGCGAGAGCGCGCTCGATCCTCAGGCCGCCCTCGAGGCGGCAAAGCGGGCGCGTCTCCAAGCCCCGTGAACCGCGGCCGCGGGAGGGCGTTATCGGCGCCCTCCCGCCGACCGCGGGCAGGAGCTAGGTGAACTTTTGCGTCTTGCTGAAGGCGGCCTTGCAGCCCGTCTTCTTGGTGGCCTCGACGTAGTAATTCTTCCGCTTCGGGAAGCCAGGGTTGCCCATGTCCCAGGTGCCGATGTTGCCCTGACGCGCTGAGGTCGTCGTGTCCATCTTCTGATCGACCGCAGGATTCTGGGTCGAGCCCTTCTGCATGAACGCAACGACCTTGCGGTTGCCCAGACAGCTCTTGCTGGCGCTGAAGATCTTGCCGTGCGGATTGTCCAGGCCCTGCGCGAGCGTGATGCGCGTCGAAGCCGCGGCCCACGCGGCGCCCGCAATGCACAGCGCGCCACAGATGACTGCTGCGGCGATGGAAAGCCGCGCTCGTATCATCATCAGTTACCCCCTTTAGGTGGTCCCGTTTAGCACGACCCTACCACGGGCCCGAAGAACCCGACCATGCGGTTGGACACAGAGCAATAGCGGCGCGACGCCGTCACCTCTAGCGGCGCGATGCGTTTACGGACGCTATGCGCCGAACGCTCTAGCGGCGCGACGCGTTTACGGACGCCATCGAACACTGCCGCTGCGCTACGTCGGGGCCGATCCGCTTGCAGCCGTTGATTCTCGTTGCCTCCCGCGCACGATTCCCGGCACCACCAGCATGTCCTGAGCGAAGCGCTCACTGAAGCCGGCCAGGAAAGCGATGCCCCCGTAATAGAGAATTTTGTTGGCGGCACCCGACGGCGTCGCAATCGAGATCAGCCCTCCCTTCAGCAGAACGAAGCTGGTGATCCCGAGCACGGCACCGATCCACGGCCGGACGAACCCCTGCTGCCTGAAACTCTTCTTTTCGCCTTCCGGTGCGAGGTCAAGTCCACGTCCGAGCCGCTGCAGGACGCTCAGGACGGCACCGGTAGCACCCAGCGTCGAGGTCGATACCCACCCCGCGCCAAATCCGATCACGTAGGACGCCACCGTAAGAGCGACCAACGCGACGAGCAGGGCCGCGAACCCCTTGAACATGCCGTCGAGGTATGCGCGCTGAGCGACTCGCTGGACCGCCGCCAGATAGTTGTGCTCCTCGTTTGCCAAACGAGATCTAAGCGACGCCACGCCACGCACGAAGCGCGCCGACGGGCGCTGGTCTCGGTTGCGCTCTCGATACGCCAGGCTGGCCTGCATCTCCCATCGCTGCTCCTCCTGCTGCTGCGGCGTGGGTGGCCATGGCGACTGTGGAATGCCCGCGATGGTGGGCTTGGCGGGCCTGTTGACCGACGCATACCACTGGGCGGTGAGATCATCGAGCCAGTGCTGCTCCTCGGCGTCGACGCTCTCGGTGAGCTCGGTGGCGAGCGCATACAGCCTGCGCACGCAGATATCGCGCGCGTTTGACTCAGGTGGAGTCGGATCCGGGAGAAAAGTGGTGATCCGATCCCGCAGGCTGACGATCTCCGCCAGCAGTTCGGTCGCGTCCTGGCTGTCGAAGTGCAGAACTTTCCACCACACGAACGCATCGACGTCGCCTGCGCACGGGGCCCGGGTGACGGGATCTGCCGGGATGTTGACGATTCTGGCTCGGCGGGTCGCGAGCCAGTTCTTCAGCCGGCTCCACCGGGGGCTTGTCGCATCCGGGTCAGGGCCGGGGCGGTCGACGCGCTCCAGTAGGACCGCCCCAGCCGGGCAGGTGAAGCCGTAGCGGGAATCAATGATGTTTCCGTAACGCTTCTCAAAGCCGCGAAGCAGACGGGGGACCAGACGCTCCGCGTAGTTGTTCACCTCCGGCCCAAACCGCAGGTCCCTAACGAGCACTCCGGCCATGAACACCTGAGGGAAGGAGGCCTCATCGCGCCGGGCGGCCTCCGCCAGCTCAGCGAGATAAGCCGGTGGGGGCATCCAGCCGGCGGCCTTCGCTGACGCCATCGAGGGCGGATCGCCCACGACGTCGTCCATTGCCGGCATGCCCGTTTCGTGCGCATGCTGCTCGGTTGTCACGCGCGGATCATGCTTTGTGTCGTTGCGAGCGTCAACGCCCGGCAACGGCCTTGCGCTCCGTCAACTGACCGCTTGCTTTACGAGCGCGCTGATCCTGGCCTCGACATCGCCGTTTATCTCCTTCACCGCGAAATCGGTGGGCCACATTTCGCCTTCATCCAGATTCGCCTTGTCGCTGAAGCCGAGCGTCGCGTACCTCGTCTTGAACTTCTTTGCGTCGCGGAAGTAGCAGATGACCTTGCCGTCCTTGGAGTATGCGGGCATCCCGTACCAGGTCCTCGGGACCAGCTCGGGGGCGCTTGCTTTGACGACGGCGTGGAACCGCTCGGCCATGGCCCGATCCGATTCGTCCATGGCGGCGATTTTCGCGAGCACTTCGCTTTCGCCGTCCCCCTTGGCTCCACGCTCAGCCTTCAGCTCTTTGACGCGCTCCTTCATCGCGGCTCGTTCCTCGGCCGTGAATCCACTCGAGCCCTTCTTGGGCGCAGTGGTGCGCTTGGCACGCGTTTGGGTGTTGGTCTTGGGGCTCATTGAACCTCCTGAGGTTGTGGCTGCGCTTGGCACAGTTCTTTGATGGGGGGTCAGGTTTTCTGCGAAACCGCCGGCGACCCAGTCGTCGCCTCGGTCGCGCCGTCTTGAGGTCGGTCGGCCTCCCAGGCGAACCCGTCGGGGTCGGTGAACGTCCCGGCGTCGCCGCAGATAACGATCCGATGCGATCCGGCGCCGTCTGGGGAGACGCCGGCGTCCTTCGCCAGCGCACGGCGTCCATACAGCGCCAGCGTGAGATCCTGGCCGGCGAACTGGACGTACTTGCGGCCAAAGCTTTTGGCGACTTCCAGGCCGTGCTCGACGAAAAACCGCTTGCTCACTGCAACATCCGCGACCCCAAGCAATAGCACGATCTCGTCGATCTGCCGGGTGGCCGGGCCTGTGTTCTTCTTCGATGACGTCGCGACCTTCCAGATCGTCCCGTCCGGGGCACGGACCACGCCGCCGTAACCCCAGAACGACTTCTTGACGGGCTTGAGCGGCGTCGCGCCCGCGTCTATCGCGCCTCCGATGAGCTCGTTGACCGTGGCGGGCGCAGACACTACGAGCGAAAGCGTGAAGCCGCGAAACCCTGTCGTCTGTGCCTGCGAGGGGCGCAGGGCCAGATGACGGCCGAGGTCAAACGCGGCGGCGTAGAAAGCCTCGGCGGCCGTGGGGTCGTCGACCTCGAGGGCGACGGAATCGATGGATGTCATTGACGGCTCCTTTCTTACTGTTCTTGGAAGCGTACTATCATAGTAGCACACCATGATGGTATACG
>Ga0070741_10008440_pt1 | contig 20667 bp, 18 predicted proteins | sample Coa_R1_4_FD_66440 | JGI IMG/M metagenome (GOLD analysis project Ga0070741, IMG submission 66440) | Surface soil microbial communities from Centralia Pennsylvania, which are recovering from an underground coalmine fire - Coalmine... | ecosystem: Environmental > Terrestrial > Soil > Unclassified ...
CGAGATCGGCGGCGCATCGGGTGCGAACGGGTCGCGCGGAAGATGATCGCCATCCACTACCGGACCCCACTGCCCGAACGATTGGGCGCGTATCGCCGCCAGCCCCTTTGGCGGATGGCGATGATGCGCGACGTACTGGCCGGTCGGCACGGCGAGCGGACCCCTGTTCTGCCCGCCGGCCAGCTGCATGGCGATGAGCTTCTCTGCCGGAGCTTCGATCAGCCTGCCGATACGCGGTGCGAGGCCGAGTCCTGCCAACACACGCCGCGCCTGCTCGGTGGCGAGCTCCTTCGGCATGCCGCGCACCATCGCGCCGCTCTGAATTCCGGCCTTGTGGAAGAGCGCGTGTGCCGCGGGCATCGCCAGCAGAGTGCTCGTCTTGAAGCCGCCACCTGATTCCCCGAAGACCATCACATTGCCGGGGTCCCCACCGAAGGTGGCGATGTTCTCCTTCACCCAGGAAAGCGCCGCGACGATGTCGAGCATTCCCTGGTTGCCCGAGGTCGCGTACTCGCTCCCGCCGAGCTCGCCCAGGTACAGATAGCCGAAGAGACCCAGCCTGTGATTGCTCGCCACGACCACGACGTCGTAGGTTGCAGCGAGGTGCGCGCCGTCCTGGATGTTCTGACCACCGGACCCGGTGGTGAATCCGCCGCCATGGCAATAGAACATCACCGGCCGCCGGCCGCCATCCCTGACAGCTGGCGTCCACACGTTGAGCACCAGGCAATCTTCGCTGCAGGCGGGCTCATGCTCCCCATAGGTGGTGCCGGGTCCCTGCATCGCCGGCGGTCCGAGGCGGGTAGCGTCGCGAACCCCCGTCCATGGAGTCACCTTCGGAGCTTCCTTGAAGCGATTCCGGCCCGATACCGATCCGGCGTAGGGAATGCCCTTGAACGCAAGAGCCCCGCGGCTATGGCCGCCGCGAATCCGGCCGCTGTTGATTTCGACTTCGACGAAGGGGCCGACCGTCTGCGTCGGCCACGCGGGCTGCGCCGCTCGTGCCGGCAACAACAGAAGCGGGGCGCCGATCAGCGCCGCACCGGCTTTCAGAACACCGCGGCGGTCGTAAGACTGTGGCATGCTGCTACTCGAGAAGCCCGACTCTATGGTATCGCTACCATCGTAGCACAGCCGCCATCAACAGGGCATGGGAGTGGTCATGCGTACAGCGATTCTGCTCATCGCGTTAGTCGGTCTCTGTGCTGCCGCCGGTGCGCGCGCCGCGCCGAAGTTCGTCCCCGTCACGCCCGCGGCACGGTCCTTCACGATCGGCACCCTCGAGCTGACCGCACTGCATGATGCGCAGATCATCGTTCCCAACGACGGCACGACGTTCGCCCTCGGGGTCGGTACCGACGAGGTCGACAAGGTGCTGCGTGCGGCGGGCGCGCCGGTGGATCGGATCACACTCAGCGTGAATGCGCTCCTGGTGCGCACGGGGCGGCGGCTGATCCTGATCGATACCGGACTGGGACCGCGGTATCACGGCCAGCTCCTCGCCAGCCTCGGCGTTGCCGGCGTCTCACCGGGCGAGGTGACCGATGTGCTGATCACCCATCCGCATCCCGATCACATCGGCGGACTGCTGGACGCGCAGGGCAAGCCCGCATTTGCCAATGCGACGATTCACATGGCGGGCGCGGCGTGGAGTTGGATGCAGCAGAAGGGCGCGCCCGCGATGGCCAGGACGATCGCCTCCCGGGTGCAGACCTTCGAGCCTGGCGCCAGCATCGCTCCAGGCATCGCCTCGGTATCCCTCCCCGGTCATACGCCCGGCCACGTTGGCTACGAGCTCACCTCCGGCCGCTCGCGCCTCATGTACATAGGTGACATCGCCCATAGCTCCATCGTGTCGCTGGCACGGCCGGAATGGTCGATCCAGTTTGACGGCGATCACGCCCCCGCCAACGAGACGCGCCGCAAAACGCTCGGCGCACTGGCCAGGAGCGGCGAATGGGTGTACTCCCCTCACTTCCCGTTCCCCGGTGTCGGACACATCGCCGCCGTGGGCAAGGGATTTGCCTGGCAGCCGGGGTTACCTTAGAGCTCGCTGTCGCTCGGCTGCTGTTGCTCCAGCAGCCATCGGGCACGCGCCAGATAGGCCTTGGGAACGAGGACCTCGGTGCCCTGCTCGAGACCGGGGACGGGGGCGAGATTGTGGGCGATCGCCGGCACCGATTCGGATCTCAGGAATCCGACCAGCACGTCCGCGGCGATGTAGTCGGTGCAGATCCGAAGGACAACCAGGTTGTGGTCGCGCATGAGCCGTGGATTGTACACCACCGCTTCTGTCATCCCCGACGGCTGCACCGCAGCCGGTCCGTGGCGGTTGAGCCGGGAGAGCGGGTCCTTGCAGGTGATCGGTCAGCTCCGGCCGAATGCCGCGCGCAACTCCTGCTTGGCCCGGTCGAGCACCCGTCGGCGCTCGGGGCTGAGACTCCTGCCGGATCTGTTGATGTGGAAATTCAGCATCGACATGGCTGAGCGGAACGGCGCGGATTTGCGCCGCCGGCTCGACTCCGCCGAGCGCTTCAGCGACAGGGCGATCGCGCGCGGACTCTTCCTGGTGAAGACACCGGGCTCCAGATCGAGCGCATCGCTCGTCTGCATGACACGGCGCGACCAGCGGGAGCCGTTCTTTGCAGGGCTGCGCTTGCCCTTTGCGCCGTGGCTCCGGCCGGAGCGCGTTCCCCGCCGTGATTTCGCGGTCGCCATGACCGCATCAATCCATCCCGGCGCGAAGAGTTCCATGCGCGCCATGCGTGCGGCGCGCGAGACCGGATAATCTCTCCCGGCACAGCGACACGCCCCGGCTCCCGCCGGACAGTTCGTGCTCCATCATTGCAGGTGGGACGTCATCCAGCCGACCCAGCGCCGATAGACGTCGGTGGTGCGTACTACGTCTCCGGGGAAGTGCGTATCCGCCGGATAGGCGTAGAACTCTACCTGGACGCCGTTGTCGCGCAGGGCGTGATACCACTCGTAGCTGTTGATCAGCGGGACGTTGGGATCGCCGACATCTCCCATGATGAGCGTCGGCGCCTTGACGCTCTGCGCATGAGAGATCGGCGATTGCGCCCGCCAGATCTGGTAGCCGCGAGCAGTCCAGGGGGTGTCACCGAAGAAATAGACGTCGCCCTGTTGATAATAGGCAACCGTGTAGTCCATCACCCAGTCGTTGAGCGCGGCGCCCGCGACGGCCGCCTTCCATGCGGACGGATAGTGGCTCGACAGCCAATCCGTCATGTAGCCGCCGTAAGACCAACCGCTCACGCCGATGCGCTTCGTGTCGACCACGCCCTGCTTCTCGAGCGCCGCCAGCCCTGCCATGACGTCTTTGCCCGGCCCGTCGCCGGTATCCCGGTAGATCGCATGCTGATAAGCATCCCCGAGATTGGTGCTGCCGCGGTAGTTGGGCTGAAACACCAGGAATCCGGCCGCGGCGAGCAACTGCGCGAGCGGTGAGAAACGCACCGTGGATGTGCCCTCCGGGCCGCCATGGATCAGCAGCACCAGCGGATACTGGCCCCCCTGCGGATGGCTCGGCGGGTACACGAGCACTCCGTCCTCGCGAAAGCCATTGGGTCCCCGCCAGTCGAGCGTCGCCGTACGGCCGAGCGACAGCGAATCGAGGAATCCGTTGACGTTCGTCAGGCGCCGCGGCGCCGCGCCCGACGAAGACATTACGTAGAGCTCGTCGGCATGGGTCGGGGTGCTGCCGATGAAGGCAATCACACCGTTCGAGGAGACACTCGGCCGACTCACGATCTCGATGCCCGCAAGGTCGAGCCGCCGTGCGCTGCCACCGACCGTCTGTTGCCAGAGCACAGAGTGAGTACCCTGTTGACCGACGAGCAGCATTCCCTTGCCGTCCGGCATCCACGCATACGAATCGATGTTGCGCGCCAGTGCCTGGGTCGCATCGAAAGTCTTCCCATCCTCCCGCACATACACTGCGCTGCCATTGTTCTCATCGCCATTGCGCGGGCGCATGAACGCGAAGGCATCGCCCGTGGGCGCATAGCCGCTCGTCGTCGCGCCCTCGAGGTCGACCAGCGTCGACGGAGCTCCGCCCTTGGCTGCGATGCTGTCTATCACCGAGCGGAAGGATAGAGCCCAGTAGGGATCCGGGAAGCGGCTGAAGGCGATCGTGCGGCCATCGTGGCTCCACGCCGGCTCAGGCGCGTCGTTCTGATCCGTCTGGAGGCTGTATTCTCCCTGCGTGAGCCGCTCGGCCTTGCCGCCTGCGCTCGGTACGATCCACAGGTGTGAAGGAGTCAATGCCGCGCGGACGAGAAAATTGTTCTCGGTGACTTTGAAGGCATCATCGTGCGCCTTGATCGCCTTTTCGTTTGCGGGCACGTCTGCTGCCACATAGGCGATGGTCCTGCCATCGGGACTCCAGGCGAATGAAGCCACGTCGCGCGCGGCATCGGTGACCCGCAGTGCATCGCCCCCATCCATCGGCAAGACGAAGACCTGGTTATGTCTCCCGCTGTCATCGAGGGGGTGCTTGTCAGCTGTAGCGGCAGGGGCGGCGGGTGTCGTATCCATGGCGATGAACGCGAGACGTGTTCCATCCGGCGACCAGCGCGGTGAGGAGATATCGGTGCGGTAGCGCGTGAGCGGGCGCCGCGCGCCCGTTGCGACATCGACCAGATCGATCTCATGGCTCGCCTTGTCGGTCTTCCAGTCCGGCGTGGAGACGATCACCGCGATCTCGCGGCCATCGGGCGACACCTGCGAGTCGCTGAGGCCGATGAGGCTTCGCAGGTCGGCGAGCCTGAAGTCCCGTCCCGCCGCGCGGGCGCTGCCGCATGCCACTAAGCCCAAGAGTACCGCGGTCCCCGCCGCAATGACGCTGCCGGTCCTCATGTTCTCTCCCCCTCATTGGTATGGGCGACCTGCGGCATCTTACCGGCGGCATCGGACCCGGTGCCGGCCGGTCTTCAGCTGTTCGCGACGAACGGCGTAGAATCTGCGGCAGGCGGGTATCGGGTCATCTGATCGCGCGGAGGCGGGTGTTGCCGGTGAACGAGGCATTCCGTGGACGGCGCTTGCTGGCGGCAGCATTGCTCGCGCTGCTGCTCCTGCCCGGCCCCTCCCCGTTGGCGTCCACCGCGGCTGCGCCGCCGAAATCCGCCGCACCGGATCCGGGCGCGTCAGGAAAGAGCCTGACTTCCATCGTCATCGTCGCTCAGGACGTGGTGTCCGACCCCAATTTCGGGGGCTCGATCGTGGTCGTGATGAACAATCTCGGCCCCGCTCCCGTCGGCATCATCATCAACAGGCCGATGCCCCTGTCGGTCGCGCGCTTCTTTCCCAAGCTGAAGCACCTCGCGCAAGTGCGCGACAAGGTCTACTACGGCGGACCGGTCGAATTCGGCACCGTCTGGTATCTCTTTCGCGCCAAGACTGCGCCCGCGAGCGCAATCAAGGTGTGCGATGGCGTCTACGTGAGCTCGGACGACAAGCTGTTGCTCAAGCTGCTCGGCCGCCCGAAGCCAATGGAAGGCCTGCGGATCTTCATCGGACACGCCGGCTGGGCGCCGGGCCAACTCGAGACCGAGATTCAGGGCGGTGCCTGGACACCGAAGCGCGCCGAGGCGGCGTCGATCTTCGACGTGAGGCCGCTACTTCCCTGGCCATCCGGGCAAAGCCCGAAGCCGGGAACCTGACGGCGCACCAGCCGCCGCCAGGTCCAACGCTCCCGGCGTCACGCCCGCCCCATCACCCGCACGTATGCCGGTCGAGCCGCGCAACGCTGGCTCCAGGCATTGAGGCGCGCATGGTCGCTGAAATCGACCTTCATGTACCGCAGCCAGTCGAGGTAGGAGTTCACGTGCGTGTCTGCCAGCGTATAGCCCGCCAACAGGTATTGGCGGCCGTCGAGCGCCCGGTCGAGTATCCGCAGACAGTCTTGCACATCGGAACCGGCGGCCTCGGCTGCCTTCGAGTTGTGCTGCTCGGCGGGAATCCAGGAGGCGGTGTTGCGAATCAGCCGGCCGAAGGCGTCCCCGAGGGTGACATTGGACCAGACGATCCATTTCATGGCCTCGCCGCGCTCCGGTCCGGGCTCGGGATACAGGCCCTCGGCGACGCCGAAAATCTCGCCGAGGTACAGAGTGATGGCCGCCGACTCCCAGATCGAGGTCCGATCGTGAACCAAGACCGGGACCTTGCTGTTGGGATTCAGCCGCAGGAAATCCGGCGTGCGGTTCTGGCCCTTCTTGAGGTCGACCTTGATGCGCTCACAGGGGACTGCGAGCTCTTCCAACACGAGCTCGGTGATGGTGGCCGTGCTCATCGGAGAGTAGTAGAACGTGAGGCTCATGACGGTCGGCTCCTGTTGGCTGGATGGGCATCCAGTCTAACGCTGCCTGTACGCGCCGGTCCAACCAGCTGGCGGGCAGGGGCGGTACTGGACGCGCGCTCGAGCGCGCATCTCAGTCAGCGGGCTTGCCGCCCGAGCTGCCGCGAATGAACTGCGCGATGTTGTCATGCAGGTGCGCCAGCGCCTCGGGCGCGACGTAGATCATGTGGCCGGTATCGTAGAACTCGTACTCGATGTTCTTCTGCAGCCGCGCAGCCATGGGCAGCTGCTGCATCTGATACACGGCCCCATAGTAGGGGGTCGCCAGGTCGAAGTAACCGGCGTTCACCATGACTTTCATTTGCGGATTGAGGGTCATCGCAGAGGCGAGGTCAGGCAGGACGTTGGCGGCCGTGTACGCCGGCGTACTCTGTCCGGGCGGCGTATGTAGCAGGTTGAACTGGCTGTTGACTTCCAGCGAGAGGAGCTCGTAGTGGTGCTCGCCACCGAAGTGCAGCGTACCGCGCATATAGTCATTGAGGGCCGAGGTATACGCGGATCCGATGGCGGCGAACTGCGGGTCGTACTCCGCGTACTCGGCCAGAGGATCGAGCGACGGCCCGGAGAAACGGGCGTCCAGCCGTCCCGTGCTCTCACCCCGCGACTGCAGCAGCTCGTGCTCGAACTGCGGCCCGAGCACGCGCAGGTCGGCCTTCAGAATGTAGCTTGCGGACAGTCCCGTGTACTTGGCCATTTGCGTCGCGATACCCTCCTTCTCCGATTGCGACAACGCGCTGCCTTTGTTGAGCGCCTGCAGGTAAGGGCCCATCGCCCACGTCTGCACCTCGTCCAGCCAGGGACGCAGTTCCGCCGGCTGTTGCGGCAACACTTTGTGATACCAGGCCGTGGCTGCGTAGGTCGGCAGCGCCAGGGCGTAGGGAAGATTGACCCCGGGGTTGGCGCTCGCGCCGTCAATGCTGGTGTCGAAGTTGAGGATCGTCGAGATCAGGACGATGCCGTTGAGACCGATGCTGTCCTGCTGCGCCAGTACGTTGGCGACCGCGGCCGACCGTGTCGTGCCGTAGCTCTCGCCGATCAGGTACTTCGGCGAGTTCCAACGCCCGTACTTGGAGAGGAACTGGCTGATGAACTGCGCGAACGCCTTCGCATCCGGGTCGATACCGTAGAAGTCTTTCGGCGTCCCGACGCCACCGTCGTCCTTGCCGAGGATGTGGCTGAATCCCGTGCCCATCGCATCGATGAAGACCAGATCGCTCGCATCGAGCAGGCTCGACTGGTTGTTGACGAGCTGGTAAGGAGCCGGGGGCGTATAGGTATGACTTCCGGTGACCACCCGCACCGGCCCGAACGCTCCTATGTGCAGGGGAGCGGATGAGCCCCCCGGGCCACCGTTGTAGATGAACGAGACGGGCCGCCGCGACACATCGCCGCCACTTCGGAAATAGGCGACGTAGAAGATTTCGCCAGTCGGCTTGCCCTCCTTGTTGCGCAGGATCATCGTTGCTGCGTCTGCGCTGTAGCGGATGTGCTGTCCCCCGATGGTCACTTCTCCCTGGGTGGTCGCGGTATGCGGTGTCGCCCAGTAGCGCTCAGGATTAGCTGCCTTGGACGCGTCCGCATCAGGCGAAGCGGAGGCAGCGACTGCCGCAATGGGCGTCAGCGCAAGCCCGAGCAACAGGACGACCGATCTACGGAAAGCGGACATGAGGACCCCCGGGAAAGATGACAAACGAGCGTGGCTTGGCCGCTGCACGGCTGCAGCTGGAGCCGATGACTGAATCGTAGCACTGGAGCGCTGCCGGAATCTCGAGCTCATAGGGCAGCGCCATGGCTCATCAGCCATGACTGCGTCGCGTGCCTCACGTCCAGGTGCGCCTGCACCGCCGGCACGGAATCCGCTACCCGCACTGTGGAAGCGGACAGCAGATGGGTAGCGGGACCGAAATCCTAGAGTCGGCGAAGGAGCGAGTCGTCAGCGTGGCGGGCGGTCCCGCACGCCTGCAGATCATCGCCGTACTGGCCGCAATCCTGGCCGTGGAGTCCTGCGACCTCGGTACCGTGTCCGCGGTCTCGGGCGAGCTGAAAGCAGCCTTCCACCTCGGCAATACCGATATCGGCCTGCTGCTCGCGGTGGTCTCCTTCGTTGCCGCCGGGGCAACCCTGCCGCTCGGCGTGCTGGTCGACCGATTCAGTCGCCGCAAGCTCCTCATGATCGTGGTCGCCACGTGGGTCGTCGTCGAAGGACTGAGCGGCACCGCCACGTCGTTTTCCTTCCTGCTGGTAACTCGCGCAGTCATTGGTGCACTGACCGCGGTGGCGTGGCCGTGCGTCGCCTCGCTCACCGGAGACTTCTTCCCGGCCCGGGACCGCGCCGCCATCTACGGGCTCATCATCGCCGGCGAGCTGGTCGGAATGGGTATCGGCTTCTTCATCTCGGGCGAGGCTTCGACTCTTCTCAACTGGCATTGGTCGTTCTTCGCGATGGCAGTCCCGGCCATCGCCCTCGTATGGGTGATCTGGCGCTTCCTTCCGGAGCCGGAGCGTGGCAGCCAGAGCTGGATCACGGAAGGCGAGGAAGACCCGAATGCCGCGTCGCGTCCGAGCTCGCAGCGGCCCAAACGCCGCCGGCAGGGCCAGAAGGAGAAGTCCGACTCCTCTTCTCCGCAGGAGTCGGTGCGGCGTGCACACGTGCGCCCGAGAGAGGCGCTGATCCTGCGCGAGGATCCGACAGGCTGGAGCCTTTGGCGGGTGATGGGGTATCTGCTGCGCCTCCCCACGTACGGTCTGCTGATCGCCGCCTCGGCTCTGGCGTATTACTTCCTGTCGGGCGCTCGCGCCTTCGCGATGATCTACATCACTCAGCACTATCACATCGCGCGCGGTGTAGTGAGCCCGCTGGTGTTCGTGGTTGGCATAGGAACCCTCGCGGGAACCATCACCGGCGGACGATTGGCAGAGCGCCTCCTGCGAAAGGGCAAGGCCGATGCCCGCATAGTGGTTGCAGCGGTCGCGCTCGCTCTCTCGGTGCCGATTCTGGGTATGGCCATCTGGACGAGCAACGCGCTGCTCGGGATCGGGCTCATGACGATCGGCGCCGGAGTGTTGTCAGCGGCCGTGGCGCCGATCGATGCTGCGCGCCTCGATATCGTCCATTCGCGGCTCTGGGGGCGCGGTGAGGCAGGGCGAATGGCGCTGCGCTCGCTGTTCGAGGGTGGAGCACCGCTGCTGTTCGGTGCGCTCTCGGAGTGGCTGGGTGGTGGTCAGAGGGGTCTGATGTGGACTTTCCTCATCATGCTCATCCCCATGTTGATCGCCAGCCTGCTCGGAGTGAGCGCCCGCAAGACCTACTTGCGCGACGTCGCAACTGCCGCGGCATCCAGCCGCGCATGCAAATCATAGGTGTCGCTAGAGGTGATCTCGACGTCAGCCCAGTCGCCCGGCCGCAGCTTGCCCGCAACCGGAATGCGCACCACCCCGTCGATCTCAGGGGCATCCGCCTCACTCCGTGCGACGGCGCCGCCCTCGCCGACGGAGTCCACCAACACCCGCATGCGCGTGCCGATGCGGCGAGCCAAGCGGCCTGCACTGATGGCTGCCGCACGCTCCATGAAACGAGCGTACCGCTCCTGCTGTAGCTCCGCTGGAACGTGGCCGACCAGGGCATTCGCGGCGGCGCCCTCCACCGGCGAGTATTTGAAGCAACCCACCCGGTCGAGCTGCGCTTCGTCCAGCCAGGCGAGCAGCTCCTCGAACTCGCGGTCGGTCTCCCCCGGGAATCCGACGATGAATGTGCTGCGCAAGGTCAGGTCCGGGCAGAGCCGCCGCCACGCCGCGATGCGGCGCAGCACGTCCTCCGAGTGTGCTGGACGGCGCATGCGCTTCAGCACCGAGGGACTCCCGTGTTGGAAGGGGATGTCCAGGTACGGCAGCACGCGCCGCTCGGCCATCAGCGGTATGATTTCGTCGACGTGCGGGTATGGATAGACATAGTGCAGCCGCACCCAGACGCCGAGCGTCCCGAGCCCGCGTGCCAAATCGGTGAGCCGCGTCCGATACTCCTCGTCGCGCCAGACAGCAGGCGTGTACCGGATGTCGGACCCGTAGGCGCTGGTATCCTGTGAGATGACCAGCAGCTCCCTGACACCCGCGGCGGCCAGCCGCTCGGCTTCACGCAGCACCTCATCGATGCGACGGCTCGCGAGTTTGCCGCGCAGCGCCGGGATGATGCAGAAGCTGCACTTGTTGTTGCAGCCCTCGGCGATCTTGAGGTAGGCGTAATGACGGGGAGTCAGCCGCACGCCCTGCGGCGGCACCAGATCGAGGAAAGGATCGTGCCGCGGCGGCAGGTGCTCGTGGACGGCCGACATCACCTCGCCATAGGTTTGCGGTCCGGTGACTTTGAGGACCTGCGGATGGCGCTCGAGGATCCGCTCCGGCCGGGCACCGAGGCAGCCCGTGACGATCACCTTGCCATTACGCTCGAGAGCCTCACCGATGGTCTGTAACGATTCGTCGATCGCAGCATCGATGAAGCCGCAGGTGTTGACGACCACCAGATCCGCCTGCTCGTAGGTGGGTGAGACCGCGTACCCCTCGGCCCGCAGGGTGGTCAGGATGCGCTCGGAATCGACCAGCGCCTTGGGACAGCCCAGACTCACGAAGCCGACTTTCGGGATGCGCTCACGCGGCTTGGCGCGGCGCTGGGTGGCGGGGTGGGAAGGCATAAAGGGTCGCGGAGCCTACCTGCCGGCCCCGTCGACCGCAATAGCGGTACGCCTCACCGGCCGTAGACGCCGACGACCTGCGCCTCGGCGAGAGCGCCCGCTCGCGCCCGGGCGTCGATCTGCGCGGGCTTCGCATCGACGCCGAGCCCGAGCTTCGTCATACGCAGCGCGTAGAGCGTCAGCCGATAGTGATGCGGTGAGCCCGGCGGCGGGCAGGGGCCGCCGTAGCCCGCGGAGCCGAAATCATTGCGCGCCTGGATTGCGCCCGCGGGCAGCAGATGGCTCGCCGGGTCGCCGGCACCCGCCCGCAGCGAGGTCACCCCGGGTGGAATGTCGAACACGGCCCAGTGCCACCAGCCCCCGCCGGGCGCATCTGGATCGAACATCAGCAGCGCGAAGCTGCGTGTGCCCGCAGGGGGATGGCTCCACGAAAGCGCGGGAGAGATGTTGCCGCCGCGGCAGCCTGACCCGTCGTAAACGTGCTGGAGCGCAATCGTGCCCCCGGGCGCAATGTCGGAGCTCTGCAGCGCGAGCTGCGCGCCGGCGGCGGCCTGAGGCGCCTCTGGCGCAGACCATTGCGAGCGGCCCGCCAACGTTGCTGGAGACGTGAGTACGAGCGCCCCCACGAGCGCAAGCACCACGCGGTATCTGCCGATCATCCGCTCTGTTCGCCGCATGGGATGAGCCTCTCGCCGCCGCCCGACCCGTTGCAGTGTGCAGCGCAGTGCGCCATCCGGCAAACTGCCGGGCATGACTGCGCCGAAATCCGCCCTGATTACGGGTTCCACTGACGGTCTCGGCCGCGCCGTCGCTCGCGCCCTCGCAGCTGCCGGCTTCCTGGTATTGATCCACGGCCGCGATGCCGAGCGGGGCAATGAGCTGGTGCGCGAGATCCGCGCGCAGGGCGGCTCCGCTCACTTCTACCGTGCCGACCTGGGTTCGCTCGCGCAGGTGCGCACTCTCGTCGACGGCGTTGAGCGCGAGCACCGTCGCCTCGATCTCCTGATCAACAATGCCGGCATCGGCACGGCTGGCGGCAAAGACCATCCGGCACAACGGCAGACGAGCGCGGACGGCCATGAGCTCAGGTTCGCCGTCAATTACCTCGCAGGCTATCTGCTGACGCGACTGCTGCTGCCCACGCTCCTGCGCAGCGCGCCGGCGCGCATCGTCAACGTGGCCTCGGTGGGACAGTACCCCCTCGATTTCGACAACCTGATGCTGACGCGCGGCTACAGCGGAATGCGTGCCTATGCACAGAGCAAGCTGGCGCAAGTCATGTTCACGCTCGATCTGGCAGAGGAGCTGCGCGGCAGCGGCGTGACGGTCAACTGCCTGCACCCGGCAACCTACATGGACACGACCATGGTGCGCGCGGCTGGCGTAAAGCCGACGAGCACCGTCGAGGAGGGAGCCACGGCGGTGATGCGCCTTGCAGTCTCCCCGGAGCTGGAAGGCTGCACGGGTGAGTATTTCGACGGACTGCGTTTCTCCCGGGCGAATGCGCAGGCGTACGACCCGCAGGTCCGGCAGCGGCTTGCGCAGATCAGTGCGCGGCTCGCCGGCCTCGAGTAGCACCCATGGGAGTCGTCGAGCCTGCGGTACCCTTCAGCCACGAATACTATCGCCGCTACTACTACGACCCGCGCACTGCCGTCACCACGCGCCGGGAGATGCAGGCGCGCGCGCGTCTCATCGCGGCATTGACGGATCATGTTGGCTTACCGGTGCGCCGCGTGCTCGATGCCGGCTGCGGCACCGGCCTGCTGCGCACGCCGCTCAAGCGCCTGTTGCCGCGAGCGGAGTATGTCTGCCTGGAAGGAAGCGCCTACCTCTGCAGCCGCTATGGCTGGGAGCACGGCCTGATCGAGGAATATCGCAGCACCGCCGCCTTCGATCTGGTGATCTGTTACGACGTGCTCCAGTATCTCGAGGCGCGGGCGGCCGCGCGTGCCCTGAGCAACTTCGCGCGGCTCTGCCGCGGAGTGCTGTATTTCAGCGCGCTGACCCGCCGCGACTGGGAATGGAACTGCGATCCGGTGAGAACGGATTCCAATGTGCACCTGCGGTCCGCGCAATGGTACAGGCTGCGCCTGCAGCGCAACTTTCGCGAGATTGGCGCCGGCTTCTGGCTGCGACGCGGGGTTCCCTTGACGGTGTGGGAGCTCGAGTCCCACTTCTGACCGTGAATACAGGCGTGACCGAATCCGCTTCCCCTGCATCGGCTCTGGCCGTCTTCCGCGGCACCGTGGTGTGCCGCCGCTTCGCCAACGTGCTCACTCTGGCCGGTCCCGCTGCCGACTCCCCGGACGATGAGCTCATCCTGAGCTTCATCGTGCGCGACTTCCCCGATATACCCGAGTCCCTCACCGCACCGTCCGTGGTCGCCCTCGACGGGCGTCGCTATCGCATCATCTCTCTGTCCCGGGACTGGGTCGTCGCGGCTACATCGCTCCATGTCCACCGGGACATCGGGAACACCTTCTACCGCGCCATCCCACCGCGTCCGGCGCCACTTGCGAAGCGTTTCTTCTGGCGGGGGCTGCTGGCCCTCGCCGGCAGCCGCGCCGGCAAGCGCCTGCTGTTGTCCCTTCGCCGCCGCTAGCCGCGCGACTCAACTCGTCTCCACCGCCTCCCCTGCCGGCACGCCGACGCGCGCCCTTCCGAGAAGAGCGTGATAGGTTGCCATCTGCCGCTGGAATGCGCGGCTCCAGGTGAACCGGCGCAGCACCCGCGCGCGGGCGGCGGCCCCGAGCGCCTCGATGTCGCGCTCGTAGAGCGCGGCAACCGCTTCCGCCATCCGCGCGCCGCTCCCCGGCTCCGCCAACATTCCCACTCCCTCGTCCACGAGCTCCGGAAACGCCCCGGCGCGGGCCGCCACCACCGGCCGGCCGCAGGCCATTGCCTCGAGGACGACCAGTCCGAACGTTTCCTTCGTTCCCGCATGCACCAGCGCATCCGCCGACGCCAGCCACTCGGCAAGCTCGACGCTGTCCCGCCGGTACGGCACCATCGTCACGTTGCTGGCCGGCCGGCTCTCCCGCTCGCCGCCGAGGAGCAGCAGGTGATACGGTGAGCCGAGCTGCGAGAATGCCTCGAGCAGCACCGGCACGTTTTTCTCGCCGGCGAACCTCCCCGCATATACCAACAGCCGGGTTCGTGCAGCGAGTCCCAACCGTTGCCGCAGCCATTCGCCGCGCCGCTCGGGCCGGAATATCTCCGCGTCGACTCCGAGCGGCTGATGGACCGCGTGATGCACGCCGAGAGCATCGAGCAGATCGCGCATCAACCGGCTCGGCGCAAATACCACATCGAAGCGCTCGTACAGCCAGCTCACGTAGCGTCCGAGCGCCCTCTCGCTCACCCTGCCGCCGATGCGGCCGCTGATGATCCGCGGCAGGTTGGAGTGATAGAACGCCGCGAGCGGAATGCCGCGGCGGCGTGCGATCCGCCAGGCGACCCACGCCGGATGGAAGGCGTCGCCCGCCTCGATCAAGTCCGGCTCCAGCGCGTCGATCAACCGTGTCCAGCGGCGCGGATCGAGCGGCAGGCGATAGTTGAAACTGCCGGGCACCGGGTAGCCGGCAAGCGTGCAGACGCCGCCGCGCTCCGTCCGGTCCCTGGCCCCGGGAACGACCAGGGTGTGCTGCCAGCGGGTGTGCGCCGTGAGCCAGGCATGCTTGGCCGTCAGGTAGCGTTTGACGCCGCCGCTGGTCGGCGAGAAAAAGAGAGTCGTATCGACGAGGTGCGCGCGGTCGTTCACGGCAGGAGTTGCCACAGCAAGCGGCTTGCCTGCATTGCACCTTCCCGGGGCACGCGTTGTCAAGGCGCGCCGCGCGCCCTGAAGGGGCCGCTCAGGCCGCTGTCGGCTGCACCTGGGGAGCCGTACCGGGGCGCAGCGCCGCCGCGGCCGCAATCACCTCATCGGCGGTGTTGAACCGATCCTCGCGCCGCTTGGCGAGAAGGCGCGAGAGCAGCGGCGCATGACGTGACAGTGACAGCGGCAGGCGGGGCGGCGGCGTGTTCACGTGCTGTTGCAGTACCTCGATTGCCGATGCGCCCGTGAACGGCTTTTTGCCGGTCAACAACTCGTGGTACATCACTCCGAGGCTGTAAAGGTCGGAGCGCGGATCCAGCTCTTCTCCCAAAGCCTGCTCCGGACTCATATAGTACGGGGAGCCACGCAGCACGCCGGTGCGTGTGCTCTGCGAGCCATCCAGCGCGCGCGCCAGCCCGAAATCGATCAACGCAACATCGTCGTTCTCGCGGAGCATGACGTTGGGAGGCTTGAGGTCGCGGTGCACCAGCCCGGCGCCGTGCACGACACGCAGCGCCGCCGCGATCTGCTCCAGGTAGCGCACCGATTCCGCCTCGCTCACTCCGAAATACATCCGGGCCTTGAGGTCCCCGCGCGGAAAATATTCCATGGCGAGATACTCGAGTCCGTTCTCGATGCCGTAGTCGTGGATCCTGACGACCGCCGGGTCATGAATGGCGAGAATGGCCTTGTACTCGCGCTCCAGGGCCTGACGCTGCGCGTCGGCTTCGCGCGAAGTCCTGCTGACTTTCAACGCCACGTCCGTGCCGAGCGCAGCGCTGGCGGCGAGGTAGACGATTGCCTTTTCCGACTCGCCGATTTTCTTCGCGATGGCGTAGCCCGGAATGACCGGCGGACTGCCGCCGTCATCTTCCCGGTAAGACTCGCCGGCAGCGTCGGTGGCCTTCGCCGGGGAGGGCGCCTCTTTCGCAACACCCTCGCCGGCCTCGCGGGTGCCTGTCTCCGGCTGTGCGGACTCGCGCTCCTGCGCAGCCGCATCGAGCGCAGCGGACTGAGCCGTCTGTGCGAGGTCCGCCAGCCGGCGGGCAACTCGCTGCTCGATGCGCCGCAGCGCCACGCGCACGGAGGTCTTCAGCCGCTCCGGAGTGAGCAGCCGCTTCGGCAGGTAGTCAGTCGCGCCGAGCTGCAGGGCGCGTACTGCCGTGAGCTCGTTGCCGTCCTCCGCCAGAGCGATCACCGCCGAGGCGACGTTTCGTGACCGCAGCTTGCGCAACAGATCGAGACCATGCGCCTCGGGGTCCTCGGGACTGGCGCCGAAGGCTGCCGCCAGAATCAGCAGGTCGCACTCGCGCCCTTTCACCAGAGCGCTCCAGGGCTCGAATTCCGTGAGGTCGATCGCGCCCACGGCCGCCTCCGGGCATACGACGCCGAGGTGCAGCCGCAACCACTCGCGATACTTCGCATCGCGATCGACGACCAGCACGCGCGCTTGAGTGCCCGTCCGCCTTATGTCCACACCTTGCCACCCGTAGACTCTCTCAGCAGAAAACGATGGACCAGCCAGGGTTCGGTTGTCGCTACCCGGTCGGCGATTCTGTGAAGCACGTCGCCCGGGGCGCCGGGACCTGTGACCGGCGTCTAGGCCGTAGCTCGCCGAAGGGAGGGGGAGGAGCCGGGATCAGTTCCGCGGCAGCAGGAACCGGGTTCCATGGTAGGAGAGCACGACGCCATCCGGCCGGATGGCATCCACCTGCACGCCGCTCGGCAGCGAGTCCCCTTCCGCCACCCTGTGCATGTTGATCATGGCGAAGCGATCCTGCGGGCGATCGGCGTATACGTGCAGGTCGAGGTGCAGCTCCGGCAGGTTGGCGCTGTTGACGATCTGCTGATAGATCGCGAGTCCGTCCGTCGAGCCCGCGCCGGCCGTTGCAGCCGAGCTCCGCCCGGTGGCCGGCTCGACTGCCGGCGCATAGTCACTCGGATTATTGCCGCTCGAGGGCGCAGTGGCTCGATCGGTGGGGCCGGTTGCAGGCGCCGCAGCGGCTGGGGCCGGGCCCGCGGGCGAGCGGCCTTGAAGCACGGCGGTGTCCTGTCGTCCGCCGCTTTGCGCGGCGGACCCCCCTGGGGCGGAGACCGGCGCCGCCTCACTGCCCGCCGGCGCGCTAGCCGCCGCTGCCGCAGGCGCTGCAACAGGCGCGGCTCTTGCCACGAGCGCTGCTGCCGCGCTCGGCGAGGATTCGCCTGCTGCCATCGGGGCTGGCGCCGACGGGTGCCGCAGCAACATCCAGCAGATCACGATGAGGTTGATCGCCAGGAGCACGGCGATCGCCACGGCCCAAACCGGCAGCCTCCGCCGCGGCGGGGCAACCTTCACCTCGAAGAGTGACGGGCCGCTCTGCCGCTGCCGGTCACTTTCGGATTTCTTCAGTGCGTCCAGGATGAACGACATGATGGTTACTCGTGCGCCGCCGTAAGAAAAGGAGAGCCGGGACTGGCCAGCGCGCCCGCCAGGGCGATCTGGGTTCGGACACCGGCGATACCGTCCACCGTGAGCCGGTGATTGCGCTGGAACTGGCGCACCAGGCTCGTGAGGCTGGCATCGTATACATCGCTCGCCGATCCGGAATCCGACACGCCGGCGAGCTTCTCGAGGCTGCGCCGCAGCCAGCGCACGCCCGCGCCGCTCATGCCGACGGAGAGCGTCTGCACCGGGGCCGCTTGCGGCCTCCACAGCATCACGTAGTCGCCCATCCAGTAGCTCGAAAGCTCGCCGTCACCGACCTCGTGGGCCGCATCGCCGAGGTCGATGCTCGCCTGCTCGCCGTCGAGGTGGGTCAGCACTACCTCGTGACTCCCGCCCGCGGCATCGGTCAACATCAGGATGGCCGGGCGGTTGTAGAGGCGCAGCTGTCCGAGCGAGCCGCGCTCGGTGAGGCATGCCAGGCCGTGTTGGGAAGCCTGCGTGCACGGGTCGGTGCCGTCCACCGCGTAGTGGATGCCCCAGAGGCCGAAGAGTCTGGTGAAGGCCGCATCAGTGGTGGTCGCGCTCGAGTACCGGGCGAGCAACGCAGAGAGGGATTGCTGCCTTTGAGCGGCGCCTGCGGGGCCCGGAGCTCGCGGATTCAACCCTGGCGCCGCGCTCGCAGCCGGAGTGAGACTTCCGCCCGCGGCAGCGCGGGGCGCCACGGCTGCGGCGTGGGCCGGCGCCGCCGCGCGGACATGTGTCCAAGTCCAGGGCTGCACCCGCCAGAGCACGGTGCTTCCAACAGCGAGAATCACTGCCACCGCTGCGGTTGCCGCCCAGGGCAGCCACGGTGGCGCGATGCGCTTGCCGAAGACCTCCGCGGCCGCGTTCCGTACCAGCGGACCGGTGATGCGGTGGCGGTCGAGCGAATAGCCGCCGAGCAGCGCCCGGTCACAGATTACATTGATGACCCGCGGCACGCCCCCTGACAGCCGGTAGATCTCCTCGAGCGCGAAGCGGTTGAAGATGTCCGCGGTCGCGCCCGCGACCCGCACGCGGTGGCGTACGTAGGCGGTGGTCTCCTCGGTGCTCAGCGGGGCGAGGTGATAGCGACCCGTGATGCGCTGCGCGAGCTGGCGCAGCTCGTTGCGCGCGAGCAGCTCGCGCAGCTCCGGTTGGCCGATCAGGATGATCTGCAGCAGCTTCTGGGTGTTGGTTTCGAGATTGGTGAGCAGCCGCACCTGCTCGAGCACTTCCGGGGCGAGATTCTGCGCCTCATCGACGACCAGCACCACCCGCCGGCCGGCCGCATGGGCCCGCAGCAGATACTGGTTCAGGATGTCGACCAGGTCCTTCAGGCTCTCCGTCGCATAGTCCGGCACGCCGATGCCGAGCTCCTCGCAGATGGTGAGCAGGAACTCCGGCGCGGTCATCTTCGGGTTGAGAATGAGGGCGATCTCGGCGGTCTTCGGCGCCTGTGCCAGCAGAGAGCGCACGATGGTGGTCTTGCCCGTCCCGACCTCGCCGGTGAGCTGCACGAAGCCGCCGGCCTCGTTGATGCCGTAGAGCAGATGTGCCATCGCCTCGGCGTGCCGCTCGCTGAGATACAGGTAGCGCGGATCCGGGGTGATGGAGAACGGCTTTTCGTTCAGACCGAAGAACGCGAGATACATGGAAGAATGAAGCTACTCGATCGTATTGCCGCGCCGCAGCGCATTCCGGCCGAACCGTGCGCGCACCTCGTCGAGCGCGGAGTCTACGCTCGAAGGTCGGGCGTGGGCCGTGCCACTCGCCGTGCCTGGCGTGGCCCGGTCCCCAGTGCCGTTGCCGGCGTCCTGGCTACGGGTCTCAGGAAGGCCCGGCATCCTGCTTGCGCGCTCGCCGTCGTCGGTGGCTTGCCTGTCGAACAAGCCGAGCTGCGCGGCGGGGCTCAAGTCGGTCAAGACCACTCCCAGCAGCCGAAGTTTCGCACCGGCGTGCTCTTCGAGCCAGCGCGAAAGCAGCTCCCGGGCCACATTGCGCAGCGTACGCTCCTCATGGGTGGGGGGCGCAATCGCCCGCTGGCGCGTGAATGTCGTGAAATCGTGACGCCGGATCTTCACGCCTACCCGGCCTGCCATCAGCCCTCGCGCGCGCAGCCGCTCGCAGGCGAGGTCTGCGAGCCTGCACAGATGCGCGTCGAGTCTGCGCGGGTCGGCAAGATCCTGCGCAAAGGTATCCTCGGCGCTCAGCGATTTCTCCTCGAGGTCGGGCCGTACCGGACGATCGTCGATGCCGGCCGCCCGCTCGCGCATCCTGGCCGTATCGCGGCCGAAGAGCGGCCAGAGGGCGGCATCGGTCGCTGTCCGCAGATCGCCGAGCGTGCGCAGCCCCGCGGCCTCCACGCGCTCGCCCAGCTTGCGGCCGAGGCCCGGAAGGCGCCGCACCGACAGCGGATCCAGTACTTTGCGGATGAGCTCGTCCGGCACGACCGTCAGTCCGTCGGGCTTGTCTAGATCCGAGGCTATTTTCGCGACCAGCTTGTTGGTCGCCACGCCCACCGAGGCGGTGAGGCCGGTCCGCGCCCGGATGATGTCCTTGATCCGCCGGGCAATGATGACCGGCGCTCCGAGCAGTGCCCGGCTCTCGGTCACATCCAGGTACGCCTCATCGAGCGACAAACCCTGCACGAGGGGTGTGATCTCGTGGAATACGGCGAACACCTGCCCGGAGACGTCCCGGTAGCGCTGCATCCTGGGCGGGATGCAGACAGCGCCGGGGCAAAGTCGCAGCGCCGTGTGCATGGGCATCGCCGAGCGCACGCCGAACTTGCGGACTTCATAACTCGCCGCCGCCACGACCCCACGGCCGCCAGGCCAACCGACGATCACGGGCTTGCCGACGAGCTCAGGTCTGTCCCGTTGCTCGACCGATGCGTAGAACGCGTCCATGTCGACATGCAGGACTGCGCGAGTCATGGGTCGGGCGGGCTGCTGGTGTGTTCTCGCGCTCTCACAACGTGAGCAGACTGTAGAGGCTGACTGCCGCAATCGTGAGAGTGCCCAGAACGATGTACGCGCAGGTGACTCCTGCGAGCTTCGTACCGGTCAGGAGCCAGCCTTGCCCATAGACGCGCCGCATCGACACATAGAAATAGACGGCAAAGTACGCCCAGAGACCGGCGTGCAGCGCTTCGTGCAGCGGCGCCGGCCCGAAGGCAGCGATCGGCGCGTAGAGGCTCAGCGCCAGAAACAGGAAGGAATGGTTATGCACGAAGAACAACAGGTGCTCGACGTAGTGGCGCGGCGGCTTGCGGTAAAGCGCCTTCATCACGAGCGCAAGCATGGGCAGCAGGATGAACATCGCACGGCCGGCGCTGTGCAGG
>Ga0070741_10008441_pt1 | contig 20666 bp, 23 predicted proteins | sample Coa_R1_4_FD_66440 | JGI IMG/M metagenome (GOLD analysis project Ga0070741, IMG submission 66440) | Surface soil microbial communities from Centralia Pennsylvania, which are recovering from an underground coalmine fire - Coalmine... | ecosystem: Environmental > Terrestrial > Soil > Unclassified ...
TCGGCGACGCAGGCCTATTTCGTCGCCGCCACCATGGTGATCGCGGTGCCGACCGGCGTGAAGATCTTCTCCTGGATCGCCACGATGTGGGGCGGCTCGATCGAGTTCAAGACGCCGATGCTGTGGGCGATCGGCTTCATCTTCCTGTTCACCGTCGGCGGCGTTACCGGCGTCGTGCTGGCGAATGCCGGTGTCGACCGCGTGCTGCAGGACACCTACTACGTCGTGGCGCACTTCCACTACGTGCTGTCACTGGGCGCGGTGTTCGCGATCTTTGCCGGCTGGTACTACTGGTTCCCGAAAATGTCGGGCTACATGTACAACGAGACCATCGGCAAGGCGCACTTCTGGTTCACCTTCATCGGCGTCAACCTGGTATTTTTCCCGCAGCACTTCCTCGGCCTGTCGGGGATGCCGCGCCGCTATGTCGACTATCCCGACGCCTTCGCCGGCTGGAACTTCGTTTCTTCGATCGGTTCCTACATCTCCGGCTTCGGCGTGCTGATCTTCATCTACGGCGTGATCGACGCCTTCGTGCGCAAGCAGCAGGCCGCCGACAATCCGTGGGGAGCCGGCGCGACCACGCTGGAATGGACGCTGTCGTCGCCGCCGCCGTTCCATCAGTTCGAGACGTTGCCACGCGTACAGTAACGGGCCACGCGGCGTGATGAGCGCCGCGTGACCTCCTTTCGAGGAAGCGAGAGCCTTGTCGGTCGTCGATCACTCAACCATCGAACTATCCCCGCGGATTTCCGAGGCCGACGTCGCTGACTACGTCGCGCTTCTGAAGCCGCGGGTGATGTCGCTGGTGGTTTTCACCGCGCTGGTCGGGCTGATGATCGCGCCGGTGCATGTGCATCCGGTGCTGGCTTTCACGTCCATCCTCTGCATCGCGGTCGGCGCGGGCGCGTCCGGCGCGCTGAACATGTGGTACGAGAGCGACATCGACGCGTTGATGTCGCGCACCGCCAACCGTCCGATCCCGCGCGGCCGGATCACCCCGGGCGAAGCCGCCGCTTTCGGCATGACGCTCGCTTTCTTCTCGGTGATGACGCTCGGCATCCTCGTCAACTGGGTCGCTGGCGCGCTGCTCGCTTTCACCATCTTCTTCTACGTCGTGATCTACACCATCGCGTTGAAGCGCTGGACGGCGCAGAACATCGTGATCGGCGGCGCCGCTGGCGCGCTTCCGCCCGTCGTGGCCTGGGCGGCTGCCACCGGTTCGCTCTCGGTCGAACCGCTATTGTTGTTCCTGATCATCTTCTTCTGGACGCCGCCGCATTTCTGGGCGCTCGCGCTGTTCCGCAGCGACGACTACGCCCGCGCCGGCGTCCCGATGTTGCCGGTCACCGCCGGTCCCGATGCGACGCGACTACAGATCCTGCTCTACACCATCGTGCTGGTCGCGGTGGCGTTCGCGCCCTGGCCGCTCGGCTATTTCGATGCGATCTATGGCGTGACTTCGCTCCTGCTTGGCGCCGGAATGCTGGCGCTTTCGATCAACGTCTACCGCCTGCGTGAGGGGCGCGAAGCCAACCGCGCCACGCGCCAGCTGTTCGCGTTCTCGATCTTTTATCTGTTTGCGCTGTTTGCGACCCTTTTGATCGAGGTCGTGGTCTGCGCCGTTCTACCTGCGATCTGGTAAGGCGCATGGCGATAACGATGGCCGATAACGACAAACCAGACGGAATCGTCCTCACCGAGGCACAAAAGAAAAGCCGCCGCCAGCGCTCGATCGCGATCGCGCTCGCGCTCGGCGTTCTGGTCGTGCTGTTTTTCGCGGTCACCATCGTCAAGGGGCCGGCCGTTCTCGTACGGCCGTTGTAAAGGGCATGACAAACCATCAGGACCACCACCAGGCCTCCGCAGACAAGAAGGCGGCATCGCGCCGCCGTGGCCTGACCCGCGACGCCGTGGTGGGCGCAATCTGCGGCTTCGTCGCGGTGTTAATGGTCGGCGCTGCCTATGCGGCGGTGCCGTTCTATAACTGGTTCTGCCGCGCCACCGGGTTCAACGGCACGACGCAGGTGGCGACCTCGGCGCCGACTGGAGCACCGCTTGATCGCAAGGTCGCGGTTCGCTTTGATTCCAATGTCGCGGGCGGACTGCCGTGGAAGTTCGAGCCGGAGCAGAACGAGATCGAGATCCGGATCGGCGAGGTCACGACCGTCTTCTACAAGGTGACCAATCAGTCCGCGCGCACGACGACCGGGCAGGCAGCCTACAACGTCGCGCCGCTGACGGTTGGCGCGTATTTCGAGAAGATCAACTGCTTCTGCTTCACTGAACAGACGATGGCGCCGGGCGAAACGCGCGACATGCCGGTCGTGTTCTACGTCGACCCGTCGATTGTCAAAGACAGCGACAACGACACGCTGAACACCATCACCCTGTCCTATACGTTCTACCCCGTCAAAGAGCCCGCGATTAAGCCGCTGGCCGCTGGCGAGGCGGAAAAGCCCGGGGCAAAGGAAAAAGGTAACCTTTAATAAGAGTGCGCGTGCGGCGGAATAATTCCGGTCAATCGCGAAAGTTTGAATTCAAACGTTGAGACGAAGCGGCCGGACAGGCCCTAACGGAGAGACCGAAAAATGGCTACGGCGCAAGTCAAGCATCACGACTACCACCTCGTCGATCCGAGCCCGTGGCCGATCGTCGGCTCCGTTTCGGCCTTCATCATGGCCGTCGGCGCCATCACCTGGATGCACCATATGACCGGTGCGGCGCCGATCGTCTTCTTCGTCGGCGTCGTCGGTGTGCTCTATACGATGGCGAGCTGGTGGATGGATGTGATCCGCGAGGCGCAATACAAGGGCGACCACACCCGCGTCGTGCAGATCAGCCACCGCTACGGCATGATCCTGTTCATCGCCTCCGAGGTGATGTTCTTCGTCGCCTGGTTCTGGGCCTTCTTCAATTCGGCTCTGTTCCCGGCGGACGCGGTTCACGCCGCCCGCGATGCCATTTTCGGATGCGGCGCCGGCACCCAGATGGGCGCGTGCGCCGTTCCCGGCACCTGGCCGCCCAAGGGCATCGAGGCATTCGACCCCTGGCACCTGCCGCTGCTCAACACGCTGCTGCTGCTGACGTCGGGCACCACGGTGACCTGGGCGCACCATGCGCTGCTCGAGAACGACCGTCAGGGCCTGAAATACGGGTTGATTCTCACCGTTGTGCTCGGCGCCTGCTTCACCTGCGTGCAGGCCTATGAGTACAGCCACGCGCTGTTCGGTTTCTCCGGCAATATCTACGGCGCAACCTTCTTCATGGCGACTGGCTTCCACGGCTTCCACGTGCTGGTCGGCACGATCTTCCTGATCGTCTGCCTCATCCGCGCCTATGCCGGACATTTCTCGCCGACCCAGCACTTGGGCTTCGAATTTGCCGCCTGGTACTGGCATTTCGTCGACGTGGTGTGGCTGTTCCTGTTCGCCTGCATCTACGTCTGGGGCACCGGCGGCGGCCGATTGGTCGGCGCCGAGTAACCTGGCCGTCAACTGTTCTTACAAGGGGCGGCCGCAGGGTCGCCCCTTTTTGTATAAGCCGCGGGGATAACATTCCGGGCACCGCTTTGGTCGTCATGGTAGGTTGAAGCTCATGAACGCATCTGCCGAGACACCGACCCTGTATCAGAGCGTGATGCGCGGTCTCGCCTGCAAATGCCCGCGCTGCGGCCACGGGAAGTTGTTTACCGGCTTCCTCACGCTGAGGCCGAGGTGTGAAGCCTGCCAGCTCGACTACACCTTCATCGATACCGGTGATGGCCCTGCCGTCTTCATCATCATGCTCGCAGGCGCGATCGTCGTCGCCTGCGCTCTGATTGTCGAGGTCAAGTATCAGCCGCCGTTCTGGCTGCATGCGGTACTTTGGCTGCCGCTCATCCTCGTGACCACGCTGTTGCCGTTGCGATCGATGAAGTCGCTGCTGATCGCGCTGCAATTCCACCACAAGGCAGCACCTGGCCGCTTGATCGATCGCGAACAGAAATGAGTGAGGTGGCAGGACGGCGGCAGCTTGGCTTCGGCCTGTTCACGCTCGCCATGATTGCGGCCTTTATCGGCCTCGGCGTCTGGCAGCTCGAGCGGCGCGTCGAAAAGCATGCGCTGATTGCGGCGCTGACGGAGCGGCTGGCGGCCGAGCCCGTGCCGCTACCGCCGCCGTCGGAGTGGGGCAAGCTCACGCCGCAAAGGGATGAATTCCGCCGCGTCCATTTTAATGCGACCTATGCGAGCGAACCCGACGCCATGGTGTTCAGTTCCGGATCGGCCGTCCGCGACGATATTTCGGGGCCGGGCACCTGGGCCTTCATGCCTGCGCGGCTTTCCGGCGGTGAAACCGTCGTCGTCAATACTGGCTTCGTGCAGAACACGATGCAGGATCGCACCGTGCAGGATCGCGCGGTGTCACGTCTCGTGACTGCCCAGCCCGCCGACCTCACCGGCTATATCCGCTTTCCTGAAAAAGCGGGCATGCTGACGCCCGCCGCCAGTCCCGCAAAGCGACTCTGGTTTACGCGCGATCCGCTCGAAATGTCGCAAGTGCTCGGCTGGGGTAAAGTCGCGCCGTTCTATATCGATCTGGAGCATCCGGTGCCGCCAGGCGGCGTTCCTCTGCCAGGTCCGCTTCACGTCCATCTCAAGGACGATCACATGCAATACGCCATCACCTGGTTTGCGCTCGCGGGCGCGGTGGTGATTGCATTCCTTGTCTGGTTACGCGGGAAACGCCGCGCGGCATGAGAGATCTGATGGACGAGGTCAGTCAAGACAACTGTCTGTTGCCGCGGCCGACGACCACCAGCCGCTCGGTTTGAACGGCCTCCAGCCGCGCCATCATCAGGATGCCGACCACGAACGACAGCCCGAGATCTTCGGCCTGTTCGATCGCGTCATCGATCTTTTCAACCAGTACCCTCGTCCTGTTGTCGCGCACCATGAAAATCTCCTTTGCTTGTTGCCGGGCTCGCGCGGGCGGCCGCGTTGTGTCAGGCGGCCGGGATCGGTTCTCTGATTGCGGGTCGCTCGATGACGGGAAGGCCCTGCCAGACCAGCGTCGATCCGGGCACCGAGCGGCGGAGACAAATTTCCGTCCATGCCAGTTGGTTGACGTCGACCATCACGGCGACCGTCGACATCCGGTCGATCTCGATGGGAAGGCCGAGCGGGCGCGCGACCCAGCCCTGATCGAGCAGGCGTGGCAGCCACCAGCTTTCGAGCACGATCGTGAAGGCCGAAAGTCCGATGGACAGGCCGTACTCCATGGCGGCGGCCTGGATGATGGCCTCGGCGCGTGGCCCGGCATGTTCGCCGCGCCGCGTTTTCACGACAAAGATTCGTGACAGCTCATAGACGTCCGGACGTCGAATGGGGCCGTCGAGAGAAAGTTTTGGGAACAACTCGCTGAGCAGCGTCGGCGCCGTCGTTGGCACGAGCCGCATGCCCGCGATGATGGAGCGGCCCTCCAGGCCCAGAAGATAAACCGTCTCGTCGGTGTCGAACTGGTCGATCTCGCGCTTGTCGGGACGATCGAGCACGGCCCATTTGCGCTCGACGACATAAATCTGGTGCCGAAGTCGAAAATAGTCGTCGATAATTTCCGAATACAAATGCCTGTTGTCGCGGCGGATGACGTGAACGTCCATTGCACTCTCCCCAGCGGCGCGCAATTGCGCGGTCGGGAGAGTATTTTTTGCCGGTCAGCCGGCTACTGTCCGAAAGGACAGGTTAGCGTCAGTGTCTTGGTTCTGACATTCGCGCCATCTCGCGGCGCGCACTTTGACAAACGCCGGGAGTCGTCACACTAGTGGAGCGGATTTGACATTCGCTTCCACCTGGCCATCTGCTCGAAAAGCGAATGTCAAACCCGAAGCTCCACTAGAATCCGATATTTGCTAGTGGTCCTTTGATTCTAACATTTGCAAAAGTGTCTGCTGAGAAGGGATGCAAATGTTAGAATCGGACCACTAGAGCTTGATCAGCCCCCAGGCGAGCGCCTTCGCAACCGCCGATGTCCGGTTGACGGCGTTGAGCTTGCGCGATGCTTCGACCAAGTGGAATTTCACCGTGCGCTCGGAGATCTTCAGGATCACAGAAATTTCCCACGAGGTCTTGCCGCCGGCGACCCAGCGCAGAACCTCACGCTCGCGGGCCGTCAGCACGTCGCGCTTGCCCCGCCGAGGCTTTGCCAGCGAACGAAGGCGATTATGCGCGTAGACCCCGATCAGCTGAAGGGCGCTCTTGGCCAGCGGATCAAGATGCAGATATTCGGTCGCAAGGCTGATCACCGCGCCGCCTTCGTCGTAGTGCAGCGGAATGCAATAGCCGTCCTTGAGGTGGAACTCGGTGGCGCGAGTCATCACCAGATGGGCCGCCGGATCGTTGTCCTTGTCGTAGCGCGCCTCGGACCATTCGAACGGTTGAACTGTCGAGGCGCCGTATCGCGGCACCGGATCGAGCGCGCTGAAATTTTCGCGGGTATAGAGTTCGAACCATTCGGCCGGCCAGCCATTGGCGAGAGTCAATTCGGGGAGCGACGTTCCCGGCGCAGGGAGGCCCGCCATGATGTAGGCGTGAAATCCGCACGCCTTGATCTCGGATTCGAACAATTTGACAACGCCGGGCGAACTCAGCCGTTCGACCGCATCCACAAAGTCGAGAGCTCGCCTCCCCCATTGCCGGGCTGCGTTTGCCATCCGAACCCCTCGAGTCCCAGCGGGAGATTGCAACCACACCGAGCTTGCGTCAATTACGGATAGGCTTTCGCTTTCGGTTCACGCATTTTCCGGCGGAACAACGCAGACGATGGTTCGGCATCCTGACGCGGGGTCCGCCAAAGCGGGCTTATTTGCGGCCGCGCCATGCTGCATTTTCGCATCCCATGGCGGCAAGGGGAGGGACGAAGCGGTTTCCACTTCCTGTCAAAACGCCTATGGTGGCGCCGCTTTGCCACAGGCAAGGTGATTTTTGTATAAAAGTCAAAGGTTTGAGCGCGAACTTCGAAAAGTGGGCACTGGTTTGACGCGATATATTTCGACGCGGGGGGAAGCTCCCGTTCTGGGTTTTTGTGACGTGATGCTGGCCGGGCTCGCCCGCGACGGCGGCCTCTACGTGCCTGAAGTCTGGCCGCAGTTCGCGAGCGAAACCATCGCGGGATTTTTCGGACGGCCCTATTGGGAGGTCGCGGTCGACGTGATCAGGCCCTTTGTCGGCGGGGAGATTTCCGATGCCGATCTCGGCCGCATGGCCAATGAGGCTTACGCCACGTTCCGCCATCCTGCGGTGGTGCCGCTCGACCAAGCCGGGCCCAATCAATTCCTGCTCGAACTGTTTCACGGTCCGACGCTGGCGTTCAAGGACGTCGCGATGCAGTTGCTCTCGCGGCTGATGGACCACGTGCTGGCGAAGCGCTCCGAGCGCACCACGATCGTGGTGGCGACATCCGGCGATACCGGCGGCGCCGCGGTCGATGCCTTTGCCGGTCTCGACAATGTCGACCTCATCGTTCTTTTTCCGCACGGCCGCATCTCGGAGGTGCAACGGCGAATGATGACCACGGTCGGCGCCGGCAATGTGCATGCGCTCGCCGTCGAAGGCACCTTCGACGATTGCCAGGCGATCGTGAAGGAATTGTTCAACGATCACGCCTTCCGCGATGCGGTGGCGCTGTCGGGCGTCAACTCGATCAACTGGGCGCGCATCGTCGCGCAGGTGGTGTATTACTTCACGTCTGCCGTGGCGCTCGGCGCGCCGGCGCGCGCCGTCGATTTCACCGTGCCGACCGGCAATTTCGGCGACATCTTTGCTGGCTTCGTTGCCAAGCGCATGGGGCTGCCGATCCGCTGGCTGACGATTGCCTCCAACGTCAACGACATCCTGCCGCGCACGCTGAAGACCGGAATCTACGAAACCCGCGAGGTCCATGCCTCGACCTCGCCGTCGATGGATATCCAGGTGTCGTCGAATTTCGAGCGCCTGCTGTTTGAAGCGAGCCATCGCGACGCCGCCCTCGTCCGCCGGTTGATGGCTTCGTTGAAGCAATCCGGGCGCTTCGTCCTGCCGGACGCGGTTCTGGCGGCGGTGCGCAGCGAATTTGACGCGGGCCGCGCCGATGAAACCGAGACCAGTGCCGTCATTCGCGCGGCCTGGCGTGAAGCCGGCGACCTGGTCGATCCGCACACGGCGGTGGCACTGGCGGTTGCCGATCGCGACAGTTCGGATTCCGGCGTGCCCAATATCGTTCTGTCGACCGCGCACGCCGCCAAGTTTCCCGATGCGGTCGAAGCGGCCTGCGGCGTACGGCCGGAACTGCCGCCATGGCTGGAAGGTTTGATGACGAGGCCTGAGCGTATCGTGGTGATGAAAAACGACACGTCGGAAGTGGCGCGGTTTGTCCGCTCAGTCAGCCGGGCCGCAAAGCTGACGTCGTAACCGATGCTGGATTCATTTGCAGGAGGAGCGCCGGATGAGCGTTGAAGTCACCAAGCTGCCGTCTGGCCTCACCGTCATCACCGATACCATGCCGCACCTTCAGACGGCCGCGCTCGGCGTTTGGGCGGGGGTCGGCGGCCGCGACGAAAAGCCCAACGAGCACGGCATCTCGCATCTCCTGGAGCACATGGCGTTCAAGGGGACAACGCGGCGCACCTCACGCGAGATCGTCGAGGAGATCGAGGCGGTCGGCGGCGACCTCAACGCCGGCACTTCGACGGAAACCACCGCCTATTACGCGCGCGTCATGAAGGCCGACGTACCGCTCGCGCTCGACGTGCTCTCTGACATTCTTACCAATCCTTCGTTCGTGCCCGACGAGCTCGAGCGCGAGAAGAGTGTGATCGTGCAGGAGATCGGCGCCGCGCAGGATACGCCTGACGATGTCGTGTTCGAGCACCTCAACGAGCTGTGCTATCCGGATCAGCCGATGGGCCGCTCGCTGCTCGGCACGGCAAAGACGTTGAAGTCGTTTAACCGTGACATGCTGCGCGGTTATCTCTCGACGCATTATCGCGGGCCGGACATGGTGGTTGCCGCCGCCGGCGCCGTCGACCACAAGCGCGTGGTGGACGATGTGACACAGCGATTTGCCGGTTTCGACGCCACGCCCGCGCCGAAGCCGGAGCCGGCAATGTTCGGCAAAGGCGGCTCGCGCGTGGTGCATCGCGAACTGGAGCAGGCACATCTGACGCTCGCGCTCGAGGGTGTCCCGCAAACCGACCTGTCGCTGTTTTCGCTTCAGGTCTTCACCAACATTCTCGGTGGCGGGATGTCATCGCGCCTGTTTCAGGAAGTGCGCGAGAAACGCGGGCTCTGCTATTCGATCTACGCTTTCCATGCGCCCTACATGGATACCGGATTTTTCGGCCTCTATACCGGGACCGATCCCGGCGATGCGCCGGAGATGATGGAAGTGATTGTCGATGTCATCAATGAGGCCGTCGAAACGTTGACGGAAGCCGAGATTGCCCGTGCCAAGGCGCAGATGAAGGCAGGGCTGTTGATGGCGCTGGAAAGCTGCAGCTCGCGCGCGGAACAATTGGCGCGGCATATCCTCGCCTATGGGCGGCCGCTGGCGGTTGACGAACTGGTGGCGCGGATCGATGCGGTGAGCGTGGAAACGACGCAAAATGCGGCGCGCGCGCTGCTGTCGCGCAGCCGGCCGGCGGTCGTCGCGCTGGGTAGCGGCAGGGGACTAGACACGGCGGTCGCTTTCGCGGAAGGATTGACGAAATCCAAAGCGAAAGAGCGCCTTCATTAAGGACCGTTGCGCGATAACGGGAACGTCCGATTATGAATCCTGTTTGAGACATCGGGGGAGTTTTCATGGCCCTGTTTCGGTTGCCCTCGGGACCCGCCGCGCTTGTTCCGCGCGGTCACGGACTTCTCTTGCGTGCGCCGCAGATGGCGGATTTTCTGCAATGGGCGCATTTGCGGGAAATCAGCCGCGGCTATCTGACGCCATGGGAGCCGATCTGGCCGTCTGACGACCTGACCCGATCGGGTTTCCGGCGGCGGCTGCGTCGCTATGTCGAAGATATCGCCGCCGACCGGTCATATCCGTTCCTGGTCTTTCGTGAGGCCGACGGCGTCATGATCGGGGGGATTACCCTCGCCAACGTCCGCCGCGGCATCGTCCAGGCCGGCACGATCGGCTATTGGGTCGGACAACCCCACGCACATCGCGGTTACATGACGACGGCCCTGCGCGTGCTATTGCCGTCGCTGTTCGGTGAGCTCAATCTGCATCGCATCGAAGCCGCCTGCATCCCCACCAATACGCCGTCGATCCGGGTGCTGGAGAAGTGCGGCTTCACCCGCGAGGGCCTTGCGCGGCGGTATCTCTGCATCAATGGCGTCTGGCAGGATCACCTGCTGTACGGCCTGCTGCACGAGGATTTTCGTGGCTAGCTTTTGTTTCCGAGCGTGGCTGACCTTGCTTCCAGCGCAACTAACCCTGTTTCCAAATTGTGACAGACGCCTTGGGTTTGCCGCCATTGCGCTGCTATAAGCGCCGGGCCGTCGGAAGGTGACGGTATTTATTGGAGATTTTCGACAAATGCGGCAGGGGCGGACCAGGCAGGCGAGAGTGGACGTGACAAGCCACAAGCGCGCCCTGCTGGCCTTTGCGGCCGCGGCAGCCTTGCTGACGGGGTGCGGTGGCACCACCATCAACAACCCCTTCTCAACCGCGCCGCCGCCCGTGGAGGAACTCCCGACCATCAGCGACAGGTTCGACCAGTTGTTCGGCGGTGGCGGCAAAGTCTCCGAAACGTCGGCCGACGGCACCGAGGCGGATTGTCCGCTGGTGAAGATTCGCGCGGGCGCGTCCACTTACGGCGTGGCGCCGCCCGGCAAGCAACCGGTGGCCAGCGAGTTGAACTATCAGGCGACCATTACGCGGACCGCGCGAGATTGCCGCCGCGTCAACGGCGGCCAGATCGCGGCGCGAATCGGCATTCAGGGCCGCGTCATTGCCGGCCCAGCCGGCGCGCCAGCGACCGTCGAAGTCCCGGTTCGTGTTGCGGTCGTGCAGACCGGTGTTCAGGAGAGGGTGCTGACCACAAAGGTGTACCGCACCACGGTATCGATGACGGGAGACGGCGGCGCATTCAGCCTGGTTGGCGAGGACTTGCTCTTCAACATGCCCCAGCAGCTTACCAGCGATAACTATGTCTTCTATGTCGGCTTCGACCCGCAGGCGATTGCGCCGGCGGCGCCGTCAGGCGCGCGCGCCCGGCGGAGATAGCACCGACGCTTACCGAGAACAAAAAAAGCCGGCGCAAGCGCCGGCTTTTTTTGCGAATGACTACAGACAGTCAGTTCAGCTTCTGGCGAACCTCGGTAATGCCCTTGGCCAGGAGGTCGTCGGCGACCGGGCCCTTCACCGTCTGCGACAGGATGGTGGAAGCCGCCGCGACCGCGGCATTGGCAGCGGCAGCGCGCACATCGGCGAGCGCCTGCGCTTCGGCGAGCGCAATCTTGTTCTCGGCAGCCTTGGTCCGCCGGGCCACGAAATCTTCCATCTTGGCCTTGGCCTCGGATGCGATGCGCTCGGCATCCACCTTCGCCGCGGCGATGATGTCCTGGGCCTCCCGCTCGGCGCTGGCGCGACGGGCCTTGTACTGGTCAAGCAGATCGGCTGCTTCCTGCTTGAGGCGGCTGGCATCGTCGAGCTCGGCCTTGATGCGCTCGCTGCGATGATCGAGCGCCGTCAGCACGGTGCGGTGAACACCGATATAGGCGAAGATGCCCATCAGGATGACAAAGCCAACGGCGACCCAGAATTCCGGTTCGGCGAACATCGAACTTATCCTTTCAAGGACGCGTCAACGGCCTGCCCGACCGACGTGCCGTCGGGTGCGACGCCGGTCAACCGTTGTACGATGGCGGTTGCAGCTTCGGTGGCGATGCCGCGCACGTTGGCCATCGCCGTCTCGCGGGTGGAGGCGATGGTCTTTTCCGCACCCGCCAGCTTTTGCGACAGCTGCTCCTCGAGCGTCTTGCGTTCGGCCTCGGACGCCGCGTTCAGCTTCTCGCGGGTCTCCGCACCGATCGCCTGCGCGCGGGAGCGCGCCGCGGCCAGCTCGCTCTCGTAGGCCTTGAGCGCGCTGTCGGATTGATCCTTCAGCTTCTGGGCTTCCGCGAGATCTCTGTCGATCTTGTTCTGGCGCGCATCGATCGTGCCGCCGACGCGCGGCAGCGCGAACTTCGAGACGATCAGATACAGCGCGACGAACGCGATAACCAGCGACACCAGCTGCGAGGCGAAGGTGTTCTTCTCGAACGGCGGAAATTCCTTGTGGCCGCCGTCGGCCTCGGTGTGGGCGGTGGTGCCCTTCGGCTCGCCATGACTATCAGCCACGAACCTTCTCCTGTTCGGCTAACCGAGATTTCCCGCCTCGTCAGAAGAAGAGGCGGGACCGGCGAGGAATCAGAGTGCGAACAGCAACAACAGCGCGATCAGCAGCGAGAAAATGCCGAGCGCTTCAGTCACCGCGAAGCCGAAAATCAGGTTGCCGAACTGGCCCTGGGCGGCCGAGGGGTTACGCACCGCGGCGGCGAGGTAGTTGCCGAAAATGATGCCCACGCCGGCGCCGGCGCCACCCATGCCGATGCAGGCAATACCTGCGCCAATGTACTTCGCGGCAATCGGATCCATGAAACGAACTCCTTCTTGAGGTTTGGTTGAGGGGCCTTCTCTAGTGGCCCGGATGGATAGCGTCGTTGATGTAGATGACGGTGAGAATGGTGAAGACGTAGGCCTGCAGGAACGCGACCAGGATTTCCAGCGCGCTCAGCGCCATCACCATGCCGAGCGGCAAAATGGCGCCGAAATATCCGGCGATGCCGATACCTGCGAGCATCGGAATGAAGCCAGCGAACACGGCGAGCGCGATGTGGCCGGCCAGCATGTTGGCGAACAGACGCACCGAATGCGAGATCGGCCGCAGGAAAAACGAGAAAATCTCGATGAAGACGACCAGCGGCAGAATGAAGATCGGAATGCCCGAAGGCACGAACAGCTTGAGGAATTTCAGGCCGTTCTTGTAGAAGCCGTAGATCAGGACGGTGAAGAACACCAGAAATGCGAGTGCGGCCGTGACGATGATGTGGCTTGCGATCGTGAAGCTGTAGGGGATGACGCCGATCATGTTGGAAATGGTGAGCAACATGAAGATGGTGAACACCAGCGGGAAGAACTTCATGCCGTCCTTGCCGGCATTCGACCTGATGGTGTTGGCGACGAATTCGTAGGCGATTTCGGCAACCGATTGCAGGCGTCCCGGCACCAGATTGCGGCCGGGGCCGAGCATCAATAGCGCCGTCAGGGCCACCGAGCCGAACATGAAGGCGGAGGAGTTGGTGAAGGCAATCTCCTGACCGCCGATATGGCCGATCGTGAAGAGCTTCTCGATGTGGAATTGTTCGATCGGATCGATCATCCGCGCAGCATCTCTAGGCTATCGCCGGCCATGCCGGCATTTGAAATCACGTCGTTCGCCACTTCCTTAACGGCGGGTCTTGTCCGGGGCAACACCTGCCGAGCGGATCACGTTCAGAACGCCGGCCGAAAAGCCAACCAGCACGAACACGATTAGCCCGAAAGGTGACGTCGAAAGCAGACGGTCGAAACCCCAGCCCAACAGGGCTCCGAGGCCAACGCCGGCGATCAGCTCCGATGAGAGGCGGAAACCCATTGCCATGGCTGACGCCCTGGCATTGCTGTCTCCACCAGCGTCGGATTGGTCAGTTCTGATGTTTCGGCTGTCCCGAAGTGCGGACAACCGGTGCTCCAGACTTCCGAGCCTTGCGGAAAGTGCGGCCTCGTCGGAGGACGACTTGCTTTCTTCTTCGCGGTCATTCGTGCCTTGCGCCATGCTTGCTAAGACCCGAAACGATTGCAGAGAATGAAAACGCGCCCCGTCACCCCTTCAAAAGCCGCGCGGACCATACTGACCGCTTGAAATCAAGTCAAGATTGCGTCACAGGTGTCTATCTTATTGATATTACGTTTGTATTTGTCTTATCCCAAGCTGGATCGGACACCCGGTCGCCGCACTGCAATAGATCGCTGCAATATCGCCTATAAATCGCCTCTGGAAACCGCCTTGCATCGCCGTTTTGGGTGTAAGGATTCGGAAAAATCTTTGCTCGAGAAGCTTCATGCCGCGTCAGGTCGACTACTACTTTTCGATTTCCTCACCCTGGGCCTACATCGGACACAGATTGTTTCGCGATGTGGTCGCGACCTACGGCCTTGCGGTCAATCACAAGCCGGTCGTGCTGGTTGAGCTGTTTTCTGAAACAGGCGGGCTGCCACTGGTCAAGCGTCACCCGGTACGGCAGCGTTACCGGATGCTTGAATTGCAGCGCTGGCGCGACAAGCGCGGGTTGAATTTCCATTTCCAGCCGAAGCACGTGCCGCTGAACGCGCGTCTTGCCGATGGCGTGGTGATCGCGGCGATCGAGGCTGGCCATGATCCCGATCGATTCCTGCGCCGCGCCCTTATGGGCGTGTGGGAAGACGACCTCGATCTCGCCGATATTTCAACGCTGGTTCGTCTGGCTGACGAAAGCGGGCTACCGGGCAAGGCGTTGGTGGAGCGCTCCGGTGCGGACGAGATCAGCCAGAAATACGAACAGAACAGGCAGGATGCCCTGGCGACCGACGTGTTCGGATCGCCCGCCTATGTGCTGGACGGCGAGGTATTCTGGGGTCAGGATCGGATCGAATTGCTGGTGGACGCATTGAAATCAGGCCGCGCGCCCTATCGTTCGCAGCCCTAAGGGCAGTGGCGGATCAAGAGCCGATACACACTGCGGAGCATGCCATGACCGGAGCGACATACCTGACATCAGCCGTTGTCCTCGTGTCGGTCGTTGCCGCAACAGGCGCAGCTCGGGCCGAATCGATGCCCGACAAGGAAAACGGCCGCTATGCGCTGTCGCAGGTCGCTGACGGGGTGGTCCGGCTCGACACACGCACTGGCGCGGTCTCGACCTGCAACAACAGCGGTGCCGGCTGGGCCTGCTACGCCATACCCGATGAGCGCGCGGCTTATGATGCCGAGATCGGCCGGTTGCAGACGGAAAATGAAAGGTCCAAGGCCGAAATCGAAAGACTGAAGACCGAGCTGGCGTCGCGTGCGCCGACGGCCGGCGACAAGACTGACGAGGCGCAGCCCAAAGCGGACGTGCCGAAGAGCGCTGAGCCAAAATCGGCCGAGAACCCGCGCAAGATCGAAATCCCGCTGCCGAGCGACCGCGACATGGATCGGGTGATGTCGTTCCTGGAGCAGGCGTGGCGGCGGCTGGTCGAGATGGCCAACCGGATGCAGAAAGACGTCAGCGGCAAGATCTGACGAGAACGTCGTCAATCTCAGAAGTCGCCTCTGCGACCCGTCTTCGCCAAGGCTTCGCCGGGGTTGTCAAGTCGGGCTCGCCGAAGCGCTGGCGAAGGCGGCACGCAGGGATCCCCTACGCCGCGATCCCTCGATTAAACGTCTGGTGCGCATATCTTCGTAGCAACTGGCATTGGTGGTTATGGTCCCCGCGTTCGCGGGGACGACAGGTAGGTTGTTCATGACATCGTCCAAGTCCGTGCGCAGTTCGCATTCTGTGGTCGGCTCAAATGCTCTCGTGAGTTCGCTGCTGACCGTGCAGACTTCGGGCCGCGGCTTTCTCGATCTGACGGCCGAGGTCGCGCGATTCGTCGATGACGCCGGCGCGGTCGAAGGCCAGGTGACGCTCTTTATCCGTCATACCTCGGCCTCGCTGACCATCCAGGAGAACGCCGATCCCACCGTGCTGAGGGACTTGACCTCCGCGCTTGATCACCTTGCGCCGGAGGATTTCGGATGGCGCCACGACACCGAAGGTCCCGACGATATGCCGGCGCACGTCAAGACCATGCTGACCGCGACGTCGCTGCAAATTCCCGTCATGAAGCGCAGGCTGATGCTCGGGACATGGCAGGCGATCTATCTGATCGAGCATCGGGCGCGTCCGCACGCCCGTGAGATCGTTTTGCAGTTCGTCGGCGCGACGGGCGCGAAATAGTAAAGCAAAACCGGCCGCGGATCGCTGTCCGCGGCCGGCTTTTGTCCCCTTCAGGATGAGATCAGTTGGTCCGGATATCGACGTCCTTGGTCTCGGGCAGGAACAGGAAGCCGATCACGAGACTCATCAGCGCGATCGCGACCGGATACCAAAGGCCGGAATAGATGTTTCCGGTGTAGGCGACGATGGCGAACACGGTCGCCGGCAGGAAGCCGCCGAACCAGCCGTTGCCGATGTGGTAGGGCAACGACATGCCGCTGTAGCGGATACGGCTCGGGAACAGTTCAACCAGCCATGCCGCGATCGGCGCATAGACCAGCGTCACGTAGACCACCAGCACCCACAGCAGGACAATCGTCATCACCCAGTTGATCTCGTCAGGGTTGGCCGATGCCGGATAGCCATGGGCTTTGATGGCGGCGGCCAGCGTCTTGGCGAAATCCTGCGCGGTCGCAGCCAACGTCTGGTCGCCGATCTTCACCTGCGCCGGTGTTCCCTTCGGCGCGTCCTGGCTCTTGTAGTTCACCGACAGATTGACCAGCGCGGACGTCGCGATGTCACAGCCGCTGGTGAACTTTTCAGTACCCGTCGCCTTGAACTGGATGTGGCATTCGGACGGATCGGCGATCACGGTGACCGGCGCGGAGGCAAGGGCCGCTTCAAGCCTCGGATTGGCGAAGTGCGTAATGCCCTTGAAGATCGGGAAATACGTCAGCGCCGCGAGTAGGAAGCCTGCAAGGATGATCGGCTTGCGGCCGATCCTGTCGGACAGCCAGCCGAAGATCACGAAGAACGGCGTGCCGAGTGTAAGCGCAATCACGATCATGATCTGCGCGCTCACGCCGGGCACCTTGAGCGTCTGGGTCAGGAAGAACAGGGCATAGAACTGTCCGCCATACCACACAACGGCTTCGCCGGCGGTCGCGCCGAGCAGCGCAAGGATCGCGATCTTGGCATTGGCCCATTCACCGAAGGCTTCGCTCAGCGGGCGCTTCGAGGTCTTGCCCTCTTCCTTCATCTTCTGGAAGACCGGGGATTCGTTCAGGCTCAGGCGGATCCACACCGAAACTGCCAGCAGGATGCCGGAGAGCAGGAACGGAATGCGCCAGCCCCAATCGCCGAACGACTCTTCGCCCATCCAGGTCCGAATGCCCAGAATGAGCAGCAGGGCGAGGAACAGGCCGAGCGTTGCGGTGGTCTGAATCCAGGAAGTGTAATAGCCGCGCTTGCCCTGTGGCGCATGTTCGGCGACGTAAGTCGCCGCGCCGCCATATTCGCCGCCAAGCGCGAGGCCCTGGATCAGCCGCAGCAGGATCAGCACGACCGGCGCTGCGATGCCCCAACTCGCATAGCCGGGCAGAAGGCCGATGAAGAAGGTGCCGACGCCCATCAGGGTCATCGTGATCAGGAAGGTATACTTGCGCCCGATCATGTCGCCAAGCCGGCCGAAGATCAGGGCGCCGAAGGGACGCACGGCAAAACCCGCCGCGAACGCGAGCAGAGTGAAGATGAAGGCGACGTTCGGCGGCACGTTGGAGAAGAAGAATTTGGCGAGGAAGGCGCCGAGCGTTCCGTAGATATAGAAATCGTACCACTCGAACACGGTACCCAGCGAAGAGGCGAAGATGACCTTTCGCTCCTCGGCGGTCATTCTACCGCTGCGGATGTCGTCGCCACCCGCGGTTGCTGCCATCGCCATCGTTCGCACTCCCCGAATTGCTGTTGCAAAGGCTCCCTGCCATGCGCCATTTGGCCACAGGGTTGCCGGCAAGGTAACATCGAGGTGAACTGACGCACAGTACGACTTTCGGCCCGCTTTGGAACGCGCAAGTATGTCGAAACGTCTTGAAATGTTGGCCAGTCCAGCGTTGCTGTTGCGACGCACAAGTGATGGAATTAACCGCTATTCCGCGTGGCGGTACTGATGTCTTGCATGCGGTCACAGGCCGCAGGACAATTGAACCGCAAAACCGGCTATTCCGGAGTCGTTCCTTCGTAACCTATTGCAAGCTATCGATGACAGCCGCTGCTACGACCCATCTTGTGATTGCCGACGACCATCCACTGTTCCGCGACGCGCTGCGTCAGGCGGTAGCAAGCGTCGTTGCGTCGGCCAGGATCGACGAGGCCGGCAGCTTTGAAGAGCTGACCGCGCTGCTCGATCGTGATTCCGATGTCGATCTTGTGCTGCTCGATCTGACGATGCCGGGGATCTCCGGCTTCTCCGGACTAATTTACCTGCGTGCGCAGTTCCCGGCGATTCCGGTCGTGATCGTCTCGGCAAGCGACGATGGCGGTACGATCAGGCAGTCGCTGGATTTCGGCGCCTCCGGGTTCATTCCGAAACGATTTGGCGTCGACACGCTGCGCGACGCGATCATGAAAGTGCTGGATGGCGATGTCTGGGTTCCGGCGGACACCGATTTGTCGTCGGCGACCGATCCGGAACTGGCGCGTCTGCGCGACCGCCTGGTGACGCTGACCCCGCAGCAGGTGCGCGTGCTGATGATGCTGTCCGAAGGCCTGCTCAACAAGCAGATCGCCTATGAACTCGGCGTGTCGGAGGCGACCATCAAGGCGCACGTCTCGGCGATCCTGCAAAAGCTTGGCGTCGAGAGCCGGACGCAAGCCGTGATCGCGGCGGCCAAGATCGCCGGCAACCAATGGCGGCAACAAGTGGAGTAGATTTGACATTCGCTGCTCACCCGGCCGCAGACGCGGAATGCGAATTTTAGAATCGGACCACCAGGCGCGCCGCAGCAGCAATAATTCCTATTCCGCCGCGACCATCTGCTGGGCGCGCCACTGACCGAGCAGCGCGCGCAAGGAGGCCGGCTTCACCGGCTTGTTCAGCACCGCGATATTCTCGTCCCGCGCGGCGGCGCGGACATGCGGGCTGCGATCGGCAGTGATGAGGATGGCCGGGATGGCCTCGCCAAATTTCTTCCGGATGTCGCGGATCGCCGCAATGCCGTTGCCGCGATCGAGATGGTAATCGACCAATAGACCTGTGACCGGCTTGCCTGCGGCCTCGATGGCTTCGATGGCGGATTCGGGATCGGGCACTGCGATCACCTCGGCGTCCCAGCCGCGAAGCAGCGTCTTCATGCCGTCGAGGATCGCGGCATCGTTTTCGATGCAGGTGATCAGGGCGCCCGACATCGGCGTCCGCGACAACGGTGTTGCGCTGGTGACCGCCGCCGTGTGGTTGACCGCTTTCGCGGTCGGCACAGTCACCGAAAACGATGAGCCGCCGCTGGCGACGGAATCAAGCGAGATGCCGTGGCCGAGCACACGGGCGAGCCGTTCGACAATCGACAGGCCTAGTCCCAGGCCGCGAGCAATCCGCGCGCCCTGTTCGAGCCGGTGGAATTCCTTGAAAATTTCTCCGCGCTTGAGAACGGGAATGCCGACGCCGGTATCGTAGATGCAGATCCGCAAGGATTCGCCACGGCGTCGGCAGCCGACGAGCACCCGCCCGCGCGGGGTATATTTGATCGCGTTGGAGATCAGGTTCTGCAACAGCCGCCGCAACAGCAGGCGATCGGACTGCACAGGCAGCGAGGAGGACACGAAGGTCAGCTGCAATCCCTTGGCGCGCGCGATCGGCGCGAACTCGATTTCCAGCGAGCGCATCAGGTCGCCGATCTTGAAGTTCGTCACCGATGTCGTCATGGCGCCGGCGTCCAGCCGCGAGATGTCGAGCAGTGCGCCGAGAATTTCCTCGATTGCCTCGAGCGATTCGTCGATGTTCTCGACAAGCCTTGAGTCCTCGCCGCCGCTCTTGCGCTCGACAAGGCTCGTCACGTAAAGGCGCGCCGCATTGAGCGGCTGAAGAATGTCGTGGCTCGCGGCCGCCAGGAAGCGCGTCTTGGAGATGCTGGCGTCCTCGGCGGTGCTCTTCGCCAGCGCCAGTTCCGAGTTCAGCCGCGTCAGCTCCTCGGTGCGGTCGCGGACGCGCTTTTCCAGCGTGGCGTTGGCGCGCTCCAGCGCTTCGGCCGCCTCGAAGGATGGCGTGACGTCCGAAAAGGTGATGACGAGACCGCCGCCCGGCATGCGGTTGGAGCGAACCTCCACCACCATGTGCCGGTCGGTCAGGCGCTCGAGATAGGGCTCGCCTTCGGCGGTATAGGCCCTGAGCCGCCTCTCAACCAGGAGCTCCTGATCGCCGAACTCCGATGGTGTGATCGCCGTCATGTATTCGAGGATTTCCCGCAACGGAATCCCGATCTGAATGAGATGCGGCGTCAGACCCAGAATGTCGCCGAACTGGCGGTTGGAGCAGATCAATTGCAGGTCGGCGTCGAACACGGCGATGCCCTGGCGCACGTGATTGAGCGCGGTCTGCAGGATCTCGCGGTTGAAATGCAGCGCGGCGTGGGAGTCGTCGAGCAGTTTCAGCGCGGCCTTGGCGGAGACGGTGCGCTTGCGCAAAAGCAGCGACATCACGAGGCGCGAGGAAGCAGCCCCGATCGACGACGCGATCAGGTGCTCCGCATGCTGAAGCAACTCGAAATCGGCCGGCGCCGACGGCTCGAGAACGACATTGCGCACGGCCGCAAAGGCGTCAAAGGAATCCTGCGCGCGGTCGGGTCCGAGATATTGCGCGACCGT
>Ga0070741_10008442_pt1 | contig 20665 bp, 18 predicted proteins | sample Coa_R1_4_FD_66440 | JGI IMG/M metagenome (GOLD analysis project Ga0070741, IMG submission 66440) | Surface soil microbial communities from Centralia Pennsylvania, which are recovering from an underground coalmine fire - Coalmine... | ecosystem: Environmental > Terrestrial > Soil > Unclassified ...
CGCCGCCGGTGCTCCTCGGTCGTCATGCGAAGGGGCTCGACCGAGTGGATCCGGAACGGCTCGATGATCGTTCGGAACCGGTACGGCACGTGCCGATCGTATACGAGGGGTGCCGGGCGTCTCACGTGGCCGTGCCAGCGCACAGGTGGCACACTCGCGTCGTGGGCCGGAGTGACCGACAGAGCTGGGTCGTGTACGGACCTCTCGGCGACGTGCGAGCGGCGACGCCGGTCTCACGGCGACGAATCAGGCGGGATCGCCGACGGACGGAGCGACGGTTCGGGACCGCGCCGTTCCCGCTCTACGGCCTGCCGCCCTCCTGGCCGGGAGGGAGGTTCCTCGGCGGCGCTGGTTGGGGCACGTCGGGTGCACGACGCGAGGTGGTGAACACGCTCTCGCTCGTCCACGGGTCGTTGGTGGAGGGTGAGGGTCCGATGCTGGTCGTGGAGACCGCCCTGCCCGACGCTCCATCGGGAGGTGGACCCCTTCGAATCCTGGCCGAGGACGTGTGGAGCGGTAGGGCGCATACCGTCTTCGAGGCGATCGAGCGCGTGCGTGCGCGCTGGAGCGGACACACGCCCTTCGACGCCACACCGCCGTCCAGGACCGGCGACGTGATCGTGGTGGACGGCGTGCCCATCCAGTTCGACCGGCTGGCTCGTCCCGATGAATGGGTGGCCTGCGCACGGGTGGGAGCGTACCGGGTGACGCTGGAGGCCCGATGCTTCCCCGTCGAGGGTCTGGAGCTGGTCAGGGTCACGGACCTCGCTCCCTACATCCTCGGCAGCAGGCGGTTCGACGCCGGAGCCGACGGGTCGACCTGACGGTCAGTCGGAGCGTCGGACCTCGCTCGCGCGTGCGTGCCCGAAGAACCCCTCGGCCCTCGCGATCACCTCCACCTCCGGCCCCACGCGCTCGATCCCGTCCCGGGAGGCCTCGAGGACGTACGAGACCGTGACGAGGTCGGCCGCGCGCAGCCCGCTCGTGAACCGCGCCGTGCCCATCGTCGGCAGCACGTGGTTCGAGCCCACCCCGTAGTCCCCGAGCGTAACCGGCGTGTACGGCCCCAGGAAGGCCGCACCGAAGCTCCGGACGCGCGCGAGGAACGCGCGGGGGTCCTCGGTCACAACCTGGAGGTGCTCGGGGGCGAGCCGGTCGACAGCCTCGGCCGCGCGCTCCTCGCCCTCGACGATCACCACGGCGCCGTGCTCGAGCGCCGCGAGCGCGACCTCGGAGCGCGGGGCCTCGGCGATCTCGGTCTCCAGCTCCGCGACCACGGTGGGCGGGAGGTCCTCCTCCCAGGTGACCAGGAACGCGCGGGCGAGCGGGTCGTGCTCGGCCTGGGCGACGAGGTCGGCGGCCAGGTGCCGCGGGTTCGCCGTGCGATCGGCGACCACGACGAGCTCGGTCGGGCCGGCGAGCCCGTCGATGCCGACGATCCCGGCGACCTCGCGCTTGGCCGCCGTGACCCACACGTTGCCCGGCCCGACGATCTTCGCGACCGCGGGCACGGACTCGGTCCCGTAGGCGAGCGCGGCGATCGCCTGTGCCCCGCCGATGCGATAGAGGGCGTCCACCCCGGCCACGCCCGCCGCGTACCGCACGCTCGCCGGTACGGAGGCGTCGGCCGCAGGCGGGCTGCACACGACCACGCGCTCGACGCCGGCGACCCGGGCGGGGATCGCCGTCATGAGCACGGTCGAGGGGTACGAGGCCCGGCCCCCCGGCACGTAGCCGCCGACGGCCGGCACCGGATGGACGACCTCGCCGAACCGCACCCCGTCCGCCTCCTCCTCCCACGCGCGTGGGACTTGGCGTTCGTGGACCCGGCGGAGACGGTCTGCCATGCGCTCGATCGCGCTGCGGAGCTCCTCGGGCACCTCGCGCGCGGCGGCCGCGATCTCGTCGTCGGATACCCGGATCCGCCCCGAGACGTCGGCGCCGTCGTAGCGGCGGGTGAGCTCCACGATCGCCCGGTCACCCTCGGCCCGAACGCGCTCGAGGATCGCCCGCGTGCCCTCGAGCACCTCGGGCTCGAACGCGAGGCTCGCCGGCGAGGGCAGCGGGTCCCCACGCCGAGCGTCCACCACGCGCAGGCGGTCGGCGGCGCCGGCCATCAACCCATCTCCGGCGCGTTCGCGGCCATGGTCTCGACCTCGACCGGCTCGGGCTCGCCGGCGATCCCCAGGGCGCGGTTCCGCTCGCCGATCCGCCAGAACACGACGCCGATCAGGACGAGCACGGCAAAGGACCCGAGCGTCACCGACTCGAAGAACGCGCGCGAGACCCCCCAGTTGGCCTGGATGTCGTAGGAGCGCCCCATCAGGCCGTCGATGAGACCGGGCCAAAGCAGCGTGACCCCGGTGAGGACGACGACGAGCTCGGTGAGGATCACGCACGCCCACGCCCCGAGCATCCCGCCCGGCACCCGGTAGGGCCGGTGCGCCTGCGGGTACTTTCTGCGGAGCACGACGAGCGCCGGAAACACGAACAGGTATGCGAGCGTGGCCGTCGAGGCCGTGAGCGCGATCATCACGCCGAAGAAGTCCGCGAGCTTGCCCTTCGTGAGCAGGAAGCCGAGGAAGACGAACACCGAGCCGACGACCCCCGAGGCGAGGTTCACCGCGATGGGGGTTCCGAAGCTCGAGAACCGCCCCATCCACGCGGGGGCGGCTCCGTCGAGCGCCGCGACCGCCTGGGCCCGGTCGGCGCCCTCCAGCCACACGGCCCCGCTCGAGAACAGCGTGAGCACGATCAGCACCGCCACCAGCTTGCCGACCCCGGCGGCCGATCCGCCGAGCACCCCGGCGACCCGCTCGTACGCGTCGGTGAACCCGCCGACGTTCGACAGCTGAGCCTTCGGGATCACCAGCAGGGTGCCGAGGATCACCAGACCGTACAGCACCGCGCCGACGGCACCGGCCCGGACGACCATCCACGGCACGTCGCGCTGCGGGTCGACCATCTCCTCGGACGCGTTGCTCGAGACCTCGAACCCGCCCCACACGAACGCGAGCACTCCGATCAGCGCGAGGAACCCCGTCACGCTCGGCTTCACATCCGAGACGCCGATCGAGCCGTGGTGCTTGCCCTGCGCGAGATACGCGATCCAGAGCGCGGTGAACAGGACGGCCACGATCGCCTTGAGGATCGTCCCCACGTTCGGCCCCCACTTGCCGTACCGAAGAGCGGCGATCGCGACCCCGACCGTGAGCCACACGAAGATCAGTCCGAAGACGATCTCTGCCCCTGTCCCGTAGGCCTCGCCGTGATGGAAGAACGCCTCGAGCGTGGCGATCGCGGTCGCCGCGAGCGTGCCGCCCACCCAGATCGGGTTGCAGAGCCAGTACAGGACGGCGGTGACGGCCGCGGGCAGCCGCCCGAACGACATCCTCGCCCACTCGTACGGGCCTCCCTCGACCGGGAAGGCGGACCCGAGCTCGGCGGTGAGGAGCCCGTAGGGGATCAGGAAGAACACGAACGAAGCGGCCAACCAGAACAGCGCCTCCCCCCCGATCGACGCGGAGAACGCGATGGTGTCCAGGCTCACCATCGCGCAGGCGGTGAACAGCACCAGATCGATTCGCCTGAGGACCTTGCGCAGCTTGCGCTTCTCCCCGACGAGCAAGCCCCCGGAAACCGACGCGGACATCAGACCCTCCTCGAACGCGGACGGGGGGATTGTGCGGTCAGCCGGCGCGCAGGTCCAGTCGCATCGTCCACGCGCCCCGGTTCTCGCCGACCTTTGTGAACCCCTCGCGCTGGTAGAGCATCCGCGACTGATTGTGCGGGGCGACCGAGAGCGACAGCGCCGGGTGTCCCTCGGCTCGGGCGCGCTCGATCAGCGCCCGGAGGAGCGCTGTACCGATCCCCTTGCGCCGGTGGAGCCTGGCGACGGCGATGCTGAGCTCCGGCGTCGAGGAATCGACGAACCCGTAGCCCGGCGCGCTTTCGTCGAACAACCGGTACCAGGCCGCTCCGACCGGCTCCCCGTCCACCTCGGCCACCACACCGGCGTCCCCGGGACGACCCCAGCCCTCGATGTAGCGGGCGGTGACCGGGTTGGCGATCACCTTGTCCATCGGCTCGAGCGGCCAGTCCGTGTTCCACTGGGCGGCCTCGTACAGCATGGCCCGCAGAAAAGGCCCATCGTCCACGGTCGCCGGCCGGATCTGCATCCTCACATCCCGATCTCGGAGGCGACGGATTGTAGCCCCTCGATGCTCACCGCGAGAAACTCGTCAAGCGGCAGCCCGATCGAGGCCTCGACGCCCAGGATCTCCTCCCGGTCGACACCGGGCGCGAACGCCTTCTCCTTCAGCTTCTTCCTCACGCTGGAGACCTTCATCCCGGCGGTCCTCTCGGGGCGGACGAGCGCAGCCGCGACGAGCAGGCCGGCCACGGCGTCGGCGTGCCGGACCGCGCGCGACATCAGATCGGTCCGGAACTCGTCGTGCGCGTGCGCGAGGACACCGTTCACCACGCGCTCGTCGACGCCGGCCTCCCGCAGCCATTCCGCCGCAAGGCGCGCGTGGCGCTCGGGGTCGTCGTGGGTCTGGTCCTGGTCCAGGTCGTGGAAGAGCCCGGTGAGACCCCACAGGCTCTCGTCCTCGCCGAACCGCCGGGCGAGCGCCCGCATGACCCCTTCCACGGAGATGAGGTGTCGCACGGTGGTCTCCTTCTCGGCCTTGGCGCGGCAGAGCGCCAGTGCGTCATCGCGTTCCATGACCCCTCCGTCGGTCTCCGATCAGGCCTGTTCCAGTGCGAACGGGACGCTCGAGAGCACGCAGTGCGGCTCGAACAGGAACAGCCGCTTGACGAACAGCGCGCTCTGGTTGTGCAGGAGCTGATGCCGCCACTTCGTCACGACGAACTCGGGAATCACCACGATCGCCAGCGTGTCCGGCCGGCGGGTATGTCGGCGGACCTCCTCCAGCATCGGACCGGTGAGATCGCGAAAGGGAGCCTCGACGATGTCGAGCGGGATCGGAAGCTCGCGTCCGGCCCACTCCTCGATGATCCCCGAGGGCTGCTCGGGATCCAGGTCGAAGTAGATCGCGCGCGTCTCCACGGCGCCGAGCGACACTGCGTAGTTCACGGCCCGGACCGTGGCGTCGTTGACGGCCGAGACGAAGGTCAGCGCGACCGTCCGCCGGGGGATGAGCGGGCGGCCGTCCGCCCCGACGTCCACCTTCTCCCCGGCATGGACCGGCACGTCGGTCACGACCACGTTCGGGACGCGCAGGAGCCCGGCCTTCAGCCGGACGAGCGACCGTCGCCGGAACACGTAGGAGGCGATCCCGGTCTCACGCACGACCTCCGGGACCACGACGGTGATGAAGTCCCGCCGCCGTGCCGGGATCGTCGAGACGAACGCCTGGACGGCGCCGAGCAGATCGCCGTCGCCGGTCGGAAGGGGTTCGAGATCGGGCGCCCCGAACGCGAACGAGCGCCACCGGGTCTGGACCTCTCGTGGGACGGCGTTCACGCACGGGTAGACGGCCCGCACGTCCGTCGGACGGATCGCGCGGACGTAGCCGAGAGCCTCCGTCGCAGCGGCGTCCAGGTCGCGCACGAGGAGCACCACATGGTTGGCGCGCTCCCCCCCGACGGTCACCCGCCCGCGCCGGAGCTCCGCCATCACCGAGACGTAGTGCCGGTGGATCGACAGGAACATGAGGACAAGGAGCGGCATCGCCACCACGACGATCCACGCACCGTGGCTGAACTTCGTCCGCAGCACCACGATGAGGACGACGAACGTCGTGAACGCGCCGATCGCGTTGATCACGATCGAGTGCTTCCAGCCCTTCTGCGCTTCCTCCCCTCTGCGCTTCTCCTTGAGCCAGTGACGCACCATTCCGGTCTGGGACAGCGTGAACGAGGTGAACACACCGACGACGTACAGCTGGATCAGCCGGGTCAGGTCGGCGTCGAACACGAGGATCAACAGGATCGCCAGAGCGGCGAGCACGATCACGCCGTTCGAGAACACCAACCGGTCTCCTCGGTTGGAGAACTGGCGCGGCATGAACCGGTCGCGCGCGAGGATGGCCGACAGGCGCGGGAAGTCTTGGTAGGAAGTGTTCGCCGCCAGGACGAGGATCATCGTGGTGAAGACCTGCACCAGGTAGAAGCCGATCCCCCCGCCGAACGTCGTGTGCGCGACCTGCGCCACCACCGAGCGTTGATCGGACACGGTCACCTGCATGCGGCTCGCAAGGAACGAGATGCCGAGAAACATCGTGATCGCGATCGCGCCCATCATCGCCAGTGTCTCCGCGGCGTTCTTCGCCTGCGGGCGGCGGAACGCCGGTACCCCGTTGGAGATCGCTTCGACGCCGGTCAGCGCGGTCGATCCCGACGAGAACGCCCTGAGCACGACGAACAGGCCGACCGGCCCGGCGACCCTGGCCAGGTCGGCGGCGGGGGGCACCGGCTCGGCAAGCGGGCAGCCGCCGATGCATCTGGCCAGGCCCACCGCCACCATCGTGAGGATCGAGAGGATGAACGCGTAGGTGGGGAAAGCGAAGATCGTGCCGGACTCCCGGACCCCGCGGAGGTTCGCAAGGGTGATGAAGATGACGAACCCGATCGAGAGCTCCACCTTGTAGGGGAGCAGGCTCGTCGCTGCCGAGGTCAGCGCGAACACACCGGCCACGATCGACACCGCGACCGTGAGCACATAGTCGGTGAGCAAGGCCCCCGCGGCGATCAGGCCGGGAACGATCCCGAGGTTCTCCTTGCTCACGATGTAGGCCCCGCCGCCGTTCGGGTACGCACGAACGGTCTGACGGTACGAGGCCACGACGATCACCATCAGCATCGCGATGGCGGCGGCGATCGGCATCACGTACCGGTAGGAGTACGCAGCGAGCGTGGCACCCAGCAAGACGTGAAGGATCTCCTCGGTCGCGTAGGCCACGGACGACAGCGCGTCCGAGGAGAACACCGGCAAGGCCAGGATCTTCGGCAGGAGCGTGTGCTCCAGGCGCTGGCTGGCCATCGCGCGGCCGACGAGGATCCGCTTCAGAACGCTGCCGGCGGTCGCGTGCTGTCTCTCCCCGATGGCCATGGTCCTGCGGATTCTAGTTCGAGCGCTCTGCGATCCACCGATAGCCGACGCCGGGCTCCGTCAGGATGAGCGCCGGTGCCGCCGCGGCGTCTCCGAGCTTGCGGCGCAGCGCGCGCACGTACACGCGCAGGTAGTGGCTCTCTGCCCCGTAGCCCTGCCCCCAGACCTTCCGGAGCAACCACTGGTGCGTGAGGAGCTTGCCGGGGTTGGTGACCAGCGCCTCGAGCAGACCGTACTCGGTCGGCGTGAGGTGCACGAGCTTGCCGCGGAGGGTCACGCGCCGGCGGGCGAGATCGACCTCGAGATCGCCGTACCGCTGAACGACCGGCGCCGGCTCCTCCGGCTGGGCTCGGCGGAGCTGAGCGCGCAGGCGCGCGAGCACCTCTTCCATCCCGAAGGGCTTGGTCACGTAGTCGTCGGCCCCCGCGTCGAGCGCGGCCACCTTGTCGGCCTGCTGGTCGCGAACCGACAGCACGATCACCGGCACCTCCGAGAACGCGCGCAGCCGACGGATCACCTCTGTACCGTCGATGTCTGGCAGCCCGAGGTCGAGGAACACGAGGTCTGGAGCTTGCTCGGCCGCGACGACGAGCGCCTCCTCGCCGTTGCCCGCGGTCTGGACCTCGTAGCCGTGCGCCTCGAGGCTCGTGCGCAGGGCGCGACGGATCTGCGGCTCGTCGTCGACCACGAGCACGCTCGTCACGTCGTACGCTCCCGCTCGCGCCACCGCGCCGCTCTCACGGTGCCGGCTCCTGCGGCACCGGCGGGCCGCCCGCGATCGGAAGCTCGAGCACGACCGCCGTCCCGCCTCCGGGCGCTCCCTCGATCCAGATCCGCCCGCCGTGCGCGAGCACGATCGCCCTCGCGATCGCCAGGCCGAGTCCGCTTCCCCGCCGGCCGTCACCGCCTTCGCCTCGCACGAACGGCTCGAAGACCCGCTCCCGCTCTTCCGGCGCAATACCGGGGCCCTGATCGACGACCCGAACCTGGATCGCCCGGTGCCAGAGTGAGGCCGAGACCACGATCTCTCCGCCCCGCGGCGAGTAGCGCGCCGCGTTCTCGAGGAGGTTGGTCAGCACCTGGTCGATCTGGACGGGGTCGACGGACACGTCGGGCAGGTCGGGGCGGATCACCGTCCGGACGCAGAGCCCGTCGAGCGCGGGAGCCATCCGGTGCAGAACCGAGTCGATCACCTCCTCGATCGCGGTTGGCTCCTTGGCCGGCACGAGCGCGCCGGCGCGCACTCGTGCGAGGTCCAGGATGTTGCCGACGAGGCGATTCAGCCGGTCGGTCTCCTCGAGCACGGTCGCGAGGAGCTCGCGCTGCTGCTTTGGATCGTGCGCGGCCGAAGAGTCGAGCAGGCTCGTGACGCTCGCCTTGATCGAGGCGAGTGGCGTCCGTAGGTCGTGCGTGACCGAGGAGAACAGCGCCGCGCGGAGGGCGCTGGTCTCCGACTGCACGAGCGCCGTCCGGACCTGGACGTCCAACCGAGCGCGCTCCACTGCGACCGCGACCTGCCGGGTGCATGCCTCGAGCAAGTGCAGGTCGGCTCCCGACAGACGATCCAGGCTGCCGCGCCGGACGGCAGTGAGGGTCCCGAACGGCACGTTCGCGACCACGATCGGCACGACGGTGGACAGGCCGGGTGCAACCCCCGGCTGCTCGGCGGCGCCGTCGAACCGCACCTCGTCGGTCCCCACGTGGATCTCGCACCGGGCCAGCCCGAACGGCTCGAGCAGGGCCTGTGCGAAGTCGGTCAGGAGGCGCTCGAGCGGCTCGGCCGAGAGCAGACGCGACGCGAGGTAGTTCAGCAGGCGGGTCTCCTGCTCTCGGCGCGAGGCGCGAGCCCGCTCCTCGAGCGCCCGGGCGAGGAGCAGCCCGACGATCGACGCAACCGCGAGGAAGACGCCGAGCGCGAGCCAGTCCTCCACCTTGGCCACGCGGAACGTGTCGAGCGGCGGGGTGAAGAAGAAGTTCAACCCGAGGAACGAGAGGAGGGCGGCGGCGAGCCCGCTCGAGGTCCCGCCCACGGCGGCGGCGGCCACGACCCCGAGCAGATACAGCGACGTCGAGGCGATGGTCCCGTACGACCGGAGCGAGAGGGCTACAAGCGTCGCCCCGGCGGGGGCCAGGAGGGCCGCGAGGATCGACCGCGGCGCCGAAGCCCGAGCGGCACGGAATAGCTCCCTCATCTCGGCATCACGCTAGCCGTTTTCACGGGATCTTCACGCCCCGGCTCGCGGCCTTCACGCGGCGCTTACGCGCGGTGCCCGAACCTTGGGGCAGAGCAAAAGAACGGACGGGGACGATGGCCATTCGAGAGCGGAACCGAGCCCGGCGGGGGCGTGACGATCCGATCACAACGCCGGTTTCGACCCGGCCACCCGAGGTCCGGGCAGGGCGTGGTCCGGGCCGACCTGCGGGCCGCCGCGTGCTTCCCCAGGGACCCGGCTACCTTCTCAAGCGGGCCATCCTCGGCCCGCCGATCCCCACCCACCGGCTCATTCACGAGCGGCTCGGCAAGTTCCTGGCGCTGCCGATCTTCTCCTCCGACGCGCTCTCCTCCGTCGCCTACGCGACCGAGGAGATGCTTCGCGTCCTCGTTCCCGTTTCCGCGGCGGCCGCGTTCGCCCTCGTGTTCCCGATCTCGGTCGCGATCGGCATCGTCCTGCTCGCGCTGATCTTCAGCTATCGGCAGACGATCAAGGCCTATCCCTCGGCCGGCGGCGCGTACATCGTCACGAAGGACAACTTTGGACTGCTGCCCGCGCAGGTGGCCGGGGTGGCACTCCTCACCGACTACGTCCTGACGGTCGCGGTCTCGATTTCGGCCGGCGTAGCGGCCATCGTCACCGTCTACACGAACCTGTACCCCTTCCGCGTGTGGATGGCCCTCGGGTTCCTCACGATCCTCGTGTGGGGGAACCTACGCGGCGTCAAAGAGTCCGGCCGGCTGTTTGCCTCGCCGACCTACGTGTTCATCTTCCTGATCTTCTCGCTCCTTGCCGTTGCGGCGTTCAAGCTCGCGACGGGGCACCTCCGGGCGTCGTCGGCAGCAGTGCCCGCGACCGGCCACGGGCTCCTGTACGGGGTCTCCCTGTTCGTCGTCCTCCGAGCGCTCGCCTCGGGATCGACCGCAATGACGGGCGTCGAGGCGATCTCGAACGGCGTCCCCGCTTTCCGACCCCCCGAATGGAGGAACGCCCGTGCCACGCTGCTGATCATGGGTGCCATCCTCGGAACGATGTTCCTCGGCGTCTCGTACGTGGCCCACCGACTCCTGATCGTCCCCGACCCGTCCCAGCGCAAGACCGTGCTCGGCATGATCGCGCACAAGGTGTTCGGATCGGGCGGGCTCGGACACGCCGCGTTCTTCCTCCTGCAGGTCGCGACGATGGCGGTCCTCGTCCTTGCCGCGAACACGTCGTTCGCCGACTTCCCACGACTTGCGAACTTCCACGCTGGCGACTCGTTCATGCCGAGGCAGTTCACGCGGCGGGGTCACCGGCTCGTGTTCTCCAACGGAATCCTCGCGCTCGGCGCCGCTGCCGGACTCATGATCGTGGGCTTCCAGGCGAACGTGACACGCCTCATCCCCTTCTACGCGATCGGGGTGTTCACATCCTTCTCGATGTCGCAGGCGGGGATGGCCAAACGACATTGGACGCTCCGCGAGCCGGGGTGGCGCCATGGGATCGCGATCAACGGGTTCGGCGCCCTGGCCACGGCGGTCGTCGACATCGTGATCATCATCACGAAGTTCTCCGAGGGCGGCTGGGTGATCCTCGTCCTCGTTCCGGTGCTGGTCTGGCTGCTCGTGCGCATGAACCATCGGTACGACCGCGAGCGCCAAGCCCTCGAGGAGCACCTGGAGCCGTTCCACCGCTCGGAGATCCGCAGACCAACGGTCGTCCTGCTCGTCGAGGACCTCGACCGCAAGACGATGCACGCGCTCCAGTACGCGAAGACGATCCGTCCCGAGGCCGTGTACGCGCTCCACTTCGAGAACGGCGGCTCCAAGGACCTCGCACAGCGGTGGCGGGAACTCGGCATCGACGTCCCCCTGAAGGTCGTCCGGTACGAGGGCCACCTGCCGAGCGCGCTCGCCGGCTATGTGAGCGCGCTCCCGGAGGATCGGGACGTGAACGTGATCGTGCCGAGTCCGGGGCGAATGGGCTCGTGGGAGCGGCTCCGCCGCGGCCGGACGGGCGCGCAGCTCACGAGGGCGCTCCTGCCGTACGACCGCGTGCGCGTGACGATGGTCAAGGATCACCCCGGGCCCGGACACACGGTCACCGAGTCGATCGATGGACGGACCCGCCTCCGCGTCGTCCCGCGAAGCAACCACCGGGTCGTGGTGCTCGTCGACAACGTCGATCGCGCCGTAATTCGGGCCGTCCGGTACGCGCTCTCGCTCGGGGCGACCGACGTGTGGGCGGTGCACGCGGCCGTGGACCCCGACGTCCAGGAGCGCGTGATCCACCGCTGGATGGAGCTCGGCCTGCCCGTTCCGCTCGACGTCATCGAGTGCTGGGACCGGAACGTCGCCCGCTCGCTCGAGCGCTACGTGGCCGAGCAGACGGGAACGGACTGCGAGGTCACGATCGTCATGCCGAGGCGCGACTACGCGCAACTCCGACAGCGGGTCCTGCACGACCGGACGAGCCGGAAGATCGTCCAGGCGCTCGGGCGATACGAGCACGTCGACGTCGCCGTCGTTCCGTTCTACTTCGACAGGCACGGGGCGGCGGACCGACCGCGAGCCGTCGAGGCGCCCGAGCCCGCCATGCTTGGCTCGGGCGCCTCGATCCCACCCCGCAACGGCCGGGCAGGTCCGATAAGCTGACGCCGCCATGCGGGCCATCATCGTCGGATGCGGGAGGGTCGGCTCCGAGCTGACCATTCAGCTCGCCAAGGCCGGCCACGACGTCACGATCATCGACAAGCGGCCCTCGGCGTTCGACCGTCTCCCGCCCGGGTTCGAGGCGCGGACGATGGTGGGGCTCGGCTTCGACCGCGAGCTGCTCGAGGAGGCCGGGATCAAAGACGCCGACGCCTTCATCGCGGTGACGAACGGCGACAACTCCAACATCGTGGCGGCCCGCGTAGCGCGCGAGCAGTACCACGTGCCGAAGGTGATCGCACGCATCTACGATCCCCGACGGGCCGAGATCTACGAGCGGCTGAACATCCCGACGGTCGCGACGACGACCTGGGGCGTGAAGCAGATCATGCTGATGTTGTCCCACGCCCGGGAGGAGATCAAGGAGAGCCTCGCCGGCGGTGACCTGTTCCGCATGCGGATCGGCGTCCCCGAGCACCTGATCGGCAAGCCCGTCGGCGGGCTGAACGTCGAGGGCAAGGTGCTCGTCGTCGCGGTCGATCGCGGCGGGCACGGCTTCATCCCTGTAGCCTCGAGCACGTTCCAAGAGGGCGACTTCGTCGGCTTGATCGTGCACAAAGACGCGCTCGAGCTGCTCGACGAGCTCCTGGCCCCGACCGTGGAGCATTGAGATGCGCGTGGTGATCTCGGGAGCCGGAGCGGTCGGACGCCACCTCGCTTCGGACCTTCGTCTGCGGGGCCACGAGGTGCTGCTCATCGAGCAGGACCCGGCGACGCTCAAGGAGGCCAGGGAGTGGGCGCCGGACGTCGAGTACCTGCTCGGCGACGCGTGCGAGCCGTGGGTACTCGAGAAGGCAAACCTGAAGACGGCGGACGTCGTCGTCGCCTCGACCGGCGACGACGAGGACAATCTGGTCACCTCGCTCCTGGCAAAGCAGGAGTACGCGGTGCCGCGAGTCCTCGCGCGCGTGAACCACCCTCGGAACGAGTGGATGTTCACCGAACAGTGGGGGGTCGACGTCGCCGTCTCGGTCCCCCACCTGCTGACGGCGCTCGTCGAGGAGGCGGTCACCGTCGGGGATCTCGTCCGGCTGCTGCGTCTTGAGGGCGGCCGGATCGCGCTCGTCGAGCTCACGATGCCCGACACGTCGCCGAACGCCGGCCGCCCGATCTACGAGCTTCGCCTACCGGCGGACTCGGCGATCGTCGCCGTGCTCCGCGAGGGCCACGTCGTGATCCCGCAGCCCGAGTCGGTGATCGCGGCCGGCGACGAGGTGCTCGCCCTCTCCTCGACCCAGTCCGAGACCGCGCTCAGGCTCGCGATCGTCGGCGAGGGCGTCCCGGGAGCCTCCCCGCTCGGGGAGGAGCAAGGGGCTTCGGAGCCCAACTAGTCCGTAACAGACGCGCTTTCGGTCGCCGGCAGCACCACACGTCACGCCGCGAAGTCGAAGCTCGGGTTCACCATCCGACGCCCCTGGCGAAGCTCGCCGACCACGCCTTCCACGACCAGTCGCGTGCCGAGCGTGAGCCCGGGGATCGTCCGGCGGCCCATCCAGACGACGGATATCTCACCCGTCCCGTCGGACAAGAGCGCCTCGAGCGACTCGAACCCCTCGATCGGGCGCACGGTGATCCGCTTGACCACGCCCGCCACGCGGACCCGGTCGCGGGTCGGGACGTCGGAGATCCTGGTGGTCCCGGGCACCTGCGAGGCCCACCGCCGGATCTCCTCGGCAAGGCGTTGCTCGTCGCTCTCCGCCATGCGGGAGAGGAAGCGACGGAACGGGTCGAGGATGCCCACGGGGCTATCGAAGGAGGTCGGAGCTCCGGCCGCAACTCGGAGCGCGGCTCAGGAGACCGCCGCCTCCTCCTTGGTCGGCTCCTCCGGCACCAGAATCTCGCTCTTGCGTGCCTTCGAGATCCAGATCGCGGCCGCCAGGAGGACGGCCGCCGCCGCCGCGAACAGGAACCGCAGCGACCCGTCCTGGTACTCGACGACGAGCGGCGCGATCAGCAAGGCTACGAGGTTCATCACCTTGATCATCGGGTTCAGCGCGGGGCCGGCCGTGTCCTTGAACGGGTCTCCGACCGTATCGCCGATGATCGACGCCTTGTGCTGCTCGCTGTTCTTGCCCCCATAGTGCCCGGCCTCGACGTACTTCTTCCCGTTGTCCCACGAGGCGCCGGCCGTCGCGAGCATGACCGCGAGAAGCTGGCCGGTGAGGATCGCCCCTGCCAGGAACGCGCCGAGAGCCGCGGCTTTCAGCAGGAAGCCGACGAGGACCGGCGCCAGCACCGCGAGCAGCCCCGGCGTCATCAGCTCGCGGAGCGAGGTCTTCGTGCAGATGTCGACGACGCGCGCGTACTCGGGCTTCTCGGTGTAGTCCATGATCCCTGGGTGCTCGCGGAACTGGTTGCGAACCTCCACGACCACCTGAGAGGCGGCCCGTCCCACCGCTCGGATCAACAGGGACGAGAACAGGAAACCGACCGCTCCCCCGACGAGCAGACCCACGAGCACGTCCGGACGATCCACGGGGATCGGGAACTCCTTCCCGGTGCGGCCCAACGCGCTCAGAACGGTCTCGGCAAACGACCCGAAGAGTGACGTGGCCGCAATCACGGCGGTGGCGATCGCCATCCCCTTTGTGATTGCCTTCGTGGAATTCCCGATGGCGTCCAGCCCGGTGAGAATCTCCGCCGGGCGGGCCTCTTCGAACTCGCCGGACATCTCGGCGATGCCCTGGGCGTTGTCCGAGACGGGCCCGTATGTGTCCATGGATACGATCACGCCGACCGTCGTGAGCATCCCCATCCCCGTGAGCGAGATGAAGTACAGGCGCTCGGCCGTGCTGTGCCCGAGCAGATAGGCGCCGAAGACGGCCGTGGCGATGACGAGGATCGCCCACACGGTCGACTCGAGGCCGACCGCGAATCCGGACAGGATCGTCGTGGCGGGCCCGGTCTGGGTCGCCTCGGCGATCTCGCGCACCGGTTTGTACTTCGTGTCGGTGAAGTACTGGGTGAGGACCTGGATCACCGACGCGAGGACCAGTCCGAACAGGACCGCGACCGCCGGCCGGTATTCCTTCATGTACATGCCGGAGATCGCGAACACGACGGCCGCTGAGAGGGTCGCGGAGATGAAGAAGCCGCGGTTGATCGACTTCATGCCGTGCTCGTCCTCGCTCCGCGGCGCGACCGCGAGGATCCCGACGATCGACGTGACGACGCCGACCGCTCGGACGAACAGCGGGAACATGACGCCGGCGATCGCGCCGACCTTCGAGCCCGAGAACGCGGCCGCTCCGAGGATCAGCGAAGCGACGAGCGTGACCTCGTAGGACTCGAAGAGGTCCGCCGCCATCCCCGCGCAGTCCCCGACGTTGTCGCCGACGTTGTCCGCGATCGCGGCCGCGTTCCGTGGGTCGTCCTCGGGGATCTCCTTCTCGACCTTGCCGACGAGGTCGGCGCCGACGTCCGCGGCCTTCGTGAAGATGCCCCCGCCGACCCGCATGAACATCGCGAGCAGCGCCCCCCCGAAGCCGAAGCCGACCAGGACGTCGGTGGCATCGGTCTTGTAGACGAGCAAGATCACGGTCGCGCCGAGAAGCCCGAGGCCGACCGTGAACATGCCGGCCACTCCGCCGGCGCGAAACGCGAGGCGGAGCGCCCTGCGCAGGCCCGACTCCCGCGCCGCGTTGGCGACTCGAACGTTGGCCCGAACGGCGAGCTGCATCCCGACGAAACCAGTGACCGCGGAGAACCCGGCTCCCAGGACGAAGGCCAGCGAGCGGCCGAACCGGATGAACAGGTCGCTGTGAACGGCCTCTTTCGGCACCGGCAGCACGAAGAACAGCGCGATCGTGAGGAGGACCAAGAAGATGCCGACCGTGGAGAACTGCCGCCGCAGGTAGGCGCTCGCCCCTTCCTGGATGGCGCGCGCGATCTCCTTCATCTTGTCGGTGCCTTCGCCGGCAGCCAGCACCTCGCGGACCAGGTAGTAGGCGAAGATCAGCGCGACGAGCGAGATGCCCAGCACAACCCAGAGAGCCCGTTCTTCGAACGAGCCGAATACCGCCTTGATCGGCCCGCCCTCGGCGGCAAGGTACATGGAGGTCCCCTCCTCGGATGTTGGTAGAAGCCTTCTATCCTGCAGAAACTCCGGGATTATAGGGGGAACGCCGATCGGCCGACCCGGCCGATGGTCGCGTCTCCGCGGGGTCGATTCGACTTCTCCGGCCAGAGGTGTTGGGGGGCAAGACCCACCCGCTCCGAGTCCGGGGGGCCGAGCCCGTTCTCCTCAACCCCGACTCGTCATGGAGATTCCTCCTCGTCGGCAGGTGTCGGGGCGAGCTCGCTCCACTCCAGCCCCCATGCCCACCAAGGCGCGAACGTCGCGAAATCCGCCGAAAGCTCCCCCTCGATCCGCTCGAGGAACTCGTCCAGGGTCGCGCCGGCCCGGGCGCCGAGGACGGGCCCCAATCGCTCCGGCCGAGTGCGAGCGAGCAGGACCACCGGCGCGACGCGGCTCCTCTCGAACCGAGCGAAGTTCGGGTAGTGGGTCGAGCCCGGTGGACAGGACACCGCCGCCAGGAGGTCGACCTGACAGAGCGCGTTGGTCCACTCGTCTGCGCTCCCCAGGAAGGGCGCCCACGGCTCGCGGGACGCCAGCTCGAGCGCCAGGTCGAAGAACCCCTGGAGGGTCCGGGAGGCATCGACACCGCGGTGGAACAAGGGATGATCGACGAGCGGATACTCCCCCAGAGCACGCCCCGGGACCGTCTGCTCGATCACGGAAGCCACACCGGGGAAGTCGCGGTGGTGTGCCGCGATCGCCCCGAGCAGATACGCGTTCGAGATCGCCAACTCGCCGGGAAGGGCCGCGTCCACCCCCTCCGCTGCGACGGCGGGCCCGTCGCTCGCGAGCAGGTACACGGACCGAAGGGCGCGAAGGGCCGCGTCTCGGAGCCGAGGCACGAGCGAGACCTCACCCCAGGCGCCGACGAGCGCGACGATCGCGCAGCCGCGCTCGAGGAGCACGGCTCCCTCGTCGGGGTCCCGTGTTCCCGCCAAGACCTCGCGCCACACGTCCGTCGCCGCCCGGGCGGCGCGGTGCGCGAGCAGCGCCCCCGCCGCCGGCGTGGCGACCATCCCGGCGATCTCGTCGGCGCTCGTTGCGAGCGGATCCCTCGGTAGCCGCTCGTGATGCCGCAGGGCCGCACCGTAGACCTCGTCGAGCTCGGCCCTGGTCGCCCGGGTGGGGACACCGCCGCGGAACCGCCAGCAGTCCCCCCTGCGGACGCCGCCGAGATCCGCTGCTGCCAGGTAGGGGGGATCCGGCGAGGGCACGGTCACAACGAGCACGACGCCGCCCCCCACGGCCGGGAGCGGGTCGACACGGACGTCCATCGAGGGATCGAGACACTCACGTGCCAGCTCGACCACCAGGTGAGACCGACTCGTCGTCTCCCCCTCGGGGACGTCGAATATCACGACCGCGCCCTGCGAGACGAGGTTTCCGAGCGCCGCGAGGTACACGATGACCTCGGCCTCGAAACCGGGGCGCGGGCGACCCGAAAGGGCGAACACCAAGCGCGACGGGGAGTCTGCCCGAAGCCGGCGGAACGCCGCCAGCTCGTGCGCGGACCTTACCAGCGACGGCGGCGGAACGAGCGAGGGGCGGATCTCGGTCACGCGACCTCGCCGATGCGCGGAGCGATCTGCCGGGCGACGCGCGCGTCCCTCACGACGAAGAGCGTGCGGCTGAGCCGGGGTTCGTAGAGGCCGGGCATGAGCGGCAGTCGGACGGTGGGGCCCGATCGAGAGGGCTTGACGGTGGCGAGCACCCGCTCGCCACGCTTCAGCCTCAGCCGCCGCGGGGCCTCCACCGCCCCGTGGGCCTCGGAGGCCTGCATGGGACATCACCTCCAGCCCTCCGTCGGACCCATGTGGGTCGTGGCGGACGTGTGGCCGGGGCCGAAACGCGAACGGCCCCTGGCTTCCACCAGGAGCCGTCAGCCGACTGGCATTCGGGCCACCTTGCGGCCCAGGCGGCGCTCCATCGCCCACGAGAAGTCTACCGCCGGCTCCCGTTCAGTTCGCGAACCGGCGGGCCGATATCAAGCTCCGAGGGATCGTGGACACGTGCATGGAATGTGGCGGACCCGTCGATCGGGTCAACGGGTGGTGCCCCCGCTGCCACCAGGTGGCGCACTTCCGCATCATCGACCTGGATGATCGCGGCCCCCGCCATGCCGCCGGGCCACCGGCGGCCGCGCCGAGTCGGAACCCCCACGCGCATGGAAGCTCGGCCCTCCGGTCGGGTGTCCTCGCGCCCGTCGAGGGGAAACCCGCCGTCTTCCTCGCCAGCACCGCGGCGCTCTTGCTCTCGTGGCTCGGGGGAGTCGGCATCCTCGCGGCCGTGGTCGGGCACCACTTCGGGGCACCCGCCGGGACGGGCGTCGCGGCGCTCGAGGTCGTGATCGCCTACCCCGCCGCAGCGGCCTTGACACGAGCCGGTCGCCGGACCCGACATACCTGACCGACCCGCGCTTCTACCGCGCGGGAACCCCGGGACCCTCGGGAGCGCCGCGAGCGTGAGGAGGGTCCGGCGGCGGGCTCGGGCCGAGGGATCCGTGCGGAGGCGGAGGAGGCGGCCCTCCGTGCGGGCCCGGGCCTCCGGGCGGCGGTGGCGGCGGACCCTCTGGGTAGTGCTCCTCGTCGCGGCCGGTCTCCTCCCGGAACGCCTTCCTCTGGTAGAGCAGGCGGAGCGCCGTCTCCAGGAGCGCCCGCTCGTCCCCGGCCCGCCCGGCCAGCCGCACCTCGCGTTCGGCCACGGCCTTCAGCATCGCGATGCCCTCGATCCCGACGCCGGCGTCGATCAGACGCTTCACGAGTCGGGCAATCGCGAGGTCCCGAGGCGAGTAGCGCAGCTTCCCGTGCTCTCTGGTGGGACTGATCAGCCCCTGCTCCTCCCAGTAGCGGATCACGCGGGGGGTGACCCCAACGTGCTCGGCGAGCCTCGGGATCGCCATGAGGTCGTCGTCACGATCTGACATAATCGTGTAAGATTCTAATCTCTCCACCGAACTGCCGACCCGGCGGAGGCCCAGGATCACGCGGAGGTGAGAAGAGCATGGCCGGTTTCGTGCCCTCATCCGGTGGGAGAAGCGACAGGATCTCGGCGCCTCGCGACCCGGTAGAGCTGGTCCTGTGGAGTACCGCGGCCATCCTGGTGGCCCTCGCGGTCATCCTTCGGCCCTCGCGCTTGCTCCCGACGGCAGCCTCGACCGCCGACCCCTTCGTCACGCTCGGGGCCGTCATCGGGGCGGCGGCGCTCCTGGATCGATGGGGGCTGTTCCTCCGGCTCGCCGACGCCCTCGTGCCCGGCACGGCGGGACCGCGCAGCGCCTTCGCCAGAGTGCTCATCCTTACCGCCCTCCTGTCCGGGTTCGTGAACCTCGACGTGGCGGTCACGGTGGCCATGCCGGTCGCGCTCCGCATCGTCCGGCGAACCGGAGCGTCCGCGGGATCGCTCGCGCTGGCGGTCGCCGCGACGGCCAACGCTTCCTCGATCCTGCTCCCCACCTCGAACGTCACGAATCTTCTCGTGATCGACCGTACTCCGCTCGGGGTCCTCGCGTACGCGCGCGACTCCTGGCTGCCGTGGCTCTTCGTGGTCGCGCTTGCCGTCGCCGCGCTCACGCTCGCGCTCGGGCACCCCCGGGCGGAAGAGCCCGTGCCGGGAGGGGCATCGTCCGCGCTCTCGCTCCGCCCGGCGCTCGACCTCGTCCCGATGTTCCTCGCCGCGACCGGCATCCGGGCGCTCCTGTCCGGGGGGTTCACCCTACCTGGGAGCTTCGCCGAGCAAGTGGGTCTCGGCTCGCTGCTCGCCGCGGGGCTGAACAACCTGCCGGCGGCGGCCGGCATTCACGTTGCCTCGGCTCCGGCCGCGTGGCCGGCCGTGCTGGCGATGGCGATCGGCCCAAACCTGCTGCTCACCGGCTCGGTCGCGACCGTGATCTGCCGCCGCATGGCGCGCGAAGCCGGAACGGATCTCGATCCCGTCCGGTTCTCGCTCGTGGGACTCGCGCTCACGCCGCTGCTCCTCGGCGCGGCGTTTCTCGGCCTGCGCGTGACGGGGGTCACGTGAGCGGCCGGACGAACACGTCGAGCTCGCGGTCGAGCTCCTCCAGCTCGGCCCGGAGGGCCCGCCCCTCCCCGGCGACCTGCTCCGCGTGCCGCGCGCTCCGCTCTCGCTCCTCCCGCGCCCGACGAACGCCCGCGCGAAGGCTCTCGATCGTGCTCGCGAGACGCTCGACGAGCTCGCGCTCGAGCGCGCGCACGCTCTCGTCCAGGCGCGTGACGAAGTCGTAGCGGAGGCGGCCCATGTGCTTGTCGACCAGCCGCGGGATGGCCTCCATCACGTCTCGCTCCACAAGCCTGCGGGCCATCTTCTTCGGGAGATACCGCCGCAGGTCGGGAAGGAGCGACTCCAGGATGGTGGGGACCTCGAAGAAGGAGTAGGAGAACTCGGTCTTGCGCGAGAGCTCGACGCGAGCCACCCCGGTCGCGAGGCGGATCCCGAGGATGTCGCCGCACAGACGGACGGTCTCCTCCGCGATCTGCTCGGTCTCCCGGACGAACCGGGCGGTCGCCTCCCGGAACGCCTCGGCCACCCGCCGATCCTCCGCTCCGCGCCACCGGTCGACGTCGGCGCGCAGCCGGGCCCGCACGAGCTCGTC
>Ga0070741_10008443_pt1 | contig 20664 bp, 16 predicted proteins | sample Coa_R1_4_FD_66440 | JGI IMG/M metagenome (GOLD analysis project Ga0070741, IMG submission 66440) | Surface soil microbial communities from Centralia Pennsylvania, which are recovering from an underground coalmine fire - Coalmine... | ecosystem: Environmental > Terrestrial > Soil > Unclassified ...
ACCCTCCTGCTTTTCGCACCATCGCCAGGATCTTGCCTTCGCTCATTGGATCAACGCACATTTCCATGTTGGGTCAGCGCCGGGTTCATCGCTCGAAACCAGACCGCGCTCGCGGGATATAAATCCCGCGTCAAGGTGATTGGTCCGCCTCCGAGTTTCCAGGAGAACCTCGACACGTTAGAGGGGCTACGACGGCAACTTGCTTCTTTGGCATTGCCAGCTGATCCGCTCCACGAAGTTCGCTATCCGTATCTCGATCGTGATTTGTTGGAGTTTCTGTACGCCATTCCGAGACAACAACTGGTGCGTCCGAAGGAACGGCGCTCCCTAATGCGCCGCGCGCTTCAAGGCATTGTCCCAGATGAAGTACTGAATCGAAGGCGTAAGGCGTTCGTCATACGCTCACCGATCATCACCATTTCCGAACAATTGGCACGAATCACCGAGAGGAAAGAGTTGATGATGAGCTCCTTCGGTGTTGTGGACCGAGCGCGACTCCTCGAAGAGATGCGCCGGGCTGTGTGCGGCGTCGATGTCCCAATCGTGCCATTACTCAGGGCTTTCACTCTCGAAGCGTGGATCACAACGTTGGTCGGCAGAAAAGTTGTCGCCGGCGCTGCATAGAAAAGCCACCTAAAAGAGTTCGAGAAGAGGTCTCAGCTGAGGAAATCGAAGGAAAGGAGGTAACCGCTATGAACTACGAGAAGCCGGAAATTGTGCCTCTCGGCTCGGCTTCAGAGAGCATTCAGAACAACAACATGAAAGGTAGTGGAGTTCTGGAGACGCACTCTCCATTCCGGCCAACAAATGGGGCATACCTGGCAGATGAGTAGCAACGCTCGGCTGCGGGAATGGAAGCCCGGGCGCCGCGCCCGGTTGCTGAATTTCAACAAAGCTCGAAGACTCGGTGCTCACTTGAACCCGAGTCCCGCGAAAACAAATCGATGATGAAAGGAGGCAAACCCATGACGTACGAAAAGCCCGAGATTGTTCCTCTCGGACCGGCTTCGGAAAGCATTCAGAACAACCTGAAAGGGATTGGAGTTCTGGAAGCGCAGACCCCGCGCCGGCCAACGAACGGTGCATACCTGGCGGATGAGTAAGCACGCATTTTGGAGCGGCTGACCGGTCAGCCGCTCCGATTATCTTAGGTGTTCATCGAGCCAGCGAATGATGCGATTGGACAGATCGACCTGGTGGTCATAACTCCAGCCCTGTGACGGGGAATGTTCCTCTCCCTCGTATCTCGCGTACTCGGCTTTCTTCCCGAGTCTTCGGAGTGCAACGAAGATCTGGTCGCCTAGGAATGGCGCAACTGCGGTGTCCCTCGATCCCTGAATAATCAACAGCGGGGTTTGGATCCGGTCGAAATAGAAGAAAGGTGAGTTCTCAACGAAGCGTTCGCGGTACTCCCAGGGCGTGCCGCCCATTGCCTCTTGTCCACGCTCCGCGACGGCGACGCCGTAGGCCGAAGCGTCATCTCGCATCTCACCGTAGGATCCGATGAGGTCAGAGACTCCGGCAATTGAAATGGCTGCTTTGAATCTGCCGGTCTGAACAATAAGGGCGAGGGTGGTGTAGCCGCCGTAGCTATGACCCATGACAGCGAGTCGGTCTGGGTCCGCGATTCCAATTTCAATTGCCTTGTTCACTCCTGACAGGATCGCCTTGGCTAGATCCAACATAGGCGTACCCACTTGCTGAGGTGCATCAGGCAAAAGGACAGCGTATCCTCTCGTTGCCAGGAGTTGCATGTTGAAGGGGCCTGATCCCGCGAGACCGAACCTGTCGAAGTGATCAGACAATGAAACGCCCCCGTAGGTATAGACAACCAGTGGATAGCGTTCTCCGGGCCGATAGTTCGAAGGCAAGAGCAGAGCCCCGCGTAGATGCTTCCCATCATCGCTCAGCCAATCGATAAGACGGGCTCTACCCATCCGCCGCGAGTCAAATTGCGGGTTCAAATGCGTCCGCTGTTCCAAGCTCTTGAATTCGGGATCGGCCATCCACAACTCTGGTGAGTGCGAGCAGTCCTGGGAAACAAATGCAATTCTTCTTCCATCATGACTCACAACAAGCGAACCCCCATTAAGAACGCACGTGTAGCACTGCCCGTCTTCCATGAGTTTCGTGCTATTGCCAGTAGCCAAGTTCAATTCATACACGCCGTTTTGCTTTCCGTTGTCGTCGTGAGTGAGTGCGAGAACGGATTCATTCCGAAGCAGGAACAACCGACCGGGTGGACGCTCTACAAGTTCGACAACTTGGCGTCCAGGGATTCGGGCAATTCGAACTGCCGCGCCTCTTACTGTTTCGCCACGCCACAGTTCTCCGTTATGAGCAAAGTAAATGAATTGGCCAAGGCCTTCCCAGAGGGGTATGGTTCCTTCGTGTACAGAGGACGGCTGCATCGGCTCAAATAGCGTGACGACATCGTGGTCTGCAAGGTTCACCACTTTGTATGTGTAGATATTTGTGGTCACATTTTTCAGGCGTACACACAGCCGGCTGCTGTCCGGTGACCAACTGAAACCCGACCCATCCGGTCCCATGCGGATATCAGGGAGCACGGCCTGGCGCTCACCTGCGGGAATTGACACCACCACAACGTCGAAGAGCATTTGCTGTGCCCCGGCCTTCTCAAAGCGTGTCGCAACACTTACCGCCAAGCGCAACCCATCAGGTGAGAGCTTGTAGGTGCCGATCTGTCCGCGAAAAAGCTCGCGGCTTCTGCCCGAAACGACATCGATCGAGACGAGTTCTGCTGAGTAATCATCCAAGTTCCATGGAGTTGCTGTTGCGCTCTCGGCTGACGTGCCGGCGGATTCGTACACTCTTACACCGGGCACGGTCGTTCCGCCTGCCTGTTGCAGGTTCTCTTTCGGGAGGCCACCCTCTGTTTTTGAAGGAATCGAAGCCATGAACACGATCTGTCGCCCATCATCGGTCCATTCCACCGGGCCATACTTAGCTTCAAGAGGAGAGGCCATCTTCATCGCCCTGGCATCGCCATTCCAGAGCCATAGATGGACTTTCCCGCCTGAACCTCGATCTGACAGAAACGCTAGCAGGTTTCTTTCCGGAGACCAGACCGGCTGCCAGTTGCTGCCTTCTCCGCGGGTGACGTTTTCTTCCTTGTTGGTGACGAGATTGACTACATGAACATCGGTGCCTCGAACAAACCAAAGAGTGTCATTGTCATTGGCTTGAGGGGAACCAGAATGACCGCGGCTTGCGGTATACGCCATGAAGTTGCTGTCATGCGAGAAGGAAATTGATGAGCCGGGTGCGATCTCGCGCGGCATAACCGCATCTTCGACCCGAAGCGGATTGACTTGGGCGGAAAGTGAATCCGCGAAAAGAAGTAAGACCCCAGCAAGCAGGAATAAACAGGTCTGCGCAGGGGGCCTGTTGAGAAGGTGCGAATGGGATGTGTTGAGTGCTGAGACCATGTCATCACAAGAGCGAGATCAATCTCTGACAGGCTAGAAAGTCAGCTTCAGGGCAAACTGGATCGAACGAGGTCCCCCAATTTGATAAAGCGGGCTGAATCCACCGCCGCCCACATTCGCGCCTCCGAGGCTTTGTGCGAGTATCTGGGTCGAGAGACCAAAATTGGGTTGGCTAATGTCTCCAACGGGCGGGCCGAAGTTTGGATGATTCAAAACATTGAACATTTCTGCCCGAAACTGCAGCTTAATGGCTTCATGGATGGGAAAGTCTCGGTGCACTGCGAAATCCCACTCCAGAGCGCCAAAACCGCGAAGAGCGTTTCTTCCTAGATCACCCTGCCGAAGAGGTGCTCCTGTATTCGGATCCGTGGGCGGAGGCGCGAATGCTGACCGGTTGAATGCCTTTCCTCCTGGAAAATTTCCGGAAAGGTATAGCAGTTGACCAGGCACGACGTCAGGGCGGATCCGGGTGAGTCCCTGGTGAAACAATCCCAGAATGCTGTCGTACGCATTCACCGGAGAAGCAGACCGAACAACTAAGAAATTGTCGGTTGACCAGTCTCTTAGCATCACGCTGAAAAAGCGGCTGAACTTGGGGGAAGGCGCATCATAGGTTAGGCCCGCCGAAAAGGAGTGGCGGACGTCGAAGTCGGAAGGCCCGCGATTCAAGTGAGGGTCGATGCCGGGTACGAAGGTATTTGAAAACGACCCTGTCGAGCCCGCGGATGCATCATCGATCGAGTGCGACCACGTATATGAGGCTACTGCCTGAAAACCACTTGACAGGCGGCGCTGAAACTGAAGTTGGAGGGCGTGGTAGTCGGATGTGGCGGCATTACCCACCAGTAGAGCCGCCGCCAGGTTTGGATTTGGCGAGAACAAGAATCCCGATTGAATAAGCCGACGGCCGGAAGAGCCAACGTAGGAAGCAGTCAATTTTTGCTGAATGCCCAACGACTGCTCCAATGCAATGTTCCATTCCAAGGTGTACGGGAGCTTCAGATTCGGATCAAAGGCTGTGAGAGTGCCTTGATTCGCCGCGGTGGGAGGGGTGATCGGCGGTGGACTGGCGACATTTGGGGGCAGGGGAAACGTGCCGCCGAGATTGAACTGCTGGGCCCCAAAAGGATAGGAAAGCTGATCAACCAAGTTACCCACTTCCTGGGTAGCCAGATCATAAAACACACCGAACCCGCCTCGAAGCACAGTTCCCCAATTTGTGGACTGCGCGATTTGGTAGGCGATCCCAAGGCGCGGAGCGAAGTTTCCATAGGTGGTTTTGAAAGGCGGCATGCCGCTCGGTCCGAGAGCCAATTGGGACAAATCCTTCAGATTGAATCCGGTTACTCCGGGAATTTTTGGTCCACTCAGGGTTGTGGGAGCCACATCGATGTCCCAGCGCAGACCATAGGTAAGTGTCAATCGCGGTCGAGCATGCCACGTGTCCTGCGCGAATACGCCAAGGTTGCGAAATAGGAAGACAGCATTGGTTTGGGCCTCCACGCTACTGAATGCAAGAGAGCCAGACATCGCTGACGGCACATCGTTGAACCCAGGGAATTGTGAGTACAGGAATGGTCTCGAAATCGGAGAAAGCCGTCGGAAGTCGACGCCAAACTTCAAGGCGTGAGCACCAGCCTGAACCGAGACGTTGTCCACTACGTTGATCTGGCGCTGAATGGTGCGCTGCGTCAAACCTTCTCCGAGAAAGCCGTCGGTCAAAGAGAAGATGCCGAATATCAGTTGTGAATTGTTGACGTCAAAGCCGGATGGAAATCCGAGCGTATTCAATGGCTCAGCCCCGCCGAACGAATCCAATCGCTCAGTGCTGCCAGCGTTCGTGCGACTGTAGTTGAACCTCAAATCATTGGCCACGGTCGGATTGGCAAGCCAAGTGGCCCCCACGGTTATCAGCTGGGTCGTAATCCGGGAGTCGGTAACCGTGCTGAGGGAATTCTCGCCGCCGCCCCGTTGAGTAATGCGCGACGGCGAGTAGCTATAGCGCGCGAACAGGTTGAGTTTGTCTTTCACTCTGTGATCAATGCGCAAGCTGTAAGCGTCAAGCGAGGCGGGATCGGAAAAGCTGGCATTGAACTGAGCGATGCCGGATGCGGGAACGTCAGGCCCGTTGGGCAAGGAATAAGCCTTGAGATACGGCTGCATCGCAGCCACCGCATTTTGTCTCGCCGCAACATCTGGAACGGTGGTCAACTCGGTCCCCGGCAGGCGAAGCCGAAGACCCTCGTAAGAGAAAAAGAAAAACGTCCTGTTTCTGATGATCGGTCCCGCCAACGTCCCCCCAAAATCATTTTGGCGCTCTCTGGCTTTTGGCAGTGGCGGATTGTTCGTGTAGCCGTTGAACCAATTGTTGGCGTCGAGCACGTCGTTTCGCACATACTCAAAGGCTGTTCCGTGGAACTGATTGGTTCCGGAACGCGTGAGAATAGAAATCTGACCTCCCGGAGTCCTCCCGAATTCCGGAGCATAGGTTGAGGTCTGAACTCGGAACTCCTCCATGGCGTCTACCGATACCAGGCTGTTCGTGCCTCCCAGGACGCTAAAGGCTCCGAGCGCTCCGCCTAAACCGTTACCAGGAAGAGTCGTGCTCACTCCAGTATTTGCGCTGACCCCGTCGAGCATCCAGTAGTTCGAGCTGGCCCGTTGCCCGTTCACACTGAATTGACCGGCATCGTCGGCGTTGCTGGCCGTGACGACCACGCCCGGAGTGAGTTCGATGAGCGACTGAAAACTCCTTCCGTTCATGGGCAGATTCTCTGCGAACTGACGGTCGACAACCGTGCTCACCGTGGCATTCTCGGTGTTCACCAATGGCGCGCCGCCAGCGACGGTGACCGTTTCGAGAACAGCGCCGACCGGAAGGGTGAAGTTGATGGAGAGCGCGTCCTGTACGTTTAGGACAATGTCCGGCCTGATGATGGTCTTGAATCCTACTTTCGAAACCTGTACCCGATAAGGCCCTGGAGGCAGACTGGGAAAGACATACACGCCTTCGTCGTTCGTCTTGGTGGTGAACTGGAAATGTGTCAAATCGTTGATGGCGATGACTTCTGCGCCAGCGATAAGGTGATTCGACGGATCGAGGACCAGGCCGTTGATGTTTCCATTGGGCGATTGCGCCACCAGAGGCAGGGCAAACAGCACGAGAAAGACGACAACAAAGGTAATGCGGGGGAAGCGCATACAAATTTCTCCAGCGAACAACGAGTTCTCAGGCACTCTCTAGTTATTCGCAGGAAATCGCGCTGTTTTATCAGCTGAAAGCAATTCTAGAACGGATTGGCAAACGGAGGGCTGACCTAGGGGTGGTTGGGATTGACTCTAAGGTAGGCGAAAAGAAGGGGCTTGCCGCTCGGCTTATCGCTTCCGCCGTGCGGCTCTATAGTGACGAATACCGCGTCAATTTGCGCGAGGGTTTTCGGATCTTCCGACTTCAAAACCCACCGCTTTTTGGAAGCGTTGTCTTCGTAAAAAATGCCGAGGTTGACTGCCTGCTTGAAGTCCGGGCCGCGACGACCCCAAGCCTGGAACGTCTGGCCAGCCTTGCTGTGCTGCTGGTCAAGATCGTAGGCGTAAAAGATCAGTGACTTTTCCTTGGTGTAGAAGACGCGACCATAGGGCTTGCGCGTGGCGCCCTTTTCGTCGGTGTCATAGACCTCGGCAATGTAGAGATTCCGCGCCCCCATTACCTCGCGAATGTCACGATCATGGGCCAGCAACTCGTCCTGCTGATTCAGAGCCTTCTCCCGATCTTCCAGCAGCCGGGTCAGATCCTCCACTTTGGCCCCAAGGGCTTTGGCCTGCGTATTTTCGCTGGTTGACTGTTGTGTCAGTGAATTCACCTGCTCCTGGAGGGCCCGGGATTCGGTTTGCGCGGCCTCCAGTTTTTGCCCCAGCTCAGTTCGTTGTTGAGCGAGGTCCTGTTTGCCGGCTTGGTCACTTTGTACCGTGGCCTCGAGCTTGTCCTGGGTCTCTTTCATTCGGCTGATCTCTGCCGACTGGTGTTGCAGTTGCCGGCGAAGATCCGCGAGTGCTTTGTCACGCTGGGCAATCTGGGCGCGAGCGATTTCGCGCTCGTGAGCGGCATCGCTGAGCTGCTCTTCCAGGGAGGCTGCGCTCTCGGTTGCGGATGGAGGTTGGGCGGCCGGGGCTGGTGGCGTAGATCTTGCAACGTCAGTGCCATGGCGAACGCCAACCCAGTAGGCCGAGAGACAGAGGGTAACGAAGAGTAGGATTCCCGCGGCGTAGAGCATCCAAACATGGCGCCACGTTGATTCCGGAGCGGTCGGGAGAATTCGCCGAAACCCTACGGGCACGCCGTTTTTCTTCTCGGAGCCAGTGGATTGCTGCTTTTCTTCCCGAGCTAGACGCTCGAAGAAGGTTTTTTCTGCTTTGGACTGAGACCAGGATGGACCGGGATCAATGCGCGAGGATTGCTCCGAAAGGTGTTCGGCGCCAATAGCAGGGATGGTGTCGTGGACTACAGACTCGAACTCTTTGAGGGCCTCGCGACACTCGGAGCAAGTAGTCAAGTGCTCCCGGAGTCGATTCCGCTCCGCCTCGCTGAGCTGGCCTGAAGTCGAGACGGCACAAAGCTCCAGAAATTCGTCATGGGGTCCGCTTGGCAACAACGCCCCCGCTCCTACTGTGGCTAGAACCTTTTATCATACTGCTTCTTTACCCGGCAATTTGCCAGCAGAAATCCGCTTTCTCAGCTTCTGCAGACCGCGGTAATAGTGATTTCTGGCATTCCCAACGGTCTGGCCCAGATGTGCAGCAATTTCGTCGAAGGTGTAGCCCTCGAAGAAGAACAGGTGAAGAGTCTGTCGCTGGCTTTCCGAGAGTTCGGCCAACCAGCTTTCCCATGCCTGTTTTCTTTCGAGGTCTCCATCCAAAGAATTTCCATTGCGTGAGTCCGACGGCAAGTTACCAAGTCGGTCTGCCGCTTGGTCCAGATCCAGATGAGTGTAGAAGTGTCGAGAGGTCAGATAACGCCGGCGAGAAATGGCCCGGCGGTACGTCATTTGCAGAATCCAGAACCGCGCTGGTCCTTTTGAACGGTTAAAGGTCCCGCAGAGGCGATGTACCAGTAAGAAAATGTCCTGGAGCAAGTCGTCTGCTTCGGAAGCGTCTCGCAGCACACGATAGGCCATGCCACGGACAACACTTGCGTAGCGACGAAAGAGTAGTGCGAGCGCCTCTTTGTCGTCCTCGCGGATGAGAGCTAGCAACGCCTCATCGGAAGTGGAGATTGATGGGTCGACGGTGCGATTTCGTTTGCCCGACCGATCGATGTTGTGATGATTTTTCTCCCCTTCAGTTGCACTCAATGCTTCATTGGCGTTGTTGATGTCGTGATTAGAGGGAGTGGGATCGCCGAGGGCACGCGGAAAGTAACGGGCGGCAGAGGAACTCATGTTGTGCCCTGTTGTGTGGCCTCGAAACTGTTATGAGGCGAAAAATGGAAGCTGAGGAGCTTTACCCTCGTTGAGGGTGTTTTCTCCGTCGCTTAATCAGGGACTATAGTACCTGAATCATAGCGTGTCAACGGCTTGACGATGTCTTCGTGGCCAAGCCGATTGGTGCAGACAAGAAACGCGAGGCAACCACGCTTGCCAAGGCAATCGGGGCTGAGATTACTGACCTCCGAACTTCAAGAGGATGGTCACAGGCGGAGGTTGCGCATTTAACCGGCTATACGGAGAAGTGGATCCGCAGTACGGAGATGGGTGCTAACACGACAGTTGAACTCCTGGCGGCGATGGCCATGCTCTTCTCGATAAAACTATCTGATTTGGTAATCGCCGCGGAGCGAAGAGTTGATCCGAAGCCAACGGAAACACCCTAAATCATTATCTCGCTTGCCGCCGACGTTCTCGTGCAAGAATCCGTTCCCCTCTGCCAATTAACAGGGAGACTCGCAGGGAATAGATCTCTGCGATGTGAGATAGTGTGCGCAGCGTCGGGCTCTTACTGCCTCTTTCGAGTTGGCGGATGTAGGTGACATCGTAGCCCAACATTTCGGATACGCGCTGCTGAGTCCAGTTCCTAGCCACCCGCAGTCGCGTCAGTTCAACACCAAGGGCCTCGCCAAGATTTCCTGCTTCTCGTTTCTTGACAGTGCCGATGGGTTTTCCCACATCGGCATCATTGATCAACGCACCCGCAACATATCAGGGACTATAGTCCTTTAAATGGGGCGGAAAGTCGGGGTTTTTCTGCACACTTCCAGCACACTTGAGGCCGCCTTCAGCTAAATGATTCGCCGCATCGACTCACCGACAGTAAGTCACCCCCACAGGCGTTTTGCCCGAATGCTGCCGTGACAGCGTAACGCTTTGAAGTATCGAAAATAGATACAACAACGCGGGGACTGCCAAAACATCTCCAAGACATACAAGACCACTCACTTTGTGGTTCGGCGGTGGGTTGGAATTTGCCCGTACAGAGGCGTTCTCATCTAGAGATGCTACCCCTTAGCGCAATGTGACCGTAACGCCGGGTTAACTCTACGGCGTCATCTGCAGTGATTCGCAATCTCCGGAATCATCCCGCCTGAGTGATAATGGGACATTGCCCGATCACGAGCACATCCAAACGTTTTTTGCCGACCTTCGCGACACGCACGTCAGCGGCGTGGGCGTGAAGGAAACTTCCTACTATCCGTATCTTTCCAACCTGCTGAATTTCGTCGGCAAAAAACTGAAACCCCGCGTCCGCTGCATTATCCATCCGCACAGTATCGGCGCGGGCCTGCCTGACGGCGCTCTGATAACGGCCGACCAGAAGAGCAAGGTGGACAATCCACTCGCTGACGGGCTGATTCCGGCGCGCGGAGTAATCGAGATCAAGGCTCCGGGCGAAGAGTTAAAGGACGTGGCCGCGAGCGAGCAAGTGGCAAAGTACCTCGCGAAGTACGGCCTCGTGCTCGTCACCAATCTCCGCAAATTTGTCATCGTAGCCCGGATTGACGGGCAGGCGACTGCACTGGAATCCTTCAGCCTGGCATCTACGGAGAAAGCATTCTGGAAAGCCGTAAGCAATCCTGCCAAACTCACGGAGACAATCGGGGATTCATTCAACGAATACCTGACGCGCGCCATTCTCCAGGCCGCGCCGCTGACGGCCCCCAAAGAGGTTGCGTGGTTCCTGGCGTCTTATGCGCGCGACGCCAAGGCCCGCATAGATGGGCAGGCGGATCTGCCAGGCCTGTCCGCGTTGCGAAGCGCTTTGGAAGAAGCGCTCGGCCTCAAGTTCACTGGGAAAGACGGCGAGCATTTCTTCCGATCCTCGCTGGTGCAGACCTTGTTCTACGGTGTCTTCTCTGCTTGGGTTTTGTGGTCCAAGCGCCCGACCACCAAGCCAAAGGACAAATTCAACTGGCACGAGGCGGCATGGTCGCTGCATGTGCCGATGATCAAGACGCTGTTCGAGCAGCTCGCCACACCGACTAAGCTGCAGGCTCTTGGGCTGGAGGAAGTGCTCAACTGGACGCAGACGGCGCTCAACCGCGTGGACCGGGACGCCTTCTTCTCCAATTTCGAGGAACATCATGCGGTACAGTATTTCTATGAGCCGTTCCTGGCTGCTTACGATCCGGTGCTCCGCCAGCGCCTCGGCGTTTGGTTCACTCCCCCGGAAGTCGTCCGCTACATGGTTGCACGCATCGACCGTGTGCTGCGCGAGCAGCTCAACGTCGCGAACGGTTTCGCCGATCCGAATGTCTATGTCCTCGATCCGTGCTGCGGCACAGGGGCGTTTCTCGTCGAGGTGCTGCGCCACATCGAGGCCACACTCAAGCAAAACGGCGGCGACGCGCTGACGGCCGACGACATCAAGACGGCTGCGATGGAGCGTGTCTTCGGATTCGAGTTATTGCCCGCCCCATTCGTCGTATCCCACCTGCAGCTCGGCCTGCTGTTGCAGATGATCGGCGCGCCGCTTTCGGAAAAGCTGCATGAACGGGTAGGGGTGTACCTCACCAATGCGCTTACCGGCTGGAGTCCTCCCAAGGGAGTAAAACAAAAACTCATGTTCCCCGAGATGGAAGAGGAACGTGACGCGGCGGAGCTGGTCAAACGCGACAAGACGATCCTCGTAGTGCTTGGAAATCCTCCTTACTATGCGTTTGCCGGAGTAAGCCCGGAAGAAGAGCAGGGGCTGGTCGAGCCTTACAAAGAGGGCCTCGGCACCGAATGGAAAATCCGCAAATACAATCTCGATGAGCTGTATGTGCGCTTTCTGCGCCTGGCGGAGCGTCGCATCGCGGAGATGAGCAAGCGCGGCATTGTGTGCTACATCTCCAGCTATTCCTACCTGAGCGATCCGTCCTTTGTTGTCGTGCGCAAGCGCCTGAGCGAGGAATTTAACGCGGCGTGGATTGAATGCCTCAACGGCGATAGCCGCGAAACCGGCAAGCTCACGCCGGAGGGCAAGCCCGATCCAAGTGTTTTCTCCACGGAATATAACCGCGAAGGCATACGGCTTGGCACCGCCATCGGTCTGTTCGCAAAGACCGGCGGCGCGGAGCCACTCGCGATGCACTACCGGGAATTCTGGGGAACGCAAAAACGCGAAGCTCTTCTTGAAAGCCTCACCGACGAATCCGGGGCCAAGTACGAAGAGGTGAAACCCGAAGCCGCGAACAGATTCTCATTCCGTCCGACGCAGACCGTAGCGAGTTATGCGACCTGGCCCGCCGTCGTGGAATTAGCGGAGGAGGAACCGATCAGCGGGCTGCAGGAGATGCGCCGCGGCGCGTTGATGTCCTATGACCGGCACACATTGAACGAACGCATGAAGTCGTATTTCGATAAAAAGACCGATTGGGATACGTTTGCGGCCCTCGGAACCGGTTTGTCCAAAGATGCGGGACGATTCAAGCCTGCCAAGACCCGAGCGCGGCTTCAGGATGCGGAAGACTTCGACGAAAGCCGTATCAGGCGCTATGCGCTCTATCCGTTCGATAACCGATGGTGCTACTACAGCAGCGTCCGCCCGCTGTGGAATGAACCGCGTCCCGAGCTGGTAGGGCAGCGAGCCGACGAGGAGAGTTTTCTCATTGTGAGGCGCTTCGCTGAGAGGCCCAGGGAGGGCCGCCCGGCCTCTTTCACTTCCGCACTGCCCGACTATCACCTCTTGCGTCCGAATGTCTCAGCCATTCCTTTGCGGCTGCGCATAACGCCAGCAGAAGACGTTGCCGGTGGCGGGCAGATCACGATGCACCAGCATCTGGTGGATGCCAACGGCACCACGGCGAATCTCTCCGCTTCGGCGCGCGCCTATCTCGCAACGCTCACCGACGCAGATCCCGACAAGGATGAGGACTTGAGCCGCGCCCTCTGGCTTCACGCGCTGGCGATTCTCTACACACCTGCGTATCTCTCGGAGCACGACGCCGGTATGCGCGCGGACTGGCCGCGTATTCCCTTGCCTGCGACACTTAAGGTGCTCATGGATTCCGCCGCGCTCGGCGCGAATCTGGGCCAGTTCCTCGATGTAGAGAAGTCCGCCCTCGGCGTGATCGCGGGCAAATTGCGAAAGGAGCTGATCCCGCTTGGAAAAATCACCGGCCCCAAGAAGGGTTTGAGCCTCGCCGTCACTGCAGGTTGGGGACACATCCAGAAGGAAAAAGACATTGTGATGCCCGGACGCGGCATCGACAAAGAGCGCGAATATTCCGCGGAAGAAATCACAGCAATAGAGCAGGGTGCACAAGAGCTGGAGACAAGGACAGCCGATGTCCTGTCGCTATGGGGCGCGAAGACCCACGACATCTACCTCAACGGCGAAACCTACTGGAGCAACGTCCCAGATGCCGTGTGGGAATACACCATCGGCGGCTACCAGGTGCTCAAGAAGTGGCTGAGCTACCGCGAAAAGGACGTACTTGGGCGCGAAATCACGAAGGACGAAGCGCGGGAATTTACGTATATCGTGCGCCGGATCGCGGCGCTGTTACTGCTTGAGCCCAAGCTCGATGCGAATTACTCCGCTGTCAAGGCAAACAGCCACGTTTGGAATGCTGTGCCTGCCGTGGAGTCGTGACGAAAATCTGATTCGCTTTTTCTTCGCCTCTGCGGTACAATTGCGTGTCCCCATGAGTTATAACTTGGCACGCAACTACCTATCGTATAGTCACTAGGATACGGTACTAAGCTAGTGAACCGCCTCAAGATAGCGGTCGGACGAGAGCATGGACAAACACGCAGAACACTTCGTCGAGACATTCGTAAAGGAACTGGAAGAAGAGAACGTCGCCATCTTTGCCGGTGCCGGATTGTCGGTCGGCGCAGGCTATGTCGATTGGAAGAAGCTTTTGCAGCCCATCGCCCACGAGCTGGGTCTGGATATCGACAAAGAGCACGACCTTATTTCGATTGCGCAGTATCACCTGAACGAGAAACAAAACCGCAGCGGACTCAATCGCGCGCTCATCGAGCAGTTCTCCCCCGGCCACGCCATCACTGAGAATCACCGCATTCTTGCGCGGCTCCCGATCAAAACATTCTGGACCACGAATTACGACAAGCTGATTGAGGATTCGCTAAAAGGCGCGGGCAAGATCCCGGACGTTAAATTTACGCTCGATCACCTGAAAATCACGAAACCCAAGCGCGACGCCATCGTTTACAAGATGCACGGCGACATCGAGCATCCGGACGACGCCGTGCTGACCAAGGATGACTACGAACGCTACTCGTCCTCGCGCGGGCAATATGTGACGGCTCTAAGCGGCGATCTCGTTGCAAAAATGTTTTTGTTCCTGGGCTTCAGCTTCACCGATCCCAATCTCGACTACATCCTGAGCCGGGTCCGCATCAGCCTGCACGGCAAGCCGCGCGATCACTATTGCATTTTCAAGAAATGCAATCGCGCAAGCTATCCCGACGATGATGCGTTCAAGTATGCGGAGATAAAACAGCAGCTTGCTATCAATGACCTGAAGCGCTTCGGCGTGCAGACGCTGCTTGTGGAAGACTACAACGACATCACGGTGCTCCTGAAGCAGATCGAGAATCGCTACCAACGCAAAACGGTGCTCATATCGGGTAGCGCCCACGAATATGGAGCGTGGACGCAGGCGCAGGCGGAAAGCTTTATCCGCAATCTCAGTCAGGCACTCATCCGCAACGATAGCCGGATCGTATCCGGCTTCGGCCTGGGCGTCGGCAGCCATGTCATCACGGGAGTGCTACAAGAGCTTTATCAGCATCAGGGCAAGCGACTGCACGATCAGCTCATCCTGCGCCCGTTTCCGCAAGGCACTGATGCCCCGAAACAATGGGAGTTTTACCGGCAGGAGATGATCGCGCACGCGGGCGTGGCGCTGTTTATCTTCGGCAACAAACTCGATGGAGGAAAAGTCGTTCCCGCCACTGGCGTGCGCCGCGAATTCGAGATCGCCAACGAAAAGGGATTGCTGCTGATTCCCATCGGGGCGACAGGATTTATGGCCAAGGAGTTGTGGGAGGAGCTGATCGCCAATTTCGACACCTACTACCCGGCGCTTGCTTCCCTGAAGCCGCTCTTTGAGAGCCTCGGCGACGGTGGAGACCACAAAAAGCTTATCGACACGGTCATGGAGATCATCAGCAAAGCGAAGGGCAGGTAAGGCATGGCACGACGCGTGTTTTACAGTTTTCACTACAAACCGGACTGCGCCCGCGCCGCAAGGGTGCGCAACATGGGCGTGGTTGAAGGCAACAAGCCAGCAACCGACAACGATTGGGAAGAGATTACCAGCGGCGGCGATGCTGCCATCGAGGAATGGATTGACGGCCAGCTCGACGGAAAGTCCTGCAACGTCGTGCTCATCGGCGAGAACACTGCCGGGCGGAAGTGGATCAACTACGAAATCAAATCCGCCTGGAACAGCAAGAAGGGGCTCGTCGGCGTCTACATTCACGGGCTAAAGGACTTCGACGGATACCAGTCCTCCAAAGGGCAAAATCCGTTCAGTAATTTCACCATCGGCGAAAACAAAACGCCGATGTCGTCAGTCGTGAAGGCGTACAACCCCCCTTACACGGACAGCAAGGCCGTGTACAACTACATCAGCCAGAACCTCGCCGATTGGATCGAGGAGGCTATCGACATCCGGGACAGTTATACGGCGTAATATGGCAAACCGCGTATTCTTCACCTTCCACTACCAGGATGTCATCGACTTCCGCGCAAATGTCGTCAGGAATCACTGGCTGACGAAGCCAGACCGCGAAGCAGCGGGCTTTTACGACGCATCGATCTGGGAGACTGCCAAGAAGCAAGGCGACACAGCGCTGAAACGCCTGATCAACGGCGAACTCGACAATACCAGCAACACGTGCATCCTAATCGGATCGCAAACCTATGCGCGCCCATGGGTGAGATACGAGATTCTGAAAAGCTTTAAGCGCGGCAATCACCTTTTCGGTGTCCACATCAATTCGATCAAGGGCAAGGATGGACTCACGAAATGGGCCGGTCCGAATCCTCTTGAGTATGTCGGCGTTACTTTTTCCGCGAGCGGAGAGACCGCCACGCTGTGGGAGAAGGTCGCAGACACGTGGGTCGAATACAGTAAGGTGGACGACGGCGCCTCTTACCGATTTCAGGTAAGCGAGCAATACCGCGGCAAAGGCTTTAACCTCGGCAACTGGTATCCGGTTTACGACTGGATCGTGAACAGCGGATTCAACAGCTTCTCAACGTGGCTTAAGTAAAGCCGGAAAGGATCTCGATTGCCCTACCTGCGAATTGCGGAGGCCCGCGCCGCCAGCCGGGTTGCCCGATCTTACGTAACCAAGAGTGCGTCGCAGATCCTGATGGAGGACTCGCGCAGCTTTTCATCTGCCGACCGCTACGACGTTTTTCTGTCACATTCCTTTCAGGATGCCGACGTGATTTTAGGCATCAAGAGCATCATGAAGAACATCGGCCTCAAAGTCTATGTTGACTGGATTGACGATCCTGGCCTGGATCGAGGCAAAGTCACTGTCGCGACGGCGCAGAAGCTCAGGGAAAGAATGAAAACCTGCTCTTCCCTTGTCTATGTGCACACGCCTAATGCTACTCAATCGGTATGGATGCCGTGGGAGTTGGGTTACTTTGATGGTTTTAAACCTGGACACGTCTGGATTCTTCCCCTCGTATCGGAGTACGACTCGGAATTCAAAGGGCAAGAATATATCGGTCTGTATCCACCGATTGAAAAGCTCGATTCTCTGGCGGGGAGTCAGAATCTTGGATTCACAGACGTGGGCGAGGCCGGTAGATCCGTTCCACTAGCGAAAGCTGCCAGCGGTTCAGGCGTCTATTTCACGAGCAAGTAAGTCAGCGGCTATGAACCTTTACTTATACCGACGAGCGCCAGGATCAGAAGGCCGCCAAATGCGAGCGCAGCAACTGCTTGCTGATTTTGTTTCACGAGGGAGTTGCGTAGTACGGTTTCGCGCAAGCTGTACATCGCTTGTTGAGGGTTCTGGAATGCTGCAACGGAACGCAACTCCTTGATAAAGCCGGGGAGGGCCAGTCCCTGCTCCAGGACGAACGGCAATATCGGCTTGTGGTTACCGTGAGCAATCCCAATCTCCTGGCTCACCCACTCCGACGCCATCGCATTCTTGCTCCACAGTAAGACAAAGAGATCGCATTCGAGAATTGCCCCTAGGTGGTCGTGGCAATTGGAGCACCCGGAGCCACCGCGTACTCCGACACGAAACACTCCACCTCCGGAAACTGAAGGAACTGCCGAAGCGCATCGACATTCGGAATATCTTTCGTCGAGTAACTTACAAATACTTTATAGGCCATAGTCTCTCCTGCGCTTCGCATGCGTGCTTGTTCTATCGTGCATCTTCGCCAAGTTTTCTCCACTCCTCATTGCTTATCAGGGTGGACCGGACGATTTCCAGATTCTCGCAGTCATCGATGGCCCACAGCGTTCGCTTTACATAGCGGGATAAGCTCGAATGCATCCATGGACTGAGCGTAATCTTCTCAATGCACGACAGTGTAATCGGAACGTCCAGCGTAGTGAGGGTGTCTGCTTTGGACGTGTAGATGATTCTGAATTCATCTTCATGCTCAAACGCCTGCCGCTTCAGGAACGGCAGATCCGTAACCCTGAACTTTTTTCCGCGGGTCTCCGGCAGCGTCATATAGGTCACAGGACGCATGTGGATGTGTTCGTGCTTGCGCACGGCCGCCAGGAGTTTTTCGCGCCTGAATTTAATACACACGCCACTCGGCCCCGGCGCGAATACGCGCCACTGGTGGTATCGCTCGTCTGACTGCATCAGGCAGAGCGCCAGTACAGATTTAAGTTTGCGTTTTTCCTTGTATTTTGCGAGGTAGAACGAATCGTTCTTGTCGTCCCAGGACGCCGGGTCGAGCAACGTGATCTTCCGCTTGTGCAGCAGATATATCAAGGCCGTCAGGTCTGTGTAACGCCGGAGATAGTCTTCGCTCATGCGCGATTCGATTCAGAGTACCACCTGCCAGGGTCTACGAGTTGGCGGAACTCGTAGGCGACACCGATGCGCTGTTTTGCAGTCGCTCTGCGCCGCAAATTATCTCGCACGAGAGACTCCTAACTGTCAAAATCCTTTCCATTCGTTAAGAAACACAGGCATTATCAACGCATGATTGATCCAATCCTCAGTCTTGCCGTATCAGTGTTCCACAACAAGGGTGTCTATTCGCTGTTGCTGGGTTCCGGTATCTCACGTTCCTCAGGAATTCCGACAGGCTGGGAAATCGTGCAGGATCTCATCCGCAAAGTGGCCCACTTGCGAAAAGAGAAATGCGAGCCTGACCCGGACAAGTGGTTCACACACGCGTTCGGTCTGGAGCCCAACTATTCTGATGTTCTCGACCAGATTGCGAAGACGTCGGCCGAACGGTCGCAAGTCTTGCGTGGCTATTTTGAGCCCACTGAGGAGGAACTCGCCGAGGGCAGAAAAAGACCCAGTCCAGCGCACAAAGCAATTGCCCAGCTGATTGCTAGAGGCTACATCCGCGTTGTCATAACCACGAATTTCGACCGTCTGCTTGAGCAGGCGCTCTCCGAGATCGGCATTCAGCCTGTCGTCATCAGCACGGCAGACGCCGTTCGGGGGGCTCTCCCCCTTGCACATTCACCTTGCACGGTAATAAAGATCAACGGCGATTACCTCGACACCCGCCTCAAGAACACACGCGGCGAGCTCGAACGCTATGACGAGCACATGGACAAACTCCTTGACCGCGTTTTCGATGAATATGGCCTCATTGTCACGGGCTGGTCGGCGGAGTGGGACATAGCTCTCTGTGCAGCGCTGCAGCGATGCCCTAACCGCAGATTTGCGACATACTGGGCGCAGCGTGGTCCAGCCAAGCCGGCCGCAACGGACCTCATTGCTTTGAGAGGCGCGACCACTGTTCAGATAGCAGATGCCGATGGCTTTTTCCGCGAGCTCGATGAAAAGGTCTCCGCTCTGGAGTCGTTCTCCATAACAGATCCGCTATCCGCGTCAGTGGCTATCACGCGTCTTAAAAAATATCTTTCAGAGGACACCTACCGCATCAACCTTTCGGATCTGGTTTCAAACGAGACGGAGAGGACCCACCGGACAATTACGGACTCCCGATTCTCGGTCCAAGTCCCCCACAATATCACCGGGGAAACGGTTCTCAAGCGCATGCAGCTCTATGAGACGGAACTCGCGGTTCTTCTTGCGATGCAGGTGTGCGGAGCACATTGGACGAGCCAGGGGCAACAGACCGTCTTTCTCAAAAGTTTCAAAAGAATCGCGGACCAGAGCGGTCCTGAATCCGGAAAGGTTGTGTGGCTTAGCCTCAGGCGCTATCCCGCACTGCTCCTGATGTACGGCATCGGGCTTGGAGCGATTGCGGGGTCCAACTACCCATTTCTAAAAGCCCTCTTCGACCTCAATCTCCGAATCGATTCCTACAAACCCGAGAAGCCGGCCGCGACGACGCTACACAATTTGGGAGTCATGGAGCGAGACCTCCAAAGGATCTTGCCCGGAAGGGAACGGGAGCACACTCCCCTCTCAAATCACTTGTTCGAAGCCTTGCGCGAGCCTCTCCGCGAATACTTGCCGGATGATGCCATCTATGAAGCTGCGTTTGACTGGCTGGAATACCTAATCTGCCTGGCGCACATCAATCTGCAAGTGACCCGCCCTGAACTTCAAGAAGAGAAAGCCAAGAATCCTGAGTTTTACATTTGGGCACCAGCCGGGCGGTTCTGCTGGAAGACGTCAGAAAACAGTGTCTTACACAACACGGAACAGGCTAAGGATGGAAGTTTACCCCCCCGTGTCGTGTCAGCCCTGCAGGCTGGCTTCTGCGAGGCCGGTGATGGAACCCGTACGGACAAATACCTCGATATCAGAGCAGCTCTTGGACGTTTCCTAGGACACGTCCGGCAACAATGGGGCATTTACTTCTAGTGTCTCGCTGCAGACGACAGAGTTATCGCATTCTGATCTTCGGAACATCGCTATCGCGTCATCGAGAGTCATAACGTCCTTTATCATTCGTGATCCGAATGCTCCAAGTACGGCCTTGCGCATGCCTGAACTTGAAATCCGGCACACAACTGGCGCACGGCCAACTCGAATGATTCGGTTTCACGTGCGGAAGAGAGAGTTCGCCTGATCGGCCGTGAGTCACTCCATTCTGGTTGATCCTTTCTCTTCATTGCACCACCAGTGTGTTGCCTGGATATTGTCCGAATGATCGTCTCTCCAGGCTCCTCCCATTCCTTTCGGATTCTTGTGGTCCGGAACGATGTCGTTGTAGTCGGTAAACTCTTCGTGGCAGATCGCGCATATTCCGGCTTGTTGCCGCACCTTACGGTTCAGCAGTTTTCGCATTTCAGCCGGTGATCGCAGTTCCCGATATCCTCGCGGGTGATGTGGATCGTCGACGCGCTGGACTCCCAGTCTTAGGAGTCGGGGTTTGGGTAGGGTCTCCCGGCCACAACAGGAAAGCGATTTGTGAATTGGGCAGAATTCGTTGGAACGGAGTCTCATCGTGGTCTCCTGTGCTTGCTTGGGGGTAGCGGGTGAAGGGTTTCAGCGGGGACCGGAGTCAAAGCGAGTTGGAACAACACAAACGTCGGCGGCTGGGCAGGTTGTCTTCGATAAAATTGCGATGGGATGGGAGTCACGATCGAACTGCAGAATCTCGGCGACGCTCAGCT
>Ga0070741_10008444_pt1 | contig 20663 bp, 18 predicted proteins | sample Coa_R1_4_FD_66440 | JGI IMG/M metagenome (GOLD analysis project Ga0070741, IMG submission 66440) | Surface soil microbial communities from Centralia Pennsylvania, which are recovering from an underground coalmine fire - Coalmine... | ecosystem: Environmental > Terrestrial > Soil > Unclassified ...
GCAACGAGCCCCCTCGCCCACGCTGTGGGCGAGGGGGTTGGGGGTGAGGGGAGCAAGACATCGAGTAGGCCGAGCGTACCGCGCATCCGCTTCCTGGGACTGTGGGGCCAGAATAACAGTCAGCACCCTGCTGGCGTGATTAGGCCCAATGGGGCGCAACGGGCCGCTAGTGTCGCAGTCGCTCACGCAGCTCCTCCGGCGTGAGCCCAATTTCCTTGAGAATCTCGCGCAGGAGGGGCCTAGCCAGGTCTCTACCGCTATGGTTCGGCACTGTTGTCGTACGTCCATCGGGGTGACGGTACAGCACGTGGCTACCTCGCTGGCGTACAGGGGCAAAGCCCAGCTCACGCAGGACGCGATCGAGGGTGCGGAAGTCAAGAACCGGCAGGCGGCTCACGCCGCGATCTCAATCTGCTGGAGGCCGGCGAACCGCGGCAGGTCATCCGCGGAGCCTCCTCGCTCGCGGTACTCCTCAAGGCAGAGCTCCAGCACCTCTTTGAGGTTCTGGCGCAGCTCATCGAGCGTAGCGCCCTGCGTGTGGGCCCCGGGCACCCCCGGCACCGTGCCGACGTAGAGTTGCACCAGCGGGTCATACTCCACGTACGCCACAAAGCTCCTCATCGTGGCCATGCTTCCAATCGTGGCATACCCAGCGGGGCCACGGCAAGCCGGTGTGGCCCTCACCCCTCACCCCTGGCCCCTCTCCCACGCTGTGGGCGAGGGGAACGAGAGGGCACCGGCGGCAACGAGCCCCCTCGCCCACGCTGTGGGCGAGGGGAACGAGAGGGCACCGGCAGCAACGAGCCCCCTCTCCCACGCTGTGGGCGAGGGGAACGCTGGGGCCCCCTCACCCCCGCGGCGGCAGCCAAGAGCCCCCTCGCCCACAGCGTGGGAGAGGGGGTTGGGGGTGAGGGAGCACCATCCGCGGTCCACTTGGAGCACCTTACGGCTCTGCCGGCTATCGAGGCTGAAAGTCCCCAAGCCATCGCACAAAGGGAAGCCCGCGCTGCAGCCGATTGACCAGCGCCTGGTCGGCCGTCCACAGGTCGCAGCCAAGCAGCTCCGCGAGGGCCACATAGTGGGCATCGTAGACGGCCGGCAGGGCATTGATGCCGGCGAGCTCCAGCGCACGCAGGTGAATCTCTGGCAGCAGCGTCAGCTCGATGGGCAGAGCGAGAAAGCGCTGCAGCGCCGCCATCGCCTGCGGGAGCGAGAGGAGGGGCTCCTCCGGCGACCTGGCACGGCGCATGCGCTGGCGGACGACGTTGGTGACCTCAATGGGCAGCAGCGGCGGCGCGACCAGCCGCTCCCCACGGATGACAGCATGCTGGAACAGCGCATCAGCCAGCTCGGAAAGCTCCTCGGCGAAGATCCACTTGACGGCAACGCTCGAATCGACGCAGATCATGCCCCGGCTCGCGTGCGCTTCTGGCGCATGGCCCGAATGAGCTCGACCGAATCGGGAAAGGGCACACCGCCTCTCCAGGCCAGGAGCTCGGCTCGTAGCTGCCGGGCGGCATCGAGGGCAGCAAGCGCTGCCTGCTGCTCCAATGGAGCCAGGGGACGGCCCAGCCGCGCCCGCTCCTGCTTCAGGGTGCTGCTCCCTCCGGTATCAGAGGCTGGGGCAAGGAGCTGGGCCAGATCATGCCGCTTGATCAGCACGCGTCGCCGGCCAAAGCGGCGGGCCGGGAGCCGCCCTTGATCGATCCAGCGCCGAAGGGTCGACCGACTGACGCCGAGGAGGGCCGCTCCCTCTGGGACCGTCACGTAATCCGTGCGCTCCACTGCCATCGTGCTGCCTCAAGCGTAGCGCCCTGGGTGTGGGCCCCTGGCACCGCCGGCACCGTGCCGACGGAGAGCTGCATCAGCGGATCGTACTCCACGTACGCCACAAAGCTCCTCATCGTGGCCATGCTTCCAATCGTGGCATGCCCAGCGGGGCCACGGCAAGCCGGGGTGGCCCTTATCCCCTCACCCCTTCGGCCTCGTCCGGGCCACACCTTCCCCCCGCGCTACCCCACCGTGTGGCCCGGCCAAGCCGCCCCTCTCCCACAGAGGGGAGAGGGGAACGAGAGGGCACCGGCGGCGACGAGAAGCCCCCTCTCCCACGCTGTGGGAGAGGGGGTTGGGGGTGAGGGGAGCAGATCAAGACCACCGGATAAAGAGCAGCCGATAGGAAAGGCGGGGGGGCCTGCGGGCCCGCTGGCGCCCCGTGCGCTATCATCGCTGTCCGGCGGAAGGCTGGGCGGGGCTACCCGAGCCGCCGCTCGAACGTTTGGGGGCATGAAAGCGCGCGAAGCTCCACCATGGCCCATGGGTGCCACGGGCTTCCGCCGCGGAGAGCAGCGCGAAGCAACAGTTCGGGAGCAGGTGACGACGTGAGCCAGGAAGGCCGGCAGCGCCGGCAGGCAGAGTGTCCGGGCGTGAGCGTCATCATCCCGGTACGCGCGCTCAACGACTACATTCGCGAGTCGCTCACGCACCTGCTGACGCTCGACTATCCCGACCTCCAGGTGCTCATCCTGCCCGATTACGAGAGCGCGCTGCCGGAGCCGGCGCGGGCGGCCCTGCCCGGGCAGGTGCGCCTCGTGCCCACGGGGCCGGTGAGCCCACCGGAGAAGCGCGATCGCGGCGCGCAGCTGGCCGGGGGCGAGATCCTGGCCTTCCTCGATGACGATGCGTATCCGCACCCCGAGTGGCTGGCCCGCGCGCTGCCCCACTTTGCCGACCCGACGGTAGCCGCCGTGGGGGGCCCGGGCGTAACGCCGCCCCACGACGGCTTCTGGCAGCAGGTCTCCGGCTGGATCCTCTCCACGCCACTCGGCTCGGGCGGAGCGGCAAGGCGCTACGTGCCGCAGGGGACGGCATGCGACGTGGACGACTGGCCCACGGTCAACCTGCTGGTGCGCAAGAGCGACTTCCTGGCTGCCGGCGGGTTCGACTGCACCTACTACCCGGGCGAAGACACCAAGCTGTGTCTGGAGCTCACCGCGCGCCTGGGGAAGCGCATTATCTACGAGCCGCGGGCCATCGTCTACCACCATCGCCGGAGCCTCTTCTGGGGCCATTTCCGGCAGGTGGGGCGGTATGCCGAGCATCGCGGGTACTTCGCCCGGCGCTTGCCGCGCACGTCGCGCCGGCCGGCCTACTTCCTGCCGTCGCTGCTGGCGCTGGGGCTGCTGGGGGGACCGGCGGTGGCAGCACGGTCGCGCCCGGCGCGGTGGGCCTATGGCGCGGCGCTGGTGGCCTATGGCGCGGCGCTGGCCGGCACAGGACTGCTCGTCGGCCGGAAGGCAGGCAGTGCGCGCCTGGGGACAGCGGTGGCAGCGGGGATCGCCGGCACGCATGTGTGGTACGGGCTGCTCTTTCTCAAGGGGCTGGCCACGCCCAGGCTGGCGCGGTGAGCCGGCAGCGGAGCACGGGGGCACGCGCATGGATCCAACCCCAACCGTCTCGGTGATCACGCCCACCCTCAACTCGGCCGCGGTGCTCGAAGCGTGCCTGCACTCGGTGCGGCAGCAGGACTATCCGCGCGAGGCGCTCGAGGTCATCGTGGCTGCTGGCGGGACGGCTGCTACACGCCGGCCGATCCTGCCTGATTTCTTCACTGGCTTCAATGGGTAGCGGCCCGACCGAGGCGCATGCTCCGCAGAAGCCCATGCTTCGCGAATGCGCCTAGACCCCTCACCGCAAGAAGAGCAATTGCCGCCGCAACAAATCCACCGGAAGCAACCAGACCGCGACTGAAGACATCCTCTCCACGGAAATGAATTCTCATCTCCACCTCCCGTGGTTCCAAATCAACACTGCCCGTTGGTTCAAGTAACCATGCGTTCGCGTATCCATTCGCGAGCATCTTAGTAGCGTGATAGGCTGCAAAATCGCCCCCCTCCATGGCTAGTGTCCACTCCGGGTGTGTGGATTCTCCTAGGACGACAACGATTGGCTGGCGCGGAATGCGCGCTCGCAGCTGATATTCGGTTGGACTACGCTTCATCACAACAACGGACGCTGGCACTACTACAGTATCTGGATCACCAAGGGAAAAGTGCAGAAAGCCACCTGCTGTGCTCTGATTCGAACTAAGATCCAGCACATTTGATGGCACCTGGACAAGGCCATCATACTCATAAATCCTTCCGCCCAGCTGTAGCTGAGTCCCTTGGTCGCTTGTGGGCATTCTACCAAATAACTCGATGGCGGAAGATTCACTCAGGAAGAGTTGTTGCCACGCTACATCTGACCATGGCCTCGATGAGTTTGGTTCGTATGTGATGAATGCTGGGCGCATCGCCAAGTCAGCGGTCTCCAACGCAGCGAACATTGCCCTCGGATCCCGATCAATTAGGATCATATTTGCCGTCATATACACATGCGGAAGCCAGTCATTAAGCTCGTACGCCCGTAAATTCGTGTCATCCATAGCACTCGATCCAAGGTCAGTATGGCTCAGCCTGAGGCCATCCTCCAGCAACTGCTTCGCACGCTCGTAATCCCAAAGGCGGGCGCATGGTGTAAAAACGGGGGCGACATCCTGCCGAAGACCGACAAAGCGAACATTTAGGAGGGCCGCGAGCTTCGCAACGAATTGCGGATCATCACCCTCGTATGCCGCGCACTCCAGAACCGCCGCGAGGTACCAAGCCTTATCGGACGCTGAGTCGGCCGCCAGGGTAGGCTTTGGGGAAAGGCTAACCAAAGGATCCCCCCCCTGCCCCTCCTCCTGGTAGGACGTGTGCGCGTACACTGGAGAGTACGCTAACGGCAGGAAAACCACTCGGTAATCTCCTGGATTTGCCAATTGCGCGCGAGCCCAGGCCGCGACCGAGGGTGCCCACCTGAACTGGCTCACGAAGTTTCCGGCCCCATATTGACGCAGATAACTACGACCAAGATCACCGCCGACAAAAGGGCTGATCCACAGGATCATCCCCAGACCTGCTGCAAGGCCAGCTGCTCGCACTAATCTCGTCCAGCTAATTAATCGCGCCAGGGTTTGATCGATGCCGATGCCAAGGCAGACCGCGTAGCAGAACGTCACCGCCATCATCCAGCGCTGCGGCGATCGGAACAGCCTCACGAGCGCGATGTTCTCGTATGCCCAGTGCACCAATCCTGCTGCTGGCGAGCGCAATCCCATAGCGAAAACCATAAAGGCAAGTAGGCACGTGAGCCAATAATAAGCCTCTATCCGCCGACGCCAATCAGCCGCCAACAGCTGATAAAACAGCCAACCCGCCCCGCAGGCGATTATCAAGAACCATACCTGCTTATGGGCGGGGCTCATCGCCCAGAAGAAAAGCTCCCGAAAAAATCCTGTGCCCAATAGCACCTCGTAAGGGCCAGGCACAGCATTCGCGAGGTTATCAAGATTGAGATTCTTTGGTAAACTCGCGATCGCCGCCACTTCGCCCCGCAGGGTCAGCAGTAGCGGCGCTAACCAGTAGGCGCTCGATCCAGTAAAGAACAACAGCGTCAGGGTAACACCTCGGGCCACCACCCGCACCGGCCGCTGAACCGCCGCGTACGCAATCAGCAAGACCGCGTCGAGCACGAAGTAGTGAAGCGCAAATGACGAAACCGTTAGCGCGAAGCCACTCAGCATGGACCATTCTATGGATCGCAGGCTGTTCGCTCGCAGTGCCCGCCGAAAGCCCAGGAAGATAAGAGGAGAGACAGCATAGGAAATAAATAAAGTGTATGCCCCACCGATAAGCTCCCCGAACAACAATGGCGAGAATCCATAGAAGCAACCAGCACACCAAGCCGCCAGATAATGTCCCCAATGATATATCCCGGTATAGCCAGCGTGCTGGCCGTACTGAGGCACCGAGTGATTGCCTGGTCGGATTCTCACACGCGCAGGGTATGCGAGAATGTCCCGACACAACCAGAACATCGACGACGCGCTGACAAGGGTCGTTCCCAGGATGAGAGCCTTCGAAACCGTCTCACCGGACACGCCAAGCGCGCCAGCAGCTAGCACGAGCCAGACCATCGGCACGAACGATAGCCCTAGTGAAATGGGAAATCCCAGGTCACGCTGTGACCATGCGAAGAGTTGAGCCTCCGCCGCCCGCGCCATGTATGCCGCGTCGGGAGGAATAGACCAATCCCAGTTGTGTCCGATTGTCCCAGGGGCAAAAAGAAACCGCCGGAAGGCAAAGACGCTCAGCAGCACATAGGTGCTCACAGCCACTACCGATGCACTCACCCGCGGGTAACACCGAGACCAAACATCTGCAATCCTTGTCACCACTGCTTCTACCTCGCGCAACTCGCCACTGCCGACTTGGTCAGTAGCAATTATACTTCGTTCAGCGCTTCTCCTCAATAGCGTAATCGATAAAATAGAATTTTATTTATCTCTATTTCACCCAATATCAATCACGCTCATAAACCTCTTAGCGCTTATACGAAAAGTGCTGAATGGCATAACGCTTTCGCATGGAGCGGAAAACGTATCCGCGCGATCTGAGCGACTCGCGGTGGGCGCACGTGGCGCTGCCGCTGCCACGCGCGAGGCCGAGGGAGCACATCCGCACAGCGAACCTGCCGAAAGTGGTCGACGGGATCCTGTACGGGCTGCGGGAGGGCTTGGCGCGCGCTCCCCCACGACCTCACGCCCTGGGGCACTCTCCGGGTTATTCTCTCCTTGTGTCCCCTGACCCACCAAGTGCGTGACGGCGCCCTTTAGGCGTGGCCAAAAACACAACGCCTCTCGCAAAGAGGCCGGGTGCGACACGGGCCAGGAACTCCCATACCCGATCGGGCAGACGCGTCAGTATCGGCCCAAGCATCTCGAGCCGGGAGCACCTGCCGCCAGGATTGATATAGTAGGCATGTTTCAGAACGTGACAATATTGAGATACGAAGGTCTCGCTTTGGGAGATCGTTGGCAGGTGCAAGTGTTTGTAGAGCTGAAATGCACAGGCATCAACGCCCAATCCCAACAATGCCATGAGGCGATGAAAGAGCGTATTCTCATTTGGCAGTGAGATAAGAACATATCCTCCATCAGCTGTCAGCGAGCAGATCTTCCTCATCATGGCATGCGGATCGACCAAGTGTTCCAAAACCTCGGCACACACCACAATATCAAATCTCCGTGTCAGCGGAAGTGACGCTTGATCGAAATGGCAACATAGCACGCGTGCCATCCTCGCTCGCGCAATCCGGAGCGCCTGTTGGTCGAAGTCAACTCCCCAGTAATCTATACCTGGAGGCAAGAAAATTGTTAGCTCTGCCGTATAACATCCGATGTCCAAAATTGACATGCCTGGATGCAAGTATGGGTTGAGGAGGGAGGCGTACATTGCGACGCGCCGGCGCACGTATCGGTCTGCATGGTACATGAGACCGTAGTGTAGATGCGGATGCTGCGTCGATCCTGATTTGAGCATGTGCCTATCCCAAAGAAGCTCGAGTTATGGTAGTCAGGCAAGCGACACTAACAGCTCTGTGCCACGATTACATAGCCAGCGCCAGCTTGGACGTCGCCAGCGGCCAACGCTTCCACCAACGCTCGTATCAGTCGGCGCTCAGCTTGCTGCATCCACTGTGGCCAGCGGGATGGCCCGGGTAGGTGGATGATCCGCCACGCGACACCAAGAGATGCCAGAAGATCCCACGCGGCGATCGCGCGCGCGGGGAGATAGCTGCGGTGAGCAATCACCCGTAGCCCGTGCTGCGCAAGAAGCGACTCCCAATGCCCAATACTATAGCAATGAAAGTGATTAAGTAAACGGTTTCGCGTGCGGACATACCAGTTCGCCGTTCGGCCAGCGCCGACTCGGCGCAACAAGGCACCATAAAAAAAGTAATCGGCCAATCGATGATTAGGGACAGTGAAGACAAACCTGCCCTGAGGGCGGAGAACCCGCGCCACTTCATGCAGAAGGTCCGTGACACGCAGCACGTGCTCCACCGAACTGTTGCTAAACACAGCATCGAATGTGTCGGAGGCAAAGGGCAGCTGCTGTGCATCCCCGGCAATCACGTGTACGTAGGTACCTTCGCGCTGAGCCTGCTGAAGAGCAGTGATGTTGATGTCGAGACCCGTGTCGATCACACCCTCCCCAAAAATCACGCGCGCTACACGCCCTTCACCGCAGCACAGGTCCAATATGCGCCCGGGAACGATCTCGCGGGCGTCTCCAGCAACCGCCTGAAGTTCGATTACGCGCCATAGCACTACCGCCGGATGCTCGAAGCTTTCCAATAATGCCTCCACAATCTTCACGTCCGGAAGCGTTTCATGAATCTCCTCTTGGGGCATACCAACACTCGATAACCTTTCTTAAAGCCAGCGCAGCGGATGTGACAAAAGTGAACAAGCCTCCGCCACAATTGGTATTCACTTGCGTAGCTCAGGGAGATATTTCACGATTGCAACCAGTGTACCAGCAACACCCAACAGCGTAGATGGGTTACGCGTCGCAAGCGACTTGAATAGCCAATAGCAATTGATAAAAGCAAGGTAAGTGATAAATCTGAGCGTTTTGTCCACACTATCTGGTTTTATGTGGCGGAAGTAGAACAAAATGAAATTCTGGCTGCGCCCAAAGGCATGCGGGCGAGCTTTGAACACGCCTTGCACACTGGGCTTGTGGTGCACAATAGCCCGCGGATTGAAGACGAGTCGATAACCTAATCGCTTGATTTTGTAGGCCACATCTGGCTCGTGATACTCACCTATGCCTACAAATCGCTCATCGAAGGCTCCTACTTGGCGCACAAGGTCAAGTCGTGCACACCAGTTGCATGCCTCCAGATGATCTACTTCCACCAAGCCGGGCAACTCAAGACACGACGGGTAGTTTGAGCCCAAGGAAAAGGCACCGCTGCGAAAAAAACGCCCCACGGCAAACGGCTGCCCCTCCATAAGATAGCCATGATAGACAACCGACAAGAGTCTCCATATGGGGTTATGCGAGCGCCACATCCGCTCATTGAAGTACGTGAGATCACGGCCTGCCAAATTTGGCGGCGGAATTACTGTCGGCCCAGTTACTCCACCAATTCTTGAATCCTCCATGAATGTCTGCGCAACAGCCTCTAACCACTCTGGCTCGGCCACTGCATCATCATCAGTTCGGCAGAAGATTGAGCCGCTCGCTATTCGCACCCCCTCATTAGCCTGTTTAATAAGACCTCCACGCCTGATGGCATATGTGATGGCAAGTCGGTCCCCATACGAAGCAACGACTCCCGACGTATCATCACTCGACCCACCATCCACGATTACAACTTCAAAATTACGATAGGTCTGTCGGCACAACGCATCCAGGCACTCACGAAGCGGGCCGTTTCGATTGAGCGTCGGGATGAACACAGTGAGACGTGGTAGCTCGGTGTTCATAACAACACAATATTGCTATTTCCTCTTTGGTCGATAGAAACCTTCCGCATTTCCAATCCGTCGCGGCGTCGCCATTTTTCGGTAAAAGTACCTAAGGGACTGCCGCCGCATAATTCTCGGGAAGAGCTCCTTATCGGTGACTCGACGCGTACGCTGTACCACGCTACGTTTATGCCATATGTCTCGACAATGTAGAATCGACCAACCGATACCAGCTGTGATGTACCGGGCATCGACAAAGGAACCTCTGGCCACCAGCCATACTGCCATCGCACACCACAGACTCACATGTAATGGTAGCATCCACAACAGCGAAAGAAATCCCAAGTTCTTCCATAATGTCATGATATAATTCTTTGATCCATGAAACTTTGTCAAATAATTCTGCCTCCTTCCAAGAATTAAAGAACTCGTACCGAATTCGTGCAGCACGCGCGACTGCGGGCACAAGACAATGCGATATCCTTGCAGCCAAACCCGCCAAGCCAAGTCGGTCTCTTCTACGTAGATAAAGTAATCAGGGTCAAAGCCACCGGCAGCCTCGAATGCGCATCGACGCATGACCATAGCCGCCGACTTCGCTGAAAAAATATCGATCGACTCGTCATAGGCGCCCGTATCTTCGCTCCCGCAAGGTGCCCGTTGGATGAGGAACCCAAGGGGGCTCAGATAATCGCCAACATAGTCAATGCATCGGGGATCATGCCGGAGCAACAGCTTGCATTGGCAGGCACCAATCGAGGCATCTGCCTCTAGGAGCGATACAGCCGCCACGAGCCAATCGGGGTCTGGCTGCGTGTCGTTATCCAGAAAGGCTAGATAGACGCCGCGCGCTCGCGCCGCGGCCCGGTTGCGTGCCAGGGCAGGACCAGCGTTGTAGCCAATATACTCCACGGCTAGATCCGGCCATTGCCGTTCGAGCTCCGTGAGTAATCCCCGTGTTCCATCGGTGGATCCGTTATCGGCCACGATGACCTCGTAGTTTGGATAGACGTTCCCTCGCACCGCCTGAAGGCACCGCTCAAGGTATGTCTTGCCGTTGTGTGTAACAACGATCACCGAAACCAATGGAGCGTCATTGTGTACCGGGTGCTGACCCAATGCTGCTTGTCGATGTCTAGTAATGGAATTATGATCATCCATCTTTCAAACCCAGCATAAATCTTGGACATGGGGTGGACACCGACGAAGCGCCGTAGCACTAACGACGGTTGAGCACCCGATGATACACGGCGACTGTGTGTTCTGCTACTTGCGCCCAAGTCCGCCTGGCACGACGTGAGCGCATTCCCTGAGCCAGCCGCGTACGCAGATCTGAATCGCCCATCAGTCGTCGAAGATTGTTCGCCATCTCAACGCTACTCAATGGGGCAGAGAGCAACGAATCCTCCTCATCTGATAAATCCTCTTCAAAAACACCAACCCGATTCGCTACCACAGGCTTGAGGTAACCGATCGCCAAAGAAAGAGGCCCACTCGCGGAGACGGAATATATTGCAGGCAGCGCAATGATATCAGCCCTCCGGAATAGATAATCCAACTCGCCGCTGTTCACGAATGCTGTGAATACTACCCGGTCGGCCAACCCCAACCGATCTATATGCTTAAGTAGTTCCTGCGCATACGATTCCTGCAATGTGCCGCCAGCCACAACAAGATCCCAATCGGGATAATCCTCCGCTACTTCAGAAAAGGCTTCGAGCAGCAACGTCAACCCCTTCCGCGCTGTTAGATACCCAAAGCAGAGGATAAGACGCCTTCCATTAAGACGCGCAACCCATGGAGAATCAGGAGGCGATTCATGAGCCATTTCGCATGGCACACGCACGCCATGTGGTATAGAATAGACCTTCCTGATATCTACTTTATAATCCCTAACAAGTGCTAGTGCTAGTCCTGGTGAGTGTACGATAACCGCATCAGCAAGCAATGTCGAAACCCGGTAGATATATGCGAATGCAAGCCGTACGAGCACTGGTGGCACCCGAAAGTTCGGCTTAAACGCCGCCAGGAATTGCTCATTCACAAGGCGATGAGGGATCACTGCGTGGATGGTAAGCACTACTTTCTTCCTGAGAGCTCGAAGCAGAACCACCAGCAATGGGAATAGCAGTGCAGTGGTTGTTGCTCCATACATTGTGAACTCGTGGTGTACATGCACGAGTTGGGGCTTATACCGCATTACCGCGGCGGCAATCTGGAACGGATACCGCCAATCTCTATCCCAAACAAGGGAGAGATTTCTTATTGACACCCGGAGATTCTCGCGGTTTTTATCCGTAAGGCAACAGACCGTGACATCCGTACGACCTTGTAATGCCATTATCAAATCAGCACAAGCATTTGTATCAGGAATAACAGTAGATATTACTGCGACATGAATCATGATTGATCTTACTATTTAACTTGCTTGCAAAATTTATCTATATTATAATTTAAACAATTCAACGAGCCAAAACTCCACCAGGCTCTCCAGTCTTACAGGGTACGCAGTCAGGTAGCACTGCACTGGTCCCCCATGAACGCCAAAGACGAGGCCTCGTATGACCCATGCACCAAACGGGCTACGTTTCAGCAGATCTTCGAGATCGTACCGCACATATTCACGCTGGTGCTCCCAGTAAGGAAAGTGCCGCTCGCCGGTGAAGAGCTCGATCACAGTCCGTGCCAGCCGCTTCCGATTTGGCGTGGTGAGGATGGCGTAGCCACCGGGACGCAGAACGCGGTGAATGGTGTGCAGGAGCGCCTGGTCGTCCCGTACGTGCTCGATGAGATGGGACGCAACCACGACGTCGCAGGATGCGGTCTTGATGGAGGCAAGATGCTGGGCGTCATCGCAGACGTAGCTCACTCCACCTGGGACCCGACGCAGATGTGGCACACGATCGGGATAGAGCTCCACGCCAATAACAGCATGCGCCAGTCGGCTGAGGTCCATGGTGCGGGATGCGGTGCTGGCGCCAAGCTCCAGAATCACGTGGTGAGGTTGCACGTGACGCTGGAGTGTTTGGAGCAGGGCGATCCAGTCATGGTAGCGCTTGTGCCTGATGGCAACGACTAGCTTGCTGCGCGCCATTTCGTCCCCATCTGATGCGGCCTCATGCTCGCCCAACGGAGGCCAGGACGCGCCGCTCCTCTGGCCGCTCGATAAACACCTGCTCCGGCACGGGCGCGGCCTCCCCGCCGGCGGTGTAGAGCTTCACCGGCAGCTCGGCGACGCCACTGTCTGGCCCCACCTGGCTGAACCGCGCCGATGCGCCATCTTCGAGCTGCGACGGCAGGAAGTCCAGCAGGTGCCCCACCAGGTAGCGCGAGCCCCGCACTACGTAGTACCGGAAGTGATCCTGGCTCTGGAACACCGAGCGTAGCTTGCGCGCCACGTACCGCGGCGTGAGAAAGCTGGTGTACAGGCTCTGCACCAGGCGCAGGATCTCTTCATTGGGAATCGGCGAGCGCAGCACCGGCTCGCGCATGTCGAAGCGGTGCCAGTTGGCCGGCCCGTCGAACCGGAGCCAGTGGTTCGCCCGCGCCTGCGCGTAGAGCTGCGTCCCCGGATAGGGGATCACGATCGTCCCCTGCAGCGTGTTGATCCATCCGCGGTCGAAGCATTCGCGCGTGAAGTCGATCGTCCGCCGCGCCGCGTCGTAGTCTTCCCACGGGTAGCCGATCATGCACGTGGCGTGCGGCTCCAGCCCCGCCTCGCTCGCCCAGCGGAGCGAATCCCGCTGCTGCTGCGGCGTGGTACCCTTATTGAGGAACTGCAGCGTGCGCTCGTTGGCGCTCTCGATCCCATACAGAATGAAGCGGAAGTTGGCCGCCGCCAGCAGCTCATACTCGCGCGGCGTCAGCGCGTCGGCGCGCATGTTGCAGCCCATCATCAGCACCTTGTGCAGCCCGCGCTCGCGGAAGCCGGCACAGAATTTGTGCAGCCAGCGCCCCACGGGGAAGGTGCCGGTGTCGTCGAAGACCTCGCGTACGCCCAGCTCGGCCAGGTGCTCCAGCTCGTCCAGGTAGTCCTCCACCGGCCGCACCGAGAACTTGGGCAGCAGCGACGTCCAGGAGCAGAAGGTGCAGCCACCGCCACGTGCCTCGCCTTCGGGCAGCCCGCTGGTGTCCAGCCCGTCCACCGGCCGGCGCCACCAGCAGTCGGCTCCCGTCGCGCCGGTGGCCCAGCCATACGTACCGGGCGTGCGCAGGAAGTTGCCATTGCGGTAGGCGTAGAGCTTCCACTTCACCAGCTCGCGGTCGATGTGCGGACGCACCTGGAGGAATTGCGGTGGCCGCGGCGCCGTGCCCGAGTTCTTGATCTCCCCCGTGGCGCGGTCGCGCCAGAAGACGCCGCTGCCCAGCGCCTCGCCGCGCTCCAGATGGTTGGCCAGGTTGACGATGGCAAAGTCGTACTGCCCGCCGCGAATGCAGTAGTCGACGGCGCAGAAGAGGAAGGCTTCCTCCGGCAGCGCGGTGATGTGGTCGCCTACCAGCGCGATCTTGAGCTCGGGGAAGCGTGCCTTGAGGGCGTCGATGCACTTCCAGATCGCCGGCGCACTCGGCGTCTTGGTCTCGATCATCATCAGCTGGGGGCGAAACTGCTCCACGTGGCGGCAGTACTCGTCCCACGTCCAGCCTTCGGCAATGCCGTCGAGCCAGGCCACCTCGTGCCCCACCTGCTTGAGCAGCGTGGCCGCCAGCGCCGGTAGCACGGGGAAGATGACCGTGGCGTTATCGCCCACGAAGCGGTTGAGCAGCCCCACCAGGCCGTGCCCCTGGGCGCGGCGCGAGGAGAAGACCTGGTACTGGCGGTTCTGCGTGAGCTGCGGTACCCCCTTCTCGGTCTCAAAGGGCGGGAAGCTGATCGCGACGCGCATCGTTGCCCCCTCTCTCCTTACTCCTGGTTACTCCTGGCTACCCCTGGCTACCCCTGGTTACTCCTGGTTACTCCTGGTTACTCCTGGTTACCCCTGGCTACCCCTGGTTACTCCTGGCTACCTCTGGTCTCCTCGTGTCCTTGGCGTGCTCCAGTGCTCTGCGGCCGGCCCGGCGTTGCCAGCCGGTGCCGGGCCGCGGTCTCCCCGCGGCTTCAACGTCCATCGCCCTCCAGGTGCATCACTCCCCCGGTAGCCGCCGCTCACACCCGCGGGTTCTCGGCTCATCACCTCTCACCAGTCATCCACGCAGCCGGTGCCGTTGGCCATGCTGGCGGTGTGTACTCTAGCAGATGTGCGCCACCAGGGGCAGTGCCAATCCCCCATCTGGCGACCCTCCTCCGGCGAGCGCCCACGTGAAATGCAGAGCATCACCCGCACCCGGCCCTTTGGCGGCAGCAGAGGTCGAGCGCCGCCGGGCCGCCTTCGAGCAGTCGGAGGAGCTGATCGCCTAGATCCTGGCCGGCCACGGTGAGCGGCCGTTGCCGCCGTCGTGGGCGATCATTCGCGCCGCGCGTGAGGGTCGTGCACCGTGGCAGTGGCGGTGCGGCCGCTCGTCACTGCCGCCTGAGCACTACCTACGATAGCCTCTACGTGGTGCCCGCACGGGCCCTGGAGGCTGATCTATGGACAGACGACCAGGCCGCTGCTTTCTGCTCTGGGCGCCCGGGCGCCATGGTACGCTCCATCCGTGCCTTTCCGCTGCCCTGAGGGCCCATGCACCGTTTCACCTTTACTGAGCTACCTACGAACGACGAACGACGAACGACGAACGACGCGTATCATGCTCGGTTCCCTTGCTCGCGCCTCGGGCCGCTGGGGGCACGCCCGCCCGGTGCGGTCGTGGATCGCGGCGCGCCGGCCGGCGCTCAGCCGCGTCGATCGCGCCGCCGCCACTCTGGCGCTGGCCTCGACAGCCTTGCGCCTGCTGACGTATAGCCCGTACGCCGATGGCTCGTGGCCGCGGCACCTCGGCGCGGTGGCGTTCGGCGTGGCCCTCGCCCTGCTGCTGTGGCTCTGGCTGAGGCAGCGCCTCTCCGCCGCCTCTCCCTGGCCGGCGCTGGCGGCGCTCTTCGTCCTCTGGTGCGGCGATGCCGTGCACCTGCTGCGCCGAACGCATCCGCTGGCGCGCCGCGAGCAGCTCGTGCTCCTCCATGAGGATTTCTCGCCGGCTTCGCCAGGATCGCCCGTGGTACTCGATCCCGAGCGGTGGCTGGCCAATACCAGCGCCGGGGGCACGGTGGAGGTGGCGGATCATGCGCTGGTGCTGCGCAGCGCGCCGGGCACGGCCGCCTCGGTCGATCTGCGCCTGGAGCGCATCGAGCAGGCGGCGCTGTGGCCGTGGGCCGTGCTGCCGGAGGCGCTGCAGCCGGTGGAGCACGGCGGCTGGCTGGAGCAGCACCTGGCCTGGACAGCGGCGGCCGAGCTGGCCGGCGACTATTACGCCGCCGTGGAGCTCGTGCCGCGCAAGGTGCTGGTGCAGGTGGTTCCCTGGGGGCTCTACGTGACCGCTCCGGATTCTACCGGCGCCATGGTGGAGAAGAGCGTGGCGCTGCCGGATGTCGGCCAGGGGGCAGCGCATACGTGGCGGCTCGATCAGTCGCCGGCGCGCGTGGCTATCCAGATCGATGATACGGTGCTGTGGGAGGGGCCGGCGCAGGGTACGCTCGGCTTCGTGCGCTTCGGCGATTCGCGCGCGGCGCCGGAGCACGCCGGCAGCCTCTCCATCCGCCATGTCGAGCTCACCTGGCAGCGACCCGATGGTAGCTAGGCGATCCGCCGCGCTTCCCCGCAGCCTGGCGCCGGGGCGCGGCCCGGCGGCCACGCGGCCCGCGGGGAGCGGCGGCATTCGAGCCGCGCTGCGTGCCTTCTGGCGGCTCGCGCTGCCGGTAGCGGCCATGGCCGGTGCCACGGCGCTGAACGTGCTGCTGGCGGTGGCCGGGCCGGGGCCGCTGCTGGCGCGGCTGGCGGCGCTCTGGCAGCAGGCCTGGGCGGAGCCGCTCTTTCGCACAGCGGCGCTGGTGGCCCTGGGGCTCGCCGCCAGCGTGGCCCTGGGCCACCAGCAGGCAGTGCGCCGCGCGGCGCTGGTGGCAGCGGCGATTGCCGGCGCCGCCGTGGCAAATGTGCTGGTGGCGGCGCTGGGTGCCGCCGTGCTGCCGGCGCCGCTGGTGCAGCCGCGCATCGTGCTGCCGGTGGGGGCGGTGGCGATCATGCTGGCGGTGGTGGGATGGCGCGCGCGCTCGCTCCTCCGCCGGCTGGCCATGGCCGAAGCCGAGCGCGCGCCGGCAGCCTGGATACTTGCGCAGCACCGGCTGGAGGCGCTCTGGGCTGTCGCGCCGCGCGCCTGGAGCACGCTGCTGGGGCTGCTGCTGGCCTGGCTGGGGCTGCACCTGGGCCTGGCAGCGCTGCATCTCGCCGCCCCGGCCACAGTTCCGGCCAGCAGCACCTGGCTGGAGCTCACAGTGCTCTATCTCGCGGCGGCGGTGTGGCATCGCTGGCCGAGCCGCGTGGCGGCGGGCGTGGCGGTGGGTACGCTGGCGCTCTGTCCGCTGGTGCAGCTCTGGCTCGGCGAGGCGGCGGCGGAGCAGCTGGCCGATTTCGTCTATTTCGCGCTCTGGATCGCGGTGCTGCAGGGTATGTGGGAGCTGTGGCGCGAGCGGCGAGAGGCCCCTCACTCCCTGGCTCCTTCGCCTGATGCGACCCCTCACCCCCCGGCCCCCTCTCCCACAAGGGGAGAGGGGGAGCTAGCGCACCACGATCGTGGCCAGCAGGCTCCCCTCGCCCTCGATGGGAGCGGGGCGGCTTGGCGGAGCCGCACGGGGCCAGGGGAGGAAGGGGAGGAAGGGAGCGTGCGGCCCCGGCAGAGCCGAGGGGGTGAGGGCATCCCAGCTCCCCTCTCCCACAAGGGGAGAGGGGCCGGGGGTGAGGGCGTCCCAGCCCCCCTCTCCCCTCGTGGGAGAGGGGCCGGGGGTGAGGGCCGTCGCTGGGAGAGGGGCCGGGGGTGAGGGATAGCATGGCAGCGACGGGCGCGGCTAGCCTGCCGGCCCTGCCGGCACGAGAGGGGGCGCCGGCCGGGGCGCTCGGAGCGGCGCGTCGAGCCGGCGCCGCGCGGCTGGGGCTGGGCGGCCCGCCTCTCGCCATCGTGCTGCTGGTGGCCTTCTGGGCCATCGATTGCGCGCTCGAGCTGGCGCTGCTGCGCCGGCCGTATCACGATACAGCGAATGGCCTCGTGGCGGCCCGGGCCTATTTCAGCGATGCGCTCCACGCTGGCGCGTGGCCCTTCTGGGGGGTCTATGGGCGGTACAGCATTCCGCTGCTTCCACTCCAGGACTCACTGAGCTGGAGTCCGGTGGGGCTGCTGCTGGCGCGGCTCTTTCGCTACGACGTGTGGACCTTCGCCGTCGAGGATGCCATCTATAAGGCAGCCGGGCTCGCCGGTGCATACCTCTGGGCACGGGCGCACCTGCGCTCGCCCTGGGCCGCTGCCGGCGTGGCGGTGGCCTATGCCGGCAGCGCGCTGGTGCACACCACCTATGCCACCATCGGCACGGCGTGGGCGCTGCTGCTCGCTCCCTGGCTGCTGGTGGTGCTCGATCGCCTGCTGGCCGGCCGCGCCGCGGGCGGAGGCTGGCCCTGGTGGCGCGCCGGCGGCGCGCTGGCGCTGGTGCTGGCGCTGCTGGTCACCACCGGCTACCCGGGCATCTGGCTGACCGCGCCGTTCTTTCTGGGCATCTATGCGCTGGCCCTGGCCTGGCGGTCGCCGCGCGCGCTGCTGCGGCTGGCCGGCGCCGCGGCCACGGGCGCCGCGCTCGCCGCGGGAATGGTGGCGCTCCTGCTCTCCGAGACGGCCAACGCGCCGCTCTATGCGCCGGGCGCGCCGCGCAACCCCATCTCGCCCTGGGATGGCATCTTCAATCCCTGGAGCTGGCTGAGCCTGTGGCTGGCCAACCCCGGCTACCTGCCGGGCGTTGGCTATGGCACCTGGCAGCACCAGTACGTGGGGCTGCTGCCGGCGCTGGCGCTGGGCGTGCTGCTGCCGGCACGGCGCCGGGCCGCGGCTGGGCTGCGCCTGGTACGGCCGGTGGCGCTGGCCAGCCTGGGGGTCGCGCTGGCGCTGGAGGTGCTCTCGCCCCATCCGGCGTCATTCCCGCCGCCGGCGGTGCGGCTGTGGACCTTCGTTGGCCTCTTGCTGCTGGCCTTCCCGCCGCCGGCACGGCGCTTTGTCCGCTGGGAGCGGGTGGATACCGCGCTGGCGCTGGCCTGCCTGGCGGCCGCCGCCGCTGCAACGTCGAACCCGCTGGGCGACTGGCTGCGGGCGCACCTCTTTCCATTCTCCATTATCCGCTGGAACACGTGGTATCTGTGGGTGGTGGCGCTCCTGCTGCCGCTGCTGGCATGGCGCACGCTGGAGGGCGCGCTGGCGCAGCTGCGGCCGCTCTTCCACCGGCGCGACCGGCGCCTGGCGCGCCTGCGCCGGCGGTGGCTGGCGCGCTGGGGGCTGCCGGCAGTGCTGCTCACCACCAGCGCCGACCTGCTGGCCTTCCACCTCCCGCCGCCGGAGGATGGCTCACCCGACCGCATCGGCTTCATCGCCCTCCTCTGGCTCGCCGAGGTGGCGCTGCTGGCGATGGCCGGCCTGGCGGCGGCCGCGCTGGTGATCCGCGCGCGGCTGAGCGCGCGCGCGCGGTTCTGGCTGGCGTCCGCGCTGGCGGTGGCGCTGCCGGCGGCCGCGGCGCTGGGCACGCGCCTGGCCGTGCCGCCATCGCCGGAGAGCCTGCACGCCTTCGTGCCGCTCCCGCCCCATGGCGCGCAGGCGCTCGACGTTGCCCAGCAGGCGGTGGTGCTGCTGGGGCTCGTCGTCGTCGGGCTGCGCGCGCGGTCAGCGCGCGCCTTCTGCGCTGGCGCGGCGCTGGTCACGCTGCTCGATCTCTCGCTGGCTGGAGCGCGCTACGCGGCCGACAGCGAGGTGGTGGTGGTGGGGCAGTGGACCCAGACGGTGAGCGCGCAGAGCCCTCGCCTCTTCGCCTTCCGCGGCGCCTCCCGCATCACGCCGGACGATCCGGGGATGGACCTGCTGCTGGCGCGCGCGCCCACCATGATCCGCCCCGGCGGCCTGCTGCCGCAGCTGGCCGCCTTCGACGACGCGATGGGCACGCCTTCGGTCTTCGAGCAGCTGGTGTGGTTTCCCTCGTGGTGGACGGCCGCGGGGCCGGGCGCGGTGGAGGTCACGGCGGAGGCGTTGCGTGGCGTGGCGCCGCCGGCGAATGGGCCGGCGGCAGTGCCGACAGCGGGCGGCACTGGACGGCCGGGCGCGGCCGGTATCCCCGCAGCGGCGAGCGGGCCGGAGGGGATGCGCCTGCCAGACTGCGCGCGCTCGGGTGCCTCGGCGGGGAGCGCGCCCTCGGCGACGGTGACGCGGCTGCTGCCAGACCGGATCGTGGTGCAGGCGCGGGTCGACTGCGACCGGCTGCTGGTCTACACCGATACGTGGGCCCCCGGCTGGCGGGTGGCGATCGATGGGCGGCCCGCGCCCGCGCTGCGGGTGGATGGCGTGCTGCGCGGCGTGCTGGTGCCGGCCGGGGAGCACACGGTGGAGTGGGTCTACCGGCCGCTGCACCTGCTGCCGCTGCTGCTGGTGATGGGCGCCAGCTTCATCGCGGCGGTGCTCCTGGCCTGGGCGCCGTTTCGGCGAAGAGCTGCCCTCACCCCCTAGCCCCCTCTCCCACGCGGTGGGCGAGGGGGAAGGGCGCCACCGCCGGTGCCCGCTCGTTCCCCTCTCCCTCTATGGGAGAGGGGCCAGGGGTGAGGGCTTCCCCCTCTCCCTCTATGGGAGAGGGGCCAGGGGTGAGGGCTTCCCCCTCTCCCTCTATGGGAGAGGGGCCAGGGGTGAGGGCTTCCCCCTCTCCCCGTGTGGGAGAGGGGCTAGGGGTGAGGGCCGTCCCCTCACCCCCGTGTGGGAGAGGGGCTAGGGGTGAGGGCCCGGCAGCGGCTCGGGGGCGACGAAGATCGTGCGCTCGCCGCGGTAGGTAACGAGGCCGGGCGGGCCGCCTTTCACGCGCTCCACATGGCGCCGCGCGGTGTAATCGACGGCCACGCGGGTGGCAGCGCGCGCCTGGCTGTGCGCGGCAGCGAGCGCCGCGGCGCGCCGCAGCACACCCTCCGGCACCGCGCGGCCGCGGCTGCGGATGAGCACGTGCGCCCCGGGGACGCCGCGTGCGTGTAGCCAGAGATCTTCGGGATGCGACTCGCGGCCCAGCAACGCGTCGTTCCCCTTCCCGCTGCGGCCCACCAGGAGCTCGAAGTCGTCGAGCCAGATCCGTTCGAAGCCCGGCTCGCCCCCAGGGCGCGCGGCTGGCTTCTGGGCCCGGCCGGCGCGCGGC
>Ga0070741_10008445_pt1 | contig 20663 bp, 13 predicted proteins | sample Coa_R1_4_FD_66440 | JGI IMG/M metagenome (GOLD analysis project Ga0070741, IMG submission 66440) | Surface soil microbial communities from Centralia Pennsylvania, which are recovering from an underground coalmine fire - Coalmine... | ecosystem: Environmental > Terrestrial > Soil > Unclassified ...
GTTGACGAGAAACAGGTTGAGCTGGCCCTTGGCGATCGCGTCCTTGATCCGCGGATCGGCCACCAGCCGGCGCGTCTCTTCGTCGGAGAAGAAGTTCATGGTCGTGTCGATGATCGCGGTGAGCGGCTTGTTGCGCTTGGGCGCGTCGAGGATGCGCTTGAGGATGGCGACCGGATCGTTCTTGGAGACGTGGCTCTTGACCGAGTCGTTCGGATAGATGTCGAACATGATGAGGTCGGTCTCGGGATCGTCGAGATCGATGAGCGCCTTGGTCACCTCCATGCCGAAGCTCTCCAGTCCCTGCACGCGCTCTTCGCGCGTCGCGGGCAGCGGCTCCTGGGTGAGCTTCGTGAACAGCGCGTTGAGCTGTTTGAGCGGCAAGGTCCCGAGCCGCTCCTCGATCGTGTCGCCGTCGAGCACGCGGGCGCGCAGCTTCGTGTCGCGGTTCGGGCTGCGCACGTACGGCAGCGCGCACACGTCGCGCAGCTCCTTGGTGATCATGCGGATGAGCTCGAAGTAGACGTTGTTCGAGTAGCGGATCTGCAGCTCGCCGCCCTGCTTGGCGCGCCGCTTCTGATCGATGGCGAGCAGCAGCACCTCGGTGATCGCGTGCAGCCCGCCGTTGAAGACGTAGAACTGCGGCTCGAGCCCGTCGGTCTCGTCGAGCTCGTAGAGATCGTCCGCGACCTGCTCGAGGTAGCCGGTCGCGCTCGAGCCGGGGAAGAAGTCGTGCAGCGACATCACGTGCAGCAGATCCTCGAGCACCCCCTCGGTGAGGTCGCAGAACGCGTTGTACTGCGCGCCCTCGACGGCCGGCATGAGCGAGAGCTGTGCGAGCTGGTCGGTCACGTCGATGAGCACGTCGAGGACGAAGCGATCGACGAGCTGCTCCTCGGGCCCGCTCGGCGCGAACATGGGCGCGGTCGAGACGCGCTCCTCGTCGAAGACGGTGTTCTTGCGGCCGAGCTCCTGCTGCTCTTCGGAGAATCCTTCCATCTCGTCGGCCGTCGGCAAGAACGGCGTCGCGGGCGTCTCGGGCGACGACGGCACGTACTCGTCGTCGAGCTCGGCCGGCTCGCGCAGTTGGGCGATGAGCGTGGCGAAGAAGCGGTTGAACGCCTCGAAGTAGTGGCGCTTGACGAACGGCGCCGACGGCTCGCAGTGCACCATCTTGCGGCACAGCTCGAGCTGCGCGATCACGCCGCCGCGCGTGACGCGCTGGTTGCGCTCGCGGCTGCGCGCGCCCAGGCCGCCGAGCAAGAACGGATCGACGAAGCTGCGCAGGTTCGAGAGGTCGTTCCCGCTCGTGAGCACGTCGAAGAGCCGCAGCTTGAAGTCGAGGATGTCCGGCACGTACCCGCGCTCGCGCAGCTTGCCGACCTTGTCGCCCTGGAGCGGCGCCTTGTAGAAGGTGAGCGCGCCGCTCCTCGATTTCGCCGCGGGCTTTGGGCCCTCTTCGGGCTCGGACGCGCCGTCCTCATCCTCCTCGACCTTGGCGCCTTTCGGACCCGGAATACCGAAGTTGTAGAACAGCCGCTGATTGTCGACGGTGACGAAGCCGCACAGCCGGATGAACCCGTTCTGCAGCTTCTTGACCATGCGGTCGTACGGCGTCTTCTTCTTGTCGCCCTTGCTCTCCTTGTGCTCGCGCTGGTAGCGATTGGCGACCTCGACGATGAACTGCTCGGTCAGCGCGAACAGCCGGTCGGCGCAGCCGTGGTGGTTCTTCTCGTCGAGCTTCGGCAGGATCTCGGTGAGGTCGAAGACCAGGTCGCCCTGCACGCCGGCGAGCGCGCCTTGCAGGTGGAAGAAGCTCTCCATGAGCGCTTTGAAGTCGAGCTCGAGCTGGAGCTGATCGGGCGTGCCGCGCACGCGCACGATGAAGAACGACTTGCTCAGCACCGCGCCGAAGTCGCCCGAAACGAAGCGCGGCGCGGCCTGCAGCGCGCCGAGCTCGAGCCGCTTGAGCTCCGGGTGTACCTGGCCGAGCGCCTGCGCGTAGATCGCGTCCATCGCGCCGCCCTGGTTGCGGTAGTACTGGTGGCCCGAGCGCTGGAAGAAATCGAGGATCTGGAGAAAGCGCGGCGCGTCGTTGGGATCGTTGATCTGGATGCGCGCCGTCTTCGACAGGTAGTGCAGCGCGGTGCCGATGAGATCGCGGATGCGCTCGTAGACGCTCATCGACACGTTGGGCAATTTGCCGCCGGTGTCGACGATGATGTGCAGGTCCTCGCCGAGTGCGTCGGCGAGCGCCTGCGCCGCGGCGTGCGGCTCGTCGCTGTCCTCGAGCGCGGCGGCGAGCAGATCTTCGACCGTCATGCCGAACCGCGTCGCCACGCGCGCCACCATCGGGAAGATGCGGAACCAGCCGAGGTGGAACCCGGTCGCGAGCACGAGCTGATCGATCTGATCGAGCACCTCGAGCAGCACCTGCTGGCCGTGGCCGAAGACGCGCAGCGCGAAGCCGGGATCGGCGTCGAGGTAGCAGCCGAACGTCTTCGAGTAATCGACTTTGGATTTTCCGTGGTCGACCTGGCCGAGCGCGATCTTGAGCTCGAGCAAGAGCGGCGTGAGCATCGAGAACAGCTTGCTGTCGCTCCTGGCCAAAACCTCGGTCGAGAGCAGCTCGAACATCTTCGTGGTGAAGCAGTCGGCCTGCACCACGCGGCGGAGCGCCGTCTGCGCGAGGTCGACCGCGAGCGCGCGTCCCATCGCCGGCAGGTAACAAAGCGCGAGCTCCTCCTTGCGCTCGGAATACGCCGCCTCGACGATCGCGCCCGCGCGCTGGTTGTCACCGACGACGTACGAGAGCAGCTGTTCGACGGTATCGACGTAGCCGCGCGCCTCCTGCACCGCCCACGCCGCCAGCGTGCCGCCGAGGCCGGGATAGAGCCGCGCCAGGTCGAGGAGCGCGCGCGGCCCGAGCTTCGAGATGTCGACGCGCTCGTCCGCCGCCTCCTCGACGAACGACTTGAACCAGATCTTGAAAGCCTCCATGTACACGGCGCTCACGCACTCGCCGTGATCGATCAGCTTCTTGACGAACTCGGCGTCGAGCAGGAGCGCGTCGTGCGAGAGCACCTCGAGCACGTGCTCGAGCTTGACCAGCGTGTCCGGCGACGCGCCCTGCTCGGCCGCGCGCAGGGCGATGCGCGCGCGCACGTCGCGGCTCGCGCCTTTGACGCCGTCGATGATCGGCGATTGCAAGAAGCTCGAGAGGACCGCGATGAGCTGCTCGGCGCCGGGCGAGGCGCGGTCCTTCTCGAGCCCGGCGAGGATGCGGCGCCACGCCTCGTCCGGCGCCGCCAGCAGCACGCGCTGCGCGACCGACAGTCGCTTGGCGAGGAGCAGGTTCGCGATCACGTCGACCCGCCCGGGGTCGTCGAGCGTCGCGGGGTCGATCCCCTGCGCGTCATGGTCGTCGACGATGGACCAGATGCCCTCGACCTGGCGGATGCGCAGCAGGTGCACCTCGGCCGCGGCCGGCGAGAGCGCGAGCGCGCGTCCCGCCTCGGCCGGCGTGCGCCGCGGGCCCGCGAGCGGCGCGCGCGGCAAGCGGGTGAGCGCCGCGTCCGCCTCGCGCTCGGCGAGCGAATCCTCGGGCGCGAGCCCGCTGCCCGCGCCCTGCGCCGACTGCAGGACGTGCATGACCTCGTGCATCACCACTGCCAGCGACGGCGCGGACGACGCGAACGCCAGCTCGCGCCCGCGCTGCGCCGCCACCGCGCCGAGCGCCGCGAGCGCCTTGCGGCTGCGCGGTCCTGAGCGCGCGCGCACGCCGCCGAGATCGACGTGCAGCCGCCGCTCGATGGCCGCGCGGTGCGGCAGCGGGATCAGCTCGTCGAGCGACGCCGCGTCGAGCAACTCGGCGGCGGACCAGGCGCGCGCGCCGTTGCGCTTTCCCGGCGCGGCCGCCGGCGCGTCGTCGCCGTCCTCGATCAAGTTGCGCTTGCCCGGCGTGAGCGCGAGCGCGCGCGGCTCGTGCTCGACGCGCGGCCGCGGCGGCTCGATCGTCTGCGCCGTCGCCGTCGGAACCTTGCGCTCCACGCTTCGCATGGGGAGATCGAGGCGCGCCCGCCGCGAATGTGAAGGGCGGCGCGAAGCTTCACATCCGCGGCGGCGGCGCCTCTCACTCGTCGAGGAGGATCCATGCTGTCGCTCTCGCCCGACGGTTCGCTCTTGTGCGTCGCGTACCGGGACCGCGTGGACCTGATCGATCTCGAGCGCCAGCTCACCGTCGAGATCGCCGGCGCGGACGTGCTCACTGCGCTCGCGTTCGGCGATCAAGCGTGGGTGGTCTGCGCGCGCGCGGGCGGCGTCGAGGTGCAGCGTTACACGCACGCCGGCGATCCGCTCGGGGAGCCGCTCGCGCTAGCGCTCGGCCCGCGCGTCGAGGTGCGCGCGGCGCGGCTCGGCGCGCCCGCGGTGATGCTGCGCGCCGAGCGCACGGTCGAGGTCACGCTGGTGGGCGGCGAGCTGGTGGCCCACGCCATCGACTGCGGCGGCGCGTTGGCGCTCCCGATCGAAGCGCGCCGCTGGCTGGTGGCGAAGGAGCGGGTGTGGCTCTGCCAGCCCGGCCGCGAGCTGGCGCTCGACGTGCCCGACGAGGTGCTGTCGCAGGCGTCGCCCGTCGAGGCGTGGCCGCTGTGGAGCGGCGCCGCGATCGTGGTCGAGCTGCGCGGGCCGGAGCTGCACGCGCTGGTGGTGATCGATCTGCGCTCCGCGGAGATGCGGCGGCTGGTGCGGCTGGTGAACGTGCGCGCGGTGCGCATGATGAGCGCGCGCGGCCACGCGCTCTTGTGGCAGGAGGACGGCGCGCTGGTGGTGATCGACCTGCGCTTGGGGCGGCCGATCGAGCAAGCGCCGCATCTCGGGCCGATCGCCGACGTGGCGGTGGACGAGCGCGGCGAGCGCGTCGTCCTCCAGCGCGGCGCGCTCGACGACGAGGTGGAGCTGACCCTGGGCACGCTCGGCTCGCTGTTCGCGACCGGCGCCGGCGACGGCACCGAGGAGCCCGCGCCCGCCGAGCCGGAACCCGCGCGCGCGATCGACCCGCCGCGCGCGATCGACCGGCCGCGCGCGATCGCGTGCACGCGCGTGGCCTGGCCGCCGGCCGCGGAGGCGGCGCCGCGTCGTGCGCGGCCATCGGCGCGCGGCCTCTCGGAGCGGCGCCTCGAGGCGCTGTCGCCCTGGCCTGCTTCGCCGCCCGTCGACGACGCCCGCCGCCGTGCCGCGCTCGACGGCATGCTCACGCTCGCCGCCGCGTGGTGCAAGCGTGCGGTCGCCGACGGTTGGGACTCGGGCCGCATCTGCCAGATGACGCCGGTCGGCCATCCGTTCCTCGCCGAGATCGGCGCCCTCCTCGACGGGCAGCGCGGCCGCGCCGGCGAGCTGCTCGACGAGGCCGCGCGCCACGCCGACGAGCTGACACGCGCCGAGCACGCGCGCCGCGCCGACCCGGCGGCGTCTCCGTCGCCGCTCGATGCGCTGCGCGTCGAGTTCGGGCTCTCCGAGCTGGCGCTCGACGTGCTCGTGGCGGTAGCCGCGCCATCGCTGTGGGGCGAGCTGGTGCGCGCGTACGCCATCGCCGCCAACGATCCGGCGCGCCCGATCTGCGACGAGCTCCTGGTCGCGCAGCTGCTCGGCCTCGCGCCCGTCGACCGCGGCGCGCTCACCGCCGAGCTGGATCCGGACGGGCCGCTGGTGCGCCATGGGCTGGTGCGCGTCGCGGCCGGCGCGCGCCCGTTCGCCGCGCTCTCCGTCCCCGACGTGGTGACGCGCCGCCTCGCGGGCGAAGACTTCGATCACGGCCAGCTGTCGGCGCGCGTGACGCTGCGGCGCGCCGATCGCAGCCTCGACGAGCTCCACCTCGAGCTCGCGATCGTCGAGCGCATGGTCGCCGCGCTCGCGGTCGCCGACGGCGCGGGGCCGCTTCGCCTGGTGGTGCGCGGCCGCCCGGGCACCGGCCGCCGCGCGCTGCTCGCCGCGCTCGCGGAGCAGGCGGGTCGCCGCCTCGGCGTGATCCAGACCGCGCTGCTCGCCCACGATCCGGCCGGCCTCGTCGAGGCGCTGCGCCAGGCGCTGTGCGACGCGGCGCTGCGCGGCTGGCTGCCGTGCGTCGTCGGGCTCGAGTTCGCGGCCGGTGAGGAAGCGAGTCTCGCCGGCGAGCTGCGCGAGGCCGTGCGCAACCACGCGGGCCCGATCGCGTTCGCGTGCGGAGCGGCGGCGCGCCCGCCCATCGAGCCGGGCCACCTGCTGTTCGATCTGCCGGCGATCTCCGAGGCGCTGCGTGCCGAGGCGTGGCGCAGCTCGCTCGCGCGCCACGGATTGCCGATCGATCTCGCCGACGCGCTGGCGGCGCGCCACCGCCTCGGGCCCGGCACCGTCGAGCGCGTCGTGCGCCACGCCGCCGGCCGCGACGACGGCGCCACGCCGGGCGAGCGTCTCGAGCGCGCCGTGCGCCAGCACCGCGACGATCGCGTGGGCGCGATCGCGACCCGCGTCGAGCGCCTCGCGTCGTGGTCGAACGTGGTGCTGCCGTCGGATCTCGACGACAGCCTGCGCGAGTTCATCGGCCGCGTGCGCCACCGCCGCGTGGTGTTCGACGAGTGGGGCTTCGACAGCGTGGTGTCGAGCGCGCGCGGCCTGACCGCGCTGTTCCAGGGCGGACCCGGGACCGGCAAGTCGATGGTCGCGGGCGTGATCGCGCGCGAGCTCGGTTACGAGCTGTACCGCATCGACCTCGGGCGCCTGCTCTCGAAGTGGATCGGCGAGACGGAGAAGAACCTGGCCGCGGTGTTCGACGCCGCCGAGGACGGCGAGGTGGTGCTCCTGTTCGACGAGGCCGACTCGCTGTTCGCCAAGCGCACCGACGTGAAGTCGAGCGTCGATCGCTACGCCAACGTCGAGGTCAACTATCTCTTGCAGCGGCTCGACTCGTTCGACGGCATCGCCATTCTCACCACCAACTTCGGCACGTCCATCGACAGCGCGTTCTCGCGCCGACTGTCGCTGCGCCTGACGTTTCCGTTCCCCGACGAGGAAATGCGCGAGAAGATGTGGCGCGTGCACCTGCCGCGCGAGCTGCCCGTCGAGGGGGAGCTCGCGCTCGACGCGCTGGCGCGGCGCTACAAGCTGTCGGGCGGCTATATTCGCAACGCCACGCTGCGGGCGGCGTTCCTCGCGGCCGAGGAGCAGCGGCCGCTCACGCAAGAGCACCTCGAGCGCGCGGTGCGGCTCGAGTACCGCGAGGTCGGCAAGCTCACCGACGAAGGCGTGCTCGAATGACGTCGACGGCGGCGGGCGCCCCTCGTTTGGCGCTGACTTACACTCGCGCCCGCTAAGCGAATGTCGGGGATGGACGGTCTGAGACTCCCTCAGACGTCAAGTCCCCGATGTGTCTCGCTCCGCGACGGTGATTTTTAGTTCGATCAAGTCGACTCGAGTATCCTTCGAGGGAATGAGCCGACTGGAGAAGACCGTCGCGATCGTCGTCTTCGCGCTCAGCGGATGCCGCTCGACGGCTACCGAGGCCGTTCAGACCGAGCCGATGACGATTCCGCAATCATCGGGATGGGCCACGAAGGTCCTGCCGGCGATCCACATGAGCCTGCGGCTCGCGCCTGGGGTCGAGTTGATTCACGTCGAAGAGCAAGACCGGCTGATGGGCCCCAACTTCTTCTCGCACCATGCCAGCGGCAAAGAAGCCTTCTGGTTCGTGCCGGAGCTCTATACGCCCAGCCGCACTGACCAGCTCGCAGCACAGATTCGTTATTGCACGACCGGCGCGAAGAAACGCGCGCGCGTCCTGTATCGGGACGAGAACACTTTTATCGTGCGGGTGCCCGCCGAGGGACGCTCCCCGGACCATTGCGAGGTCACGGCGTGCTCGACGACCAAGCGCAGGTTCTGCGTGGAGGCGAGTGCCTTCGCAAAGAACGCGGAGTGCGCCGAGCTCGCCGCCATGATGAGCTCGATGCGAGATCTTCCATGATCGCGCCACGCCGACTGCGGCATTTTGCCGCAAGCGGTCAACGCCCGAGGCGAAACAGCTTCTCGCAGCCGGTGTGCGCCAGCAGCTCGGCGGCGTCGCGCCCCGTGGCGTCGATCGCGCGCAGCAGTCCGGCGTTGCAGCTCGCGAGCACTTCATTCGCGGCGTCGCGCGGCTGGCCGCGCCCCGCGGCGACCAGCACGTTGGCGAGATAGGCCAGCTCGCGCATTCGCTCGGCCGCCACGTCGTCGTCGAGCGCCGCGAGCGTGCGCTGGAAGATCGCCTCCGCCGCCGGCGCGCCGCCCTCGAGGAGCGGCCGCCCGTCGCGCGCAGCGCCCGCTTCGCCCGTGACCTCCGCGAACCAGCTCGCGGGACGCTCGCCGGCGGCCGGCTCCCGGGGCGCGCGATATTCGCGGAAATACGCGCGCGTGATCGCGTCGCGCGGCTCGGCGAGCGTTGCGGCGACGTCGCCTTGGGGCAGCTTCAAGAACGCGCGCGCCGAGGCGGCCGAGACGTGGCCGGCGCGCGCGCGGCGATCTTCGCGATCGGCGGCGGCGTTCTCGTGCAGCAGCTCCTCCGACGTGAATACGTTGCAGAGGCCGCCGTTGTCGGCGATCCATTCGGTGGTCGTTCGGAACAAGCGCTCGAGCAAACGGCGCAGCGCTTCGCCGTGGTGCTCGTCGAGCGCGCCGAGCGCGGCGCCGAGCGCGTCCCAACCGTCCCAGCTGCGCGCGATCACGCGATAGCCGCCGACGTCGAGGTAGGGGCCACTCTCGAGCGCCTTCTCGAGTTGGTCGTCGACGACGCTGAGCGTGACCTCGTCGAGATCGATCACCAGCACCACCGCGTGCAGCGCCAGCGCCAACAGATCTTCGGGCAGCGCCGCCAGCCGATCGGCGGCGAAGGCTTCGCCCGCCTCCAACATGATCTCGAGCCACAGTCCGAAGCGCGCCGGATCGAAGCGCTCGTCTTCGCCGGCGCGCGCGCTGCGCCAGAGATCTTCGTCGAAGATGCGCGCGAGCTGCTCGACGGTCGCCAGCGCCACGAGCTCGCCGGCGTCCTCGAGCCCGACGTGATCGATGAGCCCGAGCAGCGCGCGAGGCGGCAGCGCTTGCACCTTCTCGACGAGCCGCGGCTGCTCGAGCAAGCGCGCCAGCGCCTTTCGCGACCGCACCGCAAGCTTGTCGTTCATGGCCGCACGCTAGTGGCCGCCGCTCTTGCGAGATAGCGTGGAAGTTACTGACGGCTACGGCCCGACGTGGCAGAATGCTGTTAGAAGATCGGCGCGAAGAATTTTTGTTTCCGCGCTCCCCATCAGCGACGCCGAGGGACGCAATGCCCGAGATCGAGCTTGGCGGTCGGTTCACGTTTCCCGGCACCTCACTCACGGTCCACCGGATGGGATACGGCGCGATGCAGCTCGCCGGTCCCGGCGTCTGGGGACCGCCCAAAGATCCCGACGGCGCGATCGCCGTGCTTCGCGAGACCGTCGCGGCCGGCGTGAATCACATCGACACCTCGGACTTCTACGGTCCGCACGTCACCAACCAGATCATCCGGCGGGCGCTGCACCCGTATCCGAAAGAGCTGGTGATCGTGACCAAGCTCGGCGCCCGCCGCCCGCCGGACGGATCGTGGCAGCCTGCGTCCTCGCGTGAAGCGCTGATCGCCGGCGTGCACGACAACCTGCGCAACCTCGGCGTGGACGCGCTCGACGTGGTCAACTATCGCGCGTTGGGCTCGATTCACGGAACGGTGGAGGGTTCGATCGCCGAGCAGGTGGGCGTGCTCGCCGACCTGCAGCGGCAGGGGCTCATCCGCCACGTCGGGCTGAGCAACGTCACGGCGGCGCAGATCGCCGAGGCGCAAGCGATCACCGACGTCGTCTGCGTGCAGAACCACTACAACGTGGCTCACCGCGAGGATGACGCGCTCATCGACGACCTGGCGAGGCAGGGCATCGCGTACGTGCCGTTCTTCCCGCTCGGCGGATTCTCGCCGCTGCAATCGACGGAGCTGTCGGCCGTCGCGGCGCGGCTCGACGCCACGCCGATGCAAGTGGCGCTCGCGTGGCTGCTGCACCGCTCGCCGAACATCCTGCTCATCCCCGGCACGTCGTCGATCGCCCACCTTCGAGAGAACCTGGCCGCCGCGCAGTTGACGCTGTCGCGCGAGGCGCTGGCCGAGCTCGACGGTCTGAAGAGCGCGCATGGATCTCGGGCTGAATAGCCGCGTCGCGTTCGTGACCGGCAGCTCGCAGGGCATCGGCAGCGCGATCGCGAGGCTGTTCGCGAAAGAGGGAGCGCGCGTCGCGATCAGCTATAGAAAAAATCGCGACAAGGCGCTCGCGCTCGCCGACGAGCTGGAAGCGGCGGGCGGAGAGGCGATGGTCGTCGCCTACGATCTCGCGTCGCGCGAATCGATCCACGCCGCGGCCGCCGAGATCGCCGCGCGCTGGGGCGGAGTGGACTGCCTCGTCAACAACGCCGTCGAATGGGAATCGGGATCGCCGCGATCGCAGCCGGCGTTCGAGCAGCTTCCCGAGGCGGAGTGGAGCTCCCAGCTGCAAGCGAACATCGGCGGAGTGGTGGCGACGATTCAGGCGGTGCTTCCGTTCATGCGCAAACGTCGCTGGGGGCGCATCGTCAGCATCTCGTCCGGCGTCGCCGTCGATGGAATGGTCGGCGCGGGAATCTACGGCGCCGCCAAGTCGGCGCTGCACGGGCTCACGCGCTCCTTGTTCAAGGAGCTCGGGCCGGACGGGATCCTGGTGAACGTCGTGATGGCCGGTTTCACGCTGACCGAACGCGTGCGCGAGCGCTTTCCCGCTGCACAGCTCGACGCGCAGGCCGCACAAGCTCCATTGCGCCGATTGCCGACTCCCTCGGAGGTCGCGTCCACGGTGGTGTTCCTCGCGTCCACGGCGAATACCATCGTCACGGGTGAGATCGTCCGCGCGAGCGGTGGGATCAGCTGATTGCAACCCGCCGCGCGCGCCCTAGAACCGAGCGTCACAGCGAGGAAGCCATGAAAGCGATCGTGCTCGAGAGCTACGGCGGGATCGAGCAGCTCGAGCTCCGCGAGGTACCGGATCCCAAGCCCGGTGCCGGCGAAGTGATCGTGAAGATCGCCGCCACGAGCGTCAATCCCATCGACTACAAGCTGCGGAGCGGGGCCGCCCGCGCTCGAATACCGCTCGAGCTGCCCGCGATCCTCGGCCGCGACATCGCCGGCGAAGTCGTCGCGCTCGGCAGCGGCGTCACCAACGTGCGCGTCGGTGATCGCGTGCTCGGCCTCGGATGGCGCTCGTATGCGGAGCTGGCGTCGATCGAGGCCGGCGTGCTGGCGCCGATCCCGCCGGCGCTCGATCCCGTCGACGCCGGCGCGCTGCCGCTGGTCGTCACCACCGGCGCACAGCTCGTGGCGCGCGCCGATCCCAAGCCCGGCCAGACGATGCTCGTCACCGGCGCCGCCGGCGCGGTGGGACGCGTCGCCGTCTTCGTGGCCAAGGAGCGCGGCGCGCGCGTGATCGCCGGCGTGCGCCGAAAGCAGCTCGACGCGGCGCGGACGCTCGGCGCCGACGAGGTCGTGGCGCTCGACGACGACGCGGAGCTGCGCCGCATTCCCGAGCTCGACGTCATCGCCGACACGGTGTCCGGCGCGACCATCGAAGAGTTGCTCCCGCGGCTGCGCAGCGGCGGCGTCCTGGCGAGCGTGGTCGGCGAGCCGCCCGCGGCCAAGGGCAAACCGATCGAAGTCCGCGCGTTCATGGCGCAGCCCGACGGTGGCCTGCTCGCGCGTTACGCTCAGGCGGTGGCGCAAAAGCGGCTCATGATTCCAATCGCCGAACGCTTGCCCCTGGCCCGCGCGGGCGAAGCGCAGCAGCGCGCCGAAGAGCACAAGGTCGCGGGCAAGCTCCTCCTCATCCCCTAGCCTCCGCCCGTCTGGCACAACCAAAGCATTCACGCGTACCAGAGGGAGACGCGGAAATGCGTGCACTGCAGCTCAGAGCTTTCGGCGCGCCGAAGGACGTCCTCGAGCTCGTCGACCTTCCCGATCCTCCGGCACCGGCCGGCGGCGAGGTGCTGATCGGCGTCGAGCATGCGCCGATCAACATGAATGACGTGTACCTCATCCAGGGCGCCTATCCGATTCGGCCGTCGCTGCCGAGCGTCGTGGGTAACGAGGGCGTGGGCCGGGTGTTGGCCATCGGCAGGAGCGTCGATCATTTGAAGGTCGGCGATCGCGTGCTGGTGCCGCTCGAGATCGGGAGCTGGCGCGAGCGCCTGGTCGCACCGGCCGCCGGGCTGTTCGCGTTGCCCGCGGCCGATCCGCGGCAGCTCGCCATGCTCGGCATCAATCCGCCGACGGCGGCGCTGCTGCTGAACGAGGCCGCTCTCCGGCGCGGCGACTGGGTGGCGCAGAATGCCGCCAACTCGGGCGTCGGCCGATCGCTGATCGCAATCGCCAGGGCACGCGGCTTGAGGACGATCAACTTCGTTCGTCGCCCCGAGCTCGTTCCCGAGTTGGAAGCCGCCGGCGGCGACCTCGTGCTCGTCGACGGGAAGGGAGCGCTCGACAAAATCCGCGCAAGAATCGACGGCGGCCGCGTGCCGCTCGGCATCGACGGCGTCGCCGGCAGAGCCAGCGCGACGATCGCCGGCGTGCTCGGCGAATCCGGCACGCTGGTCGTCTACGCGCTGATGAGCGGCGAGCCGGTCACCATCGCGCCGCTCGACCTGATCGCGAAGCGCGTCGTCGTCAAAGGTTTCTTCCTGAACCATCCCGACGTCGAATCGAAAATACCGGGCGTGCTGCGCGAGACGGCGTCGCTCGTCGCTTCCGGCGCGATTCGAGTGCCGATCGCGGCGACCTATCCGCTCACCGCCTTCCGCGAAGCCGTCGCCCACGTTCAGCGGGGCGGCAAGGTCTTGTTCGACGTCGAGGCCTCTCGCTGAGAGCTACCGCTTGGTCGAGACCGATCACCAGACCTTCATTCCGCCGTCGACGACGATATCGACGCCGGTGACGTACGAGCTCTCGTCCGAGGCGAGGAAGAGGGCGACGTTGGCGACCTCCGCGGGCCTGCCCAAACGGCCGAGCAGCGTCTTGCCGAGCATGTAGCCGGCCCACTCCGGATCCTCGAGCTGCTGGCGCGTCTGGTTGGTCTCGATCACGCCGGGCGAGATCGAGTTGGCGCGAATCCCGTGCTCGCGTCCCTCCATCGCCAGCTGCCGCGTCATGGCGATGATCCCCGCTTTGGCCGTCGTGTGAGCGAGGGAGCCGAGGTTCTTGAAGCTCATCCACGCAGTCAGCGACGCCGTGTTCACCACCACGCCGCGGCTGGCCTCGAGGTGCGGCCAGGCGGCGCGCGTGAGAAAGAACACCACGTCGACCTCTTGCCGGCGGTTGCGATCCCACTCTTCGTCGGAGATGTCTTCGAGCCAATTGAAGTACGCCCTGGCGGCGTTGTTGAAGAGCACGTCGATCCGCCCGAAGCTGCGGACCGCGAGCTCGACCAACGCGCGGCAATCGGCCGGACGGCTGAGATCGCACGGGTGCGACGACACCATCGTCCCGCCTGCCGCGCGAACCGCCTCGACGGTCGTCTGCGCGGCGTCGGCGTACAGATCGCAGCCGACGACGAGCGCGCCCTCGCGCGCGAACAGGAGCGCGGCTTCGCGGCCCATGCTGCCGCCCGTACCGGTGATGACGACGACCTTGTTTGCGAGCCTGTTCGACACGGGAACTCCTCCTCGCGCTGCAGTTGCAGTCGACGAGCCAACGAACGAGCGCGCGCGCCGGGCAAAAAAACGCGACTGTTCGGAAACGCGGCAGTCGGCTGCCGCGTTTTCCACCTCCCTCGCGATCGGGCGCGTCCCTCGCGCCGCTTCTCGCCGGCCCGCGCCTTGCGTAGCGAGTCGCGCACATGGCCAAGGAGGCACGCATGCTCAACGTGGGGATCATCATCGGAAGCACCCGGCCGGGACGGAAGGCCGAAGCGGTGGCTCGCTGGGTTCACGAGATCGCGGTCAAGCGCGGCGACGCCTCGTACGAGGTCGTCGACATCGCCGAGTTCGAGCTGCCGCATCTCGACGAGCCGATGCCGCCGTCGATGAACCAGTACTCGAAGCCGCACACCAAGGCGTGGGCGAAAAAGATCGACGGCTTCGACGCCTTCGTGTTCGTGACGCCCGAGTACAACCACTCGACCTCGGGCGCGCTCAAGAACGCGATCGATTTTCTGTTTCGCGAATGGAACGACAAGGCGGCCGGCTTCGTCGGCTACGGCGCGGCGGGCGGCACGCGCGCGGTCGAGCACCTGCGCCTCATCGCCGGCGAGCTCAAGATCGCCGACGTGCGCGCGCAGGTCGCGCTGTCGCTGTTTCAGGACTTCGAGCAGTTCACGACGCTCAAGCCGGGCCCGCGTCAGGAGGCGAGCGTCCACGCGATGCTCGACGATCTGGTCGCGTGGGGGCAGGCGCTGCACGACCTGCGGGCGCGGATGGCATAAGCTGCAATCATGCGACTCGCGATCTCCGCTTTGCTGCTCGCCCGGATCTTCGCCACGCCGGCGCGCGCGGACGAGGTGCTCTGGACCCTCGATCCCAACCACACCTCGGTCGAGTTCTCCGTCGAGCACATGCTGGTGTCGCGCGTGCGCGGCGTCTTCCTGCGCGTCTCGGGAAGCGGGCGCTTCGACTCGGCCGATCGGCGCAAGTCCAGCATCGAGGTGGTCATCGACACCGCCAGCTTGAGCTCGAATCAGGAGGCGCGCGACGCGCACCTCAAGAGCGACGCGTTCTTCGACGTCAAACAGTTCCCGTCCATGGTCTTCAAGAGCCGGCGCGTCGAGATCGATCGCAAAGGGCGGGTGCGGATGTTCGGCGATCTCACCATCAAGAACGTCACGCGCGAGGTCGAGCTCGAGGTCAAAGGACCGACGGCCGAGCTCAAAGATCTCGACGGGCACGTGCGCATCGGCGCGAGCGCGACCTGCAAGCTCGATCGACGCGACTTTGGACTGACGTGGAACCGCAAGCTGGAGTCGGGCGGCTTGCTCGTCGGCCACGAAGTGCTGATCACCATCGAGACCGAGTTCATCAAGAAACAGCCGGAGTCCTCAGTCCACTAATGAAGCGCGATCTTTCCTTTGTCGACTTCCGCGAGCAGCTCCGCCAGCCGTTTCTCGATGGCGTCGATCTCTTTCTTGGTGAGCCCCAATTGAATGACGTCGCCGGCGCGGCGCACGCCCTCGTCCGGCGCGAGCGGCGCGGTCGGCGGTACCTCCTCCAGCGCGTTTCCGCGCACGACGTATTGGGCCACCACGGCGAGCTTGTCGAAATCGGCGCGTTGGAGCTGCCTGAGCTTGTCGATCCGCGCCCGCGGCAGCGACGGCACTACGATGTAGTTCCACTCGTGTAGAAAGATCTGCCGCGGGTTTCGAATCCCGGAGAACGCGAGCCCGTTGTCGATGGAGAACACCCGCGGCGATCGCGGATCTTTGGCGATCAAGAAATTCGACGGCCGCGTATCGCGATGATTGATGAGATAGGTGACGAGGTTCATGTTCGAGACGCTGGTGCGATACGGCTCGTCGCGTACGAAGCGCGGGAGATCGAGCACGCCCTCTTCCGTCACGTGCTCGAGCCAATACGACAACACACCATAGACACAAGCCACACCTTTGAACGTCTCGTCTTTGTCCTCGAGCGAGCCGTCGACGGGATTGGCCGGCAGGCAGCGGCCGACGGCCGGCGGCACGACGTACTCGTCGGGCGCGAGGAACAGTTTCTGGAGCTCGTACGCCGCCAGCTCTTTGCGCGGCGTATTGTTGAAGCCGTCGCCGCCGCGCTTGGACTCCTTCCACTTCACCTTGATGACCAGCTTCTCGTCGGGCAGCCCGATGATCAGCGCCTTGGCGCCCGCGGTGCCGCTCGACGGATTGCGCACCTGGAGGATCTCGAGCCGGCCCGTCTTGAGCAGCGGCTCGAGCCTCGCCGACGGTACGCACAGCCGATCGGGCGTGAGCGTGGGATCGCCGCACAGCTCGGCCGGCGGCGTGAGCGGGATGCGCGGGCGCGTGTCCGGTTTCGCCGCGGCACAACCGGCGCACATCGCAATCATCAGACACAGTCGGTTCATTGAATATCCCCTCGAAGAATGTCGCTCAAAAGGTGAAACCCAAGGTTGCGCCCATCGGGCTGCCGCGCGTCCCGGGCGAAAGCGACCACGTGAGGCGCGCCGGATCGAACGCGGCCCGCGCTTTGGCGTCGCCGAAGCGGCGGCGATAATCACGCAGATCGATCTTGGCGTTCCACGGCTGCGACCAGATCTGCAGCTCGCCGACGCCGATGCCGACGAGCGCCGATTCGAGGCCGGTGCCGAAGTCGTGATAACCGAGCCAGACGATCAATCCACCGGCGACGTTGAGCGCGACGTTGACCGAGTGCGCGATCCACGAATAACGCTGATCGCACTCCTTGGCGTTGCGCTTGAGCAGCCGCTCGGCGACCTCCAGCTTGCGCGCGCGCTCGTCGGGCGACGACTCCGGCAGCTTCGCCAGCTCCTCCGCGCTGAACATGGTCTTGGGCGGCCGGAGCGCGTGCGCGGTCGCGCCGAGCGTGGCCTTGATCGCGCTGATCACTAAATCGACTCGCGACGAATACGGGATATCGAACATGACCGCGCGCCCGGCTTCGAAGACCGCGCCGAAATAATAACCGAAGGTCCAAACCACGAAGTGCACCTCGGACCATTTGCTCTCGACGCGCAGCCGCGTCTCGAGAAACGTCAGCCGCGCCTGCACGTCCGCGTCGTCGGCGCGCGCGACGCCGCCGACGAGCGCGAGCGTCAACAGCGCCACCATCAAACGCCCGCGCAGAGACATCTGCGCAATATAGACGTTTGGGCGATATGGGAATCGAACATTTTAAAGTCCGACTTTATCGACGTGTTAGCATTCCCCACTCAGTGGCGATCTCGACGGAGAAACCGACAGCGCTCGGCCGCCTCGTTCGACTGTTCGGCGATGTGCGCGTGGGCGAGGTCGCGAGCGTTCTCTTGCTCTCGCTCAACGGGTTCTTGCTGCTCACCGCCTATTACGTGCTCAAGGTGGTGCGCGAGCCGCTGATCCTCGTCGGCGGCGGCGGCGCGGAGATCAAGAGCTACGCGACCGGCGCGCAGGCGCTGCTGCTGATCCTGGTGGTCAAGGCCAATGACGGGCTGGCCAAGCGTTTCCCGCGCATGGGGCTGGTGGCGATGTTCACGCTGTTCTCCGCCGGCTGCCTGGTCCTGTTCTGTGTGCTGTCCCTGCTGAGCGTGCCGATCGGCATTCCGTTTTATCTATGGGTCGGAATGTTCAGCGTCACGCTGATCGCGCAGTTCTGGGGTTTCGCCGCCGACGTCTACACGGCCGATCAAGGCAAGCGGCTGTTCGCCATCGTCGGCATCGGCGGATCGCTCGGCGGCGTCGTCGGCGCGGACGTCGCGCAGCGCTTGCTGGTGCCGCTCGGACCGAGCCTGATGATGCTGGTCGCCGCGGCGATCGTGCTCGTCTATCTGTTCGTGATGTACGTGGTGCACCGGCGCGAGCTGCGCAGCGGCGCGCATCCGGCGGAGCAGCCGATCGTGGAGGCCAGTCAGCCGATCGGCGAGCGCGGCGGATTCTCGCTCGTGCTGCACGATCGCTATTTGCTGCTCATCGGCGGACTGACGCTGCTGCTCAATTGGGTCAACACCACCGGCGAATACCTGCTCGATCGCACGCTGCTCGAGATCACCGCTCCCGAGACGGCGGCGCACGCCGTCGATTTCAAGACCGTGCAGCAGTTCATCGGCGCCTTCAAAGCCGAATATTTCTTTTGGGTGAATCTCGCGGCGCTGCTCATGCAGCTGTTCGTGGCTTCGCGCGTGCTCAAGTATCTCGGCGTGCGCGGCGCGCTGTACATTTTGCCGCTGCTCGCCATCACCACGTACTCGTCCATGGTGCTGGTGCCGCTGGTGGCCGTGGTCGCGCTGGCCAAGGTCGCCGAGAACAGCGTCAACTACTCCATTCAGAACACCACCAAGCAGGCGCTGTATCTCGTCACCTCGCGCGAGGCCAAGTACAAAGCCAAGACGGTGATCGACTCGTTTCTCCAGCGCGCGGGCGACGTGATCACCGCCGGGCTCGTCTGGGGCGGGATTCGGCTGCACCTCTCGACGCGGCAGTTCGTGGTGATGGTGATGGCGGCGATCGCCGGCTGGCTCGCGCTCGTGGTGGCGATCGGCCGGGAGCACCGCGTCCGCGAGGCCGCGCTCCAGCGCACCGCTCCCGCGCCGCCCGCGCGCGTCGGCTAGCGTGCGCGCGCTCGCCCGGTTCTTCGACGTTCGTCCCGGCGAGGGCCGGCTGGCGGCGCAAGCGTTCGTGCTCTTGCTGCTGATCATCTCGGCGCACACCATGCTCGAGACCGCGCGCGACGCGCTCCTGCTCGCCGCGCTCTCGCCGCGCGCGCTCGGGCTGGTCTACGTCTCGGTCGCGGTGCTGTCGTTTCCCGCGGGCGCGCTGTCGTTCGCGCTCGGCGTGCGGCTCGGACCGAAGCGGGCGCTCGGGGCCACGCTCGGGTTCGCCGCCGCCGTGTGCGTGCTGCTCTATGCCGTGCCGGCCGGCGTGGCGCGCGCGTTCGCGCTCTATGTGGTGACCGGGCTCTTCGGCGCGGTGCTGGTCCCGCAGTTCTGGGGGCTCGCCGCGCGGATGTTCACCATCGCCGAGGGGCGCCGGCTCCTGGGACTGGTGTCGTCGGCGGGCGTGCTCGGCGGCGTGATCGGCTCGGGCGCGGCGGCGTTGGTGCTGATGGCGCTGCCGGTCAAGCTGCTGCTGGTCGTCGCCGCCGCGATCTTCGTGATCGCCGGCGCGCTGGTCGCCGCGCCGTCGCCGTCCGATCAAGCGAGCGGCCCGCCCGCGCCGCAGCCGGCGAGCGCGCCCGGTCGCTTCGGCGCGTTCTCGGACGAGCCGTTCCTCCGGCGCATCGCGATCCTGGTCGTCCTCTCGACGGCGACCGTGCTCACCGTCGACTATCTCTTCAAGTGGACGGTCGCGCACCACGTGCCGGCGCCGGAGCTCGGGCGCTTCTTCGCGCGCTACTACGCCGCGCTCAACGTGGCGTCGCTGGTGGTGCAGCTGTTCGTCGGCGGCGCGCTGGTGCGGCGGCTCGGCGTGACGGCGGCGGTCTCGGTGACGCCGGTGCTGCTGCTCTTCGGCGGCGTGGGCGCGCTGGCCGCGGGCGGCGCGGTGCTCGCGGTGCTGCTGGTGAAGGGCCTCGACGGCAGCCTGCGCCACTCGATCCAGCGAATCACCACCGAGCTCGTCTACCTGCCGGTGCCGGCGCGGGCGCGCGAGCGCGCCAAGCCGTTCATCGACGGCACGCTGGCGCGCGCGGCGCAGGGGCTCACCGCCGGCGCGCTGCTGGCGCTCGGCGAGACGGGACACCTGTCGCGGCTGGTGCTGGCGGCGATCGTCGTCGGGCTGGCGGTCGCGTGGCTGGTGAGCGCGGCCACGCTGCGCGCGCCCTACCTCGCGCTGTTCCGCCGCGCGCTGTCGGCCGGATCGCTCGACGGCAGCGCCAGCCCCGTCGAGCTCGACCTGACGAGCGCGGCGGTGCTGGTCGAGCACCTCGCCAGCCGCGATCCGTTCGAGGTGATCGCCGCCATGAACGTGCTGGTGTGGCGCAAGCGCGATCGGCTGATCCCGGCGCTGGTGCTCTATCACACCGACGAGCGCGTGCTGGTGCGCGCGCTGGCCATCTTGAGCGAGTCGGGCCGCACCGATTTTCTCCGGCTCGCCGAGCCGCTGCTCGCGCACGGAAGTCAGGCGGTGCGCAACGCGGCGCTGCGGGCGCTCGCGCTCGGCGGCAAGCTCGACGTGCTCGAACGCGCCGCGGAGGACGCGAGCGCGCGCGTGCGCGGCTACGCGGCGGTTCACCTGGCGTCGCGCGCGGGGCTCGCCGTCCTCGGCGATCATCCCGGCGTCGCGGCGGCGGCGTTCGCGGACGGCCCGGCGCGCGACGACGGCCGGCTCGGCGTGCTCGCCGCGATCGCCGACCTGCCGCAGACGGCGCCGCTCGCGGAGCTGCTGCTCGCGCTCGCCGGCGACGAGCGCTTGAGCTCGCCCGAGGCGGTCGAGCTGCTGGCGCGCGCCGCCATCGCGCAGCGCGATCCGCGGCTGGTCCCGGCGCTGATCGCGCGGCTGCGCGCCGGCGCGGGCCGCGAGGCCGTCCGCGCCGCGCTGGTCGCGCTCGGCGATCCGGCCTTCGACGCGGTGTGGACGGCGCTCGGCGATCGGCGCGTCGATCGGCGCGTGCGCATCCACCTGCCGCGCACGCTCGCGCGCTTCGGGACGCAGCGCGCGGCCGGCCGGCTGCTCGAGATCATGGAGACGGAGCCCGACGGGCTTGTGCGCTACAAGGCGCTGCGCGGCCTCGGGCAGCTCGTCGCCCGCGACCGCAAGGTGCGCGTGCCGCGCGCGCGCATCGAGCGCCTCGCGCAGGCGAACCTCGTCGAGCACCTGCGCATCCTCGGCCTGCGGATCGCGCTCGACGCGCCGCGCGCGCCAAAAGGTGAAGGCGGCGTCGAGGCGCGCCGGCCGGCGGCGATCAGGCGGGTGCTCGGCGGCCTGCTCGACGAGAAGCTCGCG
>Ga0070741_10008446_pt1 | contig 20660 bp, 15 predicted proteins | sample Coa_R1_4_FD_66440 | JGI IMG/M metagenome (GOLD analysis project Ga0070741, IMG submission 66440) | Surface soil microbial communities from Centralia Pennsylvania, which are recovering from an underground coalmine fire - Coalmine... | ecosystem: Environmental > Terrestrial > Soil > Unclassified ...
CGACGATGAATTGCAGTAGAATGTCGCGGCTGCGCGCGCCGACCGCCATGCGGATGCCGATCTCGCGCGTCCGCTCGGTCACCGACACGAGCATGATGTTCATGATGCCGATGCCGCCGACGAGCAGCGACACGGAGGCGATGCTGCCCAGCAGAATCGCCATCACGGTCGCGCTGTTGGATGCCGCCTCGGCGATGTCGGAGAGATTGCGGATCATGAAATCGTCGTCCGCTCCCGAACGGATCCTGTGGCGCTCGCGCAGCAGCACCGTGATCTGATTCTTCGCCTGGTCCGTCAAATCGCTGCTGGCCGCGGCGACAATGATCTGTTGGATGTAGGTCACGCCCATGATGCGCTTCATCATGGTCGTGTACGGCACCATGACCGTGTCGTCCTGATCGGTGCCGGAGCTGCTCTGCCCTTTGATATCGAGGACGCCGACGATCTGGAAGGGAATTTTTTTGATGCGGATCACGTTGCCGATTGGGTTCTCGTCGCCGAAAAGGTTATAGGCGACGGTCTGGCCGATGAGCGCGACCTTCGCCGTGCTGTCGACATCCGCCTGCGAGATGAAGCGGCCGTCGGCCAGCTTCCACTCGCGAATCTGCTGGAACTCCGGCGCGACGCCTTGAACCGGCGTCGACCAGTTCTGCTCGCCGCCGATCACCTGCTGCACCTGGCGCAGGACCGGAGAAGCGCCGGTGACGATAGGGATCTGGCTCATGATCGCCTTGGCATCCATGTCGGTGAGGCTCTGCCGGCCGCCCAGGCCCGTGCGCGCACCGCCGACGGTCACGGTGCCCGGCAGGATAATGAGCAGGTTCGTGCCGAGACTCGCAATTTGCTGCTTGACCAGCGCCTTGGCGCCTTCGCCGATCGCCACCATCGCGATGACGGCGCCGACGCCGATGATGATGCCCAGCATGGTGAGAAACGAGCGCAGCTTGTTGCGCCCGAGCGCGCGGAGCGCGATGCGAAAAGCCATGAATAACATACGCGATTGAATTCAGAATCCAGGAGCCCAGAAATCAGAAGTAGATTCCGGCTCTACATTCTGGCTCCTGGATTCTGACTCCTGGATTCTTTCATCGTATCCGAAATGATCAATCCATCCTTAAACATAATCTGCCGTTTCGCGTAGGCGGCGATGTCGGGCTCGTGCGTCACGAGCACTATGGTAATGCCTTCTTGACGGTTTAAATTTCGGAACAGCTCCATGATCTCGCCGCTGGTCTTGCTGTCGAGATTGCCGGTCGGCTCGTCGGCGAGAATCAGCGCCGGCCGGTTCACCAGCGAGCGCGCGATCGCGACGCGCTGCTGCTGACCGCCGGAAAGCTGGTTCGGCATGTGATCGACGCGCTCCGCCAGGCCGACCAGCGCGAGCACCTCGCGCGCGCGCTCGCGGCGGTCTTTGGCGGGCGTGCTGTTGTACATCATCGGCAGCTCGACGTTCTCGACCGCCGAGGTGCGCGACAGCAAATTGAAGCCTTGAAAGACGAAGCCGATCTTCCGGTTGCGGATATTCGCCCATTCGTCGGGCGTGAGCTGGCTCACGTCTTCGCCTTCGAGAAAATAGGCGCCTTCGGTCGGTCGGTCGAGGCAGCCGAGGATATTCATGAAGGTGGACTTGCCGGACCCCGAGGCGCCCATCACCGCGACGAACTCGCCACGGCGGATCGACACGTCGATGCCGCGGAGCGCCTCCACTTCGATGTCGCCCATGCGATAAACTTTGCGCAGCTCGCGGATGAAAATGACTTCGTCGGCCGCCGCGCGCGGCTCGGCGAGAGAGAAATCCCTTGCGGGATCAGAAGCCAAAAGGACGCCTCGGCGCGTTCGCGCGCGCTTGCGCCGCGCTCGACATCGCCACGATGACTTGCTCGCCTTCTTTCACCTCGCCGGCGGCGATCTCCGTAGAGGTTCCGTCGGTGATGCCCAGGCGGATTCTGACCGGCGCCGCCTTGTTGTCGCGCAGCACGTAAAGCGTGCCTTCGCGGCTGCGCCCGCCGCGCTGGCCCTGGCCGACGCCGCCCGCCGGCCGGTTGCCGCCGCGGTTCCCGGCCGCGCGCGGCGCGTTTTCCTGCTCGGCGGGCGCCGCCGCTTGCGGCTGCGGCTTGTACTCCGGCGGACGAAAACGGAGCGCGGCGTTGGGGACTTTCAACACGCCCTCTTTGCGGCTCACCATGAACAGGACATTCGCCGTCATTCCGGGCTTGAGAAGGAGGTCTTTATTATCGACGCCGACGACCGCATCGTAGGTGACGACGTTCTGCACCATGATCGGCGCGTTTCGCACCTGCAGAACTTTGCCGCTGAACCGCCGTGTCGGATAGGCGTCGACGGTGAACTCCGAATCTTGATCGACCCACACGTTGCCGACGTCGCCCTCGCTCACGTTGGTGTCAACCTGCATTTTCGAGAGATCGTTCGCGATCAGGAACAACACCGGCGCCTGGAGCGACGCCGCGACGGTCTGGCCGACGTCAACGTTGCGCGAGACGACGATGCCGTCGACCGGCGAGCGGATGACGGTATGATCGAGGTCGACCTGCGCCTGCTGCAGCGCCGCCTTGGCGAGCGCCACCTGCGCGCGGCTCACCTGCTCCTGTGCCACGGCGCTGTTGTAGGCGGTCTCGGCGGTGTCGAGATCGCTCTGCGCCACGAGCTCGCGCTTCCGGAGCTCGCGGTTGCGATCGAGGGTCCGTTTCGCGTCCTCGACGGCGACTTTGCTCTTCGCCTCGTTCGCCTGGGAAGACAACACGTTCGCCTTCGCCTGATCGACCGCCGCCTTGAATTTATCCTGATCGAGCAAGGCGACGATCTGCCCCTGCTTCACCTTGCTGTTGAAGTCCGCATTGAGCTTCGCGATCGTCCCCGAGACCTGGCTGCCGACCTGAACGGTGATGACGGCCTGGAGCGTTCCCGTGGCGGTAACGACCTGCGTAAGGTTGCCGCTCTGCACGGCGGCGGTGATGTAGGGACTTTCTTTGGCGCCGTCGTGTATTCCCCAGTAGGCGAAACCAAGCAGGGCGGCGGCGGGTACGATTCCGACGAGGAGAAATTTGCGGTTGCGCTTCACGGCTCCCTGCGCACAGCCTGGTAGATTCTATCTACCAGTTCTTCAGTCTCCCTTTTCGGCGTGCGCTCGAACATGACGCCGCTCGTGATCACCGCGTCGGGCTCGAGGTCTTCGAGCAGGTGCTCCACGGTGATGCGAAACAGCGACATAAATGAAACATCCTCGATCGATTCTCTCAGCTCGTGAGCGCTTCCCTTAACGTAATAGTTGAGATCGCTGTCGGTGATGAGCAGTGTGATTTTTCCGGAGCGCCGGAGATTTCTTCCCGTGGTGCTCGCTTTGCCGATCGCGAGATCGATCGTCGAGCGGTCCTTCGCGACGACCTCGGAATAGGACAGCATGCCGGGATGCGGCCATCCCGCCTCGTCGGTCGTGACGATGACGATCGCCTTGCCCTTTTTCGACATCGATTCCCCGCGCAAACGATGAAACAACTCCTCCGTCAGCTGATTGCCCAAAAGTTGCGACATCTTCCGGTGTAACTCCCTCCGCTTGTGAATTTCCGCTTTGCCTGCTTCAGTTCTGCAACTCTTCGGCCGCGAGCTCCTGCCGCTTGCCGAAACCCTGCTCGTTGTCGATGTAAAAGAGCTTCTCGGGCGCGACGCGATAAAATTTGACCTTGAGAAAAGCCTTGTACAGCGGCCCGCTTCCCGGGTCGGTGAATATTTTCATCACGTCGGGGTATTTCCGCGCGTATACGGTCATCGCCTTGCCCTTTTCGATCAGCGAATCGACGGCCGCGACGCGCCCTTCGAGTTGAATGCCCTTGATCCTGCGCCAGTCGTGGTAGTCTTCCTGGATCGTCACCGCGACGCGCGGATTGACGGCGAGGTTCTGGCAGTGGCGCGAGTCCGGCGCCGAGAAAAAATATAGCTTGAGGCCGTCGCTGGCGTAGAAAACCGTGGCCGCCCAGGGGCTTTCGCCCTGAGACGTCGCCAGCGTCATGGTATTATGGCTTTCCATGTAATCCAGCACCTGGCGTTTCAGCTCAACGGCCATGGTTGTCACGACCGACGCGCAAGCGGTGCCTTTTTTAGCGCCGCGAGGTCGCGGGCGCCGACGCACAGCATCGCGACTTTAATTTCCCCTATCAGACCGGCCAGGGATTGTACCACCTTATCGGCCGATTCCAAAGCCGGAGCTAATAACGGCTGGCCGAGCGCCGCGATGTTCGCCCCGAGCGCGATCGACTTCGCGATGTCGAGGCCGTTGCGAATGCCGCCCGAAGCCACGAGCTCGATATCCGGCAGCGCCGCGCGCACCTGCACGAGCGCTTCCTCGGTCGGTATGCCCCAGTCGGCAAAGGCGGAGCCGACGGGCTTGCCCTGCTGGGCGGCGCGCTTCGCCTCGACGGCGTACCACGAGGTGCCGCCGCGGCCGGCGACGTCGATGGCGCTCACGCCGGCCGATTTCAGGCGCCGCGCGGCGTCGGCGGAGATGCCGAAGCCGATCTCTTTGGCGACGACGGGAGCGCCGAGCTCTGCGCAGACCTCGGCGATGCGTGCCTGCAGGCCTTTGAAATTGCGATTGCCCTCCGGCTGCGCCGCTTCCTGCAGAACGTTCAAGTGGAGGATCAGTCCGTCCGCGCCGATCATCTCGACGGCGCGACGACACTCGGCGACGCCGTAGCCGTAGTTGAGCTGCACGGCGCCGAGGTTGGCGAGCAGGAGAATATCGGGGGCGACATCGCGGACCTGAAAGGAATCCGCCGCTCCGGGCACCTCGAGCGCGACGCGCTGAGAGCCGACGCCCATAGCGAGGCCGAGCTCTTGCGCCGCGGCGGCGAGGTTGCGATTGATCTTGCGCGCGAGCTCGAAGCCGCCGGTCATCGACGAGATCGAGACCGGCGCCTTGAGGCGCTTGCCGAGAAACGTGGTCGAAAGATCGATCTCGTCGAGGTCGGTCTCGGGCAGTGCGTTGTGGACGAAGGCGTAGCGGTCGAAGCCGGTGCCTGAGCCCTCGACCGAAGGATCGAGACAGAGCTCGAGATGTTCCAATTTTCGCCGCTGCGTGGGCGAGAGCGGCTTTTTACCGCCGGTGCGGGCCATGGCGGGGTCGCGCGAAGATTACTTGCTTTTCTTCGCCGGCCGCATGTCCTTCCGCGACGCCACTGAGATGACCCGCTCGGAGCCCGGATGCCGGCCCATCTTCTCGTCGCTCCAGCGCTCGAAGAGCGTCACGTCGATATCGAACTGATCTAAGATCCGCGTAACGGTCTGGTTGATGACGTCGTCGAGCGTCTTCGGCCGGTGGTAGAAGGCCGGCACGGGCGGGAAGATGACCGCACCCATACGCGTGAGCGCCGCCATGCTTTCGAGGTGGCCGAGATGCAGCGGCGTCTCGCGCGCGACCAGCACGAGCTTTTTGCGCTCTTTCAAAACCACGTCGGCGGCGCGGACCAGAAGATCGCCGCCGATCGAATGCGCGATGCCGCCCATCGATTTCATCGAGCACGGCGCGATCACCATTCCTTCGGTGCGGAACGAGCCGCTCGAGATGCTGGCGCCGACATTGCTGATGTCGTGCACCACGTCGGCCATCGCCTCGACCTCCTTCACGGAGTGAGGCGTCTCGACCTGGATCGTCATCTTCGCGGCGCGGCTCATGACGAGATGCGTCTCGACGTCCTTGACGCGCGCTAGCACCTCGAGCATGCGCACGCCGTAAATCGCTCCCGTCGCCCCGGAGATGCCCACAATGAGTCTTCGCATAACGCCTCAGTCGACGAATTCTAGCGTCAGTCGCGCGCCGTCCGCAAGCTTGAGCGCGTCCTTCAACCTGGCCGGCGCGACGATTTCGAGCTTGTCCGCCGGATAGTCCGCCACCTCAGGTAGGATCACGGCGCCGCGCCAGTTTCCCTCAATCAAGGCCGGAAAACAACGGGCGGCGCAGAAGCCGCCGGCGGCGATCGGGATGCCGCTCCCATCGCGAACGCTGCTCCACACCGCGCGCGCTGCGGGAGTGTCGAGCCTCACATTCAGCGTTCCTGGATAAGCGGCGAAGCCGAGCGCGGCCCTCATCGCCGCCGCGACGCTGTCGACGGCCATGAACGACGCCGCCCGGCCGAGGTCACTGAACACCACCCCGGTCAATTTCCTCTTCGCCCCCATGTTTCGAGTTTCGAGTTGCGAGTATCGAGTCGAGAACTCCCAGAACTCCGACCTCGAAACCCGAAACTAGAAGCGCGAAACTTCTTTTATTTGCCGGATAGCGACTTCGCCTGCCCGCCGCGGCGGACCTTGACGACTTCCGCCATAATCGACAGCGCGATCTCCTCGGGCGTCTCGGTCCCGATGTCGAGCCCGATCGGCGCGTAGACGCGCGCGATCACTTCCTCGGCGATCTTCTCCTCGTTCTTGAATCGCTCGAAACATGCCTTGATGCGCCGGCGACTGCCGATCATGCCGACGTACTTCGCGCTGCTGTGGATGATCTCGCGCAGGCATGGCTCGTCGTACTTGTGCCCGCGCGTGATGAGCACGATGTAAGTCGACGGCGTGATCGCCGTCGACTTCAGCTCCTCGGCCATATCGCCGACGCGGATCGCGTCGGCGTCGGGGAAGCGCTCCCGGTTGGCGAACAGGATGCGGTCGTCGAGCACGGTAACGTGGAAATCGAGGATCTTGGCGATCTTCGCGAGCGGGACGGCGATGTGGCCGGCGCCGACGATGATCAGCTTCGGGGGCGCCGGCAGTACCTCGAAGAATACCTCGGCGGCGGCGCCGCCCGCGAGCTTCAGCGGGACGAGTTTCGACTTCTCTTCCTTTAATCGCTCCGCGGCTTCGGCGATCACCGCAGCCGTGAGCCGCTCGTCGCCGAGCGTGCCCAGCACCGCGCGGCCGTCGCGGATGAGGATTTTTTCTCCCGCCTGCGCGCCGCCGTCCGCTTCCACGACGGTCGCCAGCACGCCGGCTGCGCCCTCCTCCTGAATATTGATCAGCTCGTCGACCAGACTGGCCATGGGCTCGTCTATCTCGCCTCTTCCTTCGACCACGCCTCGATGAAAACGTTCATGATGCCGCCGCACACGGCCGGGCTGTCGGAAGCGATGTCGTCGAGCAGGTCGACCTGCACGGTGCGCGGCTTGCGCGTGCGGATCACCTCGATCGCCTCGCGCTTGACGTCCGCCTCGCCGCAGCCGCCGCCGATCGTGCCGAGAATCTCGCCCCAGGCGGTGACGACCATTTTGGCGCCGACCTCGCGCGGCGTCGAGCCTTTCGTCGAGACGATCGTCGCGACGGCGAGCGTTTCGCCTTTGTCGAGAAACTCTTTCACCTGATGATAGATCGAATCCTTCTTCGGTCCTTCGACTTTATCCGCGTCGTGGCATGCGCCGGGTCCAGCCATGGAAAACCTCCTATCTATGTTCTATGCCACCATTCTCTGCAGGTTTCTGCCCAGCGCGACCAGACTGTTCAGGTTGTTCACGGACAGGAACAGGTCGAGATACGGCAGCGCCGCCTGCATTCCTTTGCAAAGCGGCTCGTAATTTTCGCTCGCGAGCAGCGGATTCAACCACAGAATCTTGTAGCAGCGCCGTTTGATCGATTGCATCTCGTGCTCCAGCAGCGACACGTCGCCGCGGTCCCAGCCGTCGCTGATGATCACCACGACGGTGCGGTGCGTCACCAAAGTCGGCGCGAAGTCGCGATTGAAGGTCGCGAGCGAGCGCCCGATGTTCGTGCCGCCGGACCAGCCGACGACCGAATGCGAGATGCGCTCGAGCGCTCCGGCGATCTCCTTGGTGCGGATGAGATGCGTGATGCGGCTGAGCGAAGTGCTGAACACGAACGTTTCGACGCCCCAGAGCTCGTTCTGCAGGCCGTACATGAACTGGATCAAAAACCGGCTGTAGCAGTCCATCGAGCCCGAGACGTCGCAGAGCAGCACCACGCGCGTCTTTTTGATGCGCCGCTTGCGCTTGACGAGCTCGACGACTTCGCCGCCGTACTTAAGGCTTTTCCGCATGGTCCAGCGGGCGTCGACCTGCTGGCCCTTACTCGAGCGCTTTTTGCGCCGGCTCATCTGCGTCGCGATCTTAGTCGCTATGAGAAGGATCGCGCGGCTGATCGCGCGGCTCTCCTCAATGCCGAGGTCGCTGAAGTCTTTTTTGCTGAGCGACTCGCCGGGGCTGTAGGTCGGCAGCGTGAGCGGCTCGGTCTCGCCGTCGCGCCCCGTTTCGGCGCCAGCGAACTCGGCCATGATCTGCTCGGTGCTTTCGGTCTCGCTGCCGTCCTCGATGTCTGCGTCGTCGGGCGGCAGCGGGACATCCGAGGGCGCGTTCGGGTCCACGTCCGAGCGCGCGCGCCAGAAAAGATCGAACGCGCGGTCGAAGATCGGCATCTGCTCCTTATCGGAAATCAGGTTCGCACGCAGCGCCGCGCGAAACTCGTAGCGGCTGCCGACATCCACATAATGCAGCGAGCGATTGGAGTCGAGCACCTGGCTCAAGCCGATGGTCACACCGAGACCCTTGAGCACGCGGCTGAAGGCGAGGATGTTCGTGACCGTGCCGCCGCCGCCCCGGGGCGCGAAGCGCTCGACTGTTTTTGCGATCAGCTCGTCGGTGATGTCCATGAAAAATTAAAGCGACTGCGCGCTCTTCGCCGTTCCGTCGAGATCTATCTTTTTCGCTGCGAGCTGCTCGGCGACATGGTTCAAGTCCTCGCGGTACTTGAAAACGCAGCCGACGGTTTCCCTGATGGTCTCCTCGTCGAGCTCGTCGCGGTTCAGCGCGAGCAGCGCCGAAGCCCAGTCGAGCGTCTCGGCGACGCCCGGCCGCTTGTAGAAGTTCATCTGCCGCACCTGCTGCATGAACGCGCAGATCTGATCGGCGAGGTGCCCGCGCATCGCCGGAAATTTCGCGCTGACGATCTCGTGCTCCTTCTCGAAGCTCGGGTAATCGATCCAATGATACAGGCACCGGCGCTTGAGCGCGTCGTGAATCTCGCGCGTCCGGTTCGATGTTAGCACGACGTACGGTCGGACCCGCGCGCGGATCGTCCCGAGTTCGGGAATCGTGATTTGAAAGTCGGACAGCACTTCCAGGAGAAACGCTTCAAACTCCATGTCCGCGCGGTCGATCTCGTCTATCAGAAGAACAGGCGCGATGGATCCCTCGCTCTGGATCGCCTCGAGCAGGGGCCGCTTGACGAGGTATTCAGGGCTGAAGATCTCGGTCTCGACAGCCGTGCGGTCGCCGGCCGTCACCTCTTCGAGCTTGATGCGGAGCATCTGCTTGGGATAGTTCCACTCGTACAGCGCGGTATTCGCGTCGAGCCCTTCGTAGCACTGGAGGCGGATGAGCTTGCTGCCCATGATCTCCGCCAATACTTTGGCGACCTCGGTTTTGCCGACGCCCGCTTCGCCCTCGAGCAGGAGCGGCTTTCCCATTGCGATGGAAAGATAAACTACGGTCGCGAGCGCCCGGTCGGCGATGTACTTCTCTTTTCTAAGCGCTTCCTGAATTTTGTCGATCGACAGGTTGTCGGAATCCTTCACGTAGTCCCCTTCTCCGCTTTCGGACTGCGGTCTTTGCTATTACTTCATCATAACAAACGCTATGCGGATATAAAAACACCGCCGTCAGACATCGGTGAGCCTTCCGCCGTATTTTTCCCAGCCACTTTCGATGCGTTTTTTCACGTCCTCGGCGGCTCGATCGAATTCATGGAGGCGCCCGCAGAGCTCGACGAGGAGGCGAGTCGCGTTTTCCACGTCCGCGACCGCGACCGCCTCGGCGCCGATCCGGCTTTTTCCCTGATTATGGTAGTTGTGCAAGGGTATCGCCACACCCCCCGAGATATGGCCGGCGAGCTGAAAAGGCGTCGCCTCGCAGGTGCCGCCGTCCATCACGCGCCGCTGGAAGTGGAACCGCCGCTCTTTTTGCGCGAGGTCGCGCGCGACGGCGTCCATGAAATAAACCATGCCGTGGTCGAACATGCTCGCCCGGTCGCCGAGACGGATCACGGGTCCGCCTCCGAGAACCACGCCGGGGAGCGCTTTGCTTGTCTCGACGGAAATAATTTTCGCCGTCTGCGGCAATGCGCCGCCGCGAATCATTCCGAGCGTGCCGATGAACCCCTGCTCCTCGCCGCGCGTGAAAACGCCGCGGACGCCCGCGACCCCGCGGCGCTTAAGTTGTTTCAGCGTCAGCAGAATCGCGGCGCAGCCGACGAGGTCGTCGGCGCCTTTGGTGTGGATGCGCCCGCCCTCGCGCCGGAACGGAACCAGATCCCACGTGCCGAAATCGCCGGACCGGACAGGACGGTTGACGCGCAGCGACATCGTAGCGACCCTGCCGAGCGCGTTCTTGCGAATCTTCGCGACCGAGCCGCGCGCGGAGACCCGGCCGGACTCCCGATCGTAAACGACGACGCGCGCTCCGCGGAAATATTTCGCGTCGACGCCTCCGTGCCAGGCGGCCTCGGCTTGTTTCCCGGATGCGCCGACGATATCGAAGCCGGGATGATCCATGTGCGCGACCAGCGCTACCGCCGGCTCGCCGCCGGTGGTCGCGACGATATTGCCGTAAGCGTCGCGGTCGAACGCGATTCGGGCAGCGGTCAACCGCTCGCGGAGAAACGCGCTTACGAAACGCTCGTGAAACGGCGCCGTCGGCAGCCGGAGCAAGTTTGAGAGCAGACGAATTACTTCAATGTCAGCCATAAAAAACGAGAAGCCCGGACGGCGTGTCCGGGCTTCTCTATATCACAATCGCGAACTGCGGTGGATTACCGGAGCAAGCCGAATGTCAGATACTTGAGCATAGTCTTCATCGGTCCCGGCTGTGGCGGCGCCTCGGCTGACATCGGTATGGGCCCGGCATCGGAGTCGGGCCGCACGTTTTGAAAGTTTCCGAGGCGCACGGCAGCCGGCGCGTCCTGCGGCTCGGCTTTCGACTCTTTGTCGGGAACGACGACTTTCGGCGGCGGCAGGTCGTCCCTCGCGGGCCCGCGGCGCATCCGCTCGATTTCACCGGCGACCGTCGAGAGCTTGCGCCGGAAGTCGTCGGTCGCGGCGAGCCCCTCGGCATTGTTGCGTATGACGCGCGGCGTGATCATGATGATCAGCTCCGTCCTCTCCGTCAGCGTGTCGGTAGTTTTTCGGAAAAACCAGCCGAACACGGGAATGTCCATCAGGTAAGGAATGCCGCTCCGCCCGCGGTCTCTGTCTTCGGCGAAGATGCCGCCGATGAAGAGCGTATCGCCGTCGCGCACCACGGCCGTAGTCTCGACGTCGCGCGTCGAGAACGACGGGAAGCTGTTGCCTTCGCTCCCGACGGTGACGTTGCCGCCCTGCTTGCTGACTTCTACCTTTAATTGCAGGTTGACCTGACCTTTCGCGTTAACCTGCGGGATGACGGTGAGGATTTTTCCGGTATTGCGCGACTGGATCGCCGTGGAAGTCGCGACGCCGGTGCCGGCGGAGGTGTCAATCGTTCCGGTAGCGACCGGAATCTCGTCGCCGACCTGGATTCGCGCGGGTTGATTGTCGGCCGCGAGAATCGTCGGCGACGCGAGGATCTTCGACCGGTTGTCGCTCTGGATCGCGGTTACCAAACCGCGCACGGCGTTGCTGCCGAGAAGCGCCGCAAGGCCGGTGCTGCCGCCGAACTGGATCGGAAAGGGATTATCAACTCCCGCTGTAAAGGCGTCGGTGAACCCTCCCTTTTTGCCGGGTCCTTTCAAGACCTGGTAATCAAAGCCCAGGCTGTTGTTGTCGGTGAGCTTCACCTCTGCGATGAGACATTCGAGAATCACCTGACGCGCAGGGATATCAAGATCCTTCAGGATCGTCCTGATGTTTTGGAACTCCTGCGCCGTGCCGTAAATGATCAGCGTGTTCGTGTTCTGATCGGCGACGATGCGAAGCTGCTCCTCTGGGGCAGCCTGACGCGCCGCCAGGTCGCCGGGGCGCGGCTGCTGCTGGCGCGGCCCCGTAGCAGCAGGCGGCGCCGTCACTACGGGGGGCTGCTGTGTCTGCGCAGGCGCAACCGCCTGCATGGAAGGATAGTTGGGGTTGAATAAATACTGGCCGCCGCCCATCGTCGAAGGGCTGCTGAACGGCGAGCCTCCGAACCCGCCGCCCGTAAAGCCCGGGGAGCGGCTGCCGAAGCCCGGCGTCGTCTGCGGAGTGCTGCCCGTGGTTCCGCGGTGCAGCTGCTCCAGGGTCGGACCGCGCTGGCGCTGCTGCCCGCCGCTGATGCCGAGAACCTGGGTCAAGACGTCGGCCAAATCAGCGGCTTTGCCGTTCTCGACCGGGTAAATGTGGATTTTTCTACCCGGCCCTTCACCGACGGTGTCGAGGCGCTCGAGCCAACGTCTAACGTACGTCCACGCGGCTTCGCTGTCGGCGATGATCATCAATTGATTGATGCGCGGGATCGAGATGAACTGCGCGGCGAAGCCTTCCGCCTGGGCTGACGACGAAGCGTACGACTGCATGATCTTGGTCATCTCGGCCGCGAGCTCTTCGGCGCTGGCGACTTTTGGCTGATACATCTCCGTGCGCGTGCCGACGAACGTCTGAACGTCGATCATATCGACGATCTCCTGCAAGCGCTGCACGTTGGACGGCAGATCGACCACCATGAGAAAATTGCCGCGCGGAAAATCAAGCACTTCCGCGCCGGGCGTAAGAAAGGGCGTCAGAAGCCGCTTCATCTCGGTCACGGAGAAAAAGCGCAGCGGAATAATCTGAATCGCGTAGCCTCCTTGGCTGTCGTCGGTTGCCGGCCGCGCGATCCCCTTGCCCTTTTCGATCGGGGCGATGCGGTAAATATTGTCGCCGGCCTTCACGGCGACGGCGCCGTTGATTCGGAGAATCTGGTGGAAAATCGGGAACAGATCTTCCCTGCGCAGCGGCGCGGCGCTGTTGATGGTGACCGTGCCTTTGACGTCGGGATCGATCGTGTAGGTGATCCCGAGATGCTGGGCCAGGACGTGAATGACTTCGATCAGATCGGCGCGGTTGAAGTTGAGCGACACCATATCGCCGCCGCCGGCCGGTTTCTGCCCGGGCGGCGGCAACAGACGGCGCTGTGCCGGCGTTGTCGGGACGGGCGGCGCGGCGGGAGGCTGAGCCTGCCCCGGCTGCTGCGGCTTCGGCGTCGGGACAGATGGAGCAGGCGTCTGCTGCTCCTCGTCGTTGTCATCATCCTGCGACCATGCGAATCGACTCGGAGGAACAGGGACCATGAGTAGCGCCAGCAATATCGAAACGAAGGCATTTTTCGGACATATTCTCGTACGCATAAGAATCTCCTTCATTCACACTCAAGGCTTCGCGGCGGGGGCAACCGCTTCCGGCGGCCTCCCCGACGGCTGCTGCGGCGGCTGAAGCTGCCGCTCGCGCAGCGCTCGACGTGCCCGCTCCACAGCGGTACCGCCTTCCTGCTGAGCTTGAGTCTGGTCGCCGCCGGGCGGCACGACGCGCGCGCCTACACGTGGCGCGATAGGCCGCTGCTGCGGCGCGCCGGCGGCGGGCTGCTGCGGCTGCGGATCACCCGGCCGGAAAAAATCGATCGAGAGTTCCTCCCGGATCGGTCCCTTCGTGAAGACGACGCTTTTATCGCGGATCTCCGCCACGCGGAATCCCTCGAACGTATCGCCGAGCTTTAGCCGTGACTGTCCTTGCCCGGCCGGTTGCGGCGCTTTGGTGTTCGGCACACCGGGCCGCGGCGTCGTCGCTGGGTCTTGGAGAATGGCATATTTGCTGTTGCCGATAATGGCGGTTCCCATGAGCACCATGCTGCGAATGCGTTGGCGCGCGGCGTCATCGCGCTTGGCTACGTCTTCTTTCTGCTTCGTCGTGCCGCGTTCGGGGTCAAAAAGATTTTTGTCGATAATGTTGCGGGTGTTTGCCAGCTGGAACTGCGGGGTTTCCTCATCGACCGCCGACTTGGACGCGTTCGGTCTCGGCTTTGTCACTGCAGGCATCTCCCAGGGGCCGCGGTGCCAGAGATGATAAACCCGAGCGGCCACAAAAATGATTGAAGCTGCCAGAAAAAAACTGAGCAAAGACGAACGGCTAAGAATACATCCTCCAAAATGGGGTCGAAAAACTCCGCTAATCTACTACTGTGCGATTTTCACGTCAACCTGCCTTCGATTAAATCGGGCAAAACTGCGCCATGCCCCTGATCGGCGAAGCTTTGGTAAACGCATGACGCTGACCTTTTGCAGCATAACGAAGCAATAGGAGTGCCGACTTTTGTCAAAAATGACCGCAAACGTAATTCGTCTCGTTGATCGAAATCGTAAAGGTTATAATCACGTGCAAATTCAATAATTTAGCTAATACGACCGAGTAGCCTGACTGGCACTTCGCTTGCTTGAAAAAGCATAAAGGGAAGATCTTCTCCCGATAATGGCAAACCCAAAGTAATTTGGGGACGCAAAGCCACGGATCCCAAGTGTAGGGATGGCCGGGTTACCGAAGGAGAAGAAGGCCAGTTATGGGCCGCAGGTGCGAGAGGATCTTCCAGAAAGGGATGATCCTCCATGTTTGTCTGGTTCCCCCACCAGCCAAGCGCCCGTGGCAAGCTGGCGCAAAAGCTCCAAGTCGCTACCCTCCTCGCATTTTTGACTATTCTTGCCGGTCTCGCCCACGCCGAGCCGGCCGCAGCCCCTAATAAGATTACGGTCGAAGGGACCCTCGAGGTCCTGCACGAGGACCGCCCGCAAGGCAGCCGCTATCGCTATTTTCTTCAGAGCGGCGGACGGCGTTTCCAACTTCGTATGAGGCACGATAACGACGGTCACCGCCACGACCATCAGACCGGCGACCGCGTCCGCGTTCGTGGACAGCAAATCGGCGAAACCTTGGCCCTCGACGGCGCGGGGAGCGGCATGGAGACGCTGTCGTACGTATTGCCTAATACCTTCGGCGCGCAGAAGACGCTCGTGCTATTGGTGAACTTCCAGGACAATCCATCACAGCCTTACACGACCGCGTATGCCGAGGACGTGGTCTTCAACACGACGAGCAATTTCCATTATGAGAACTCGTACCAGCAAACGTGGCTCACGGGCGACGTGCGCGGCTGGTTTACGCTGCCAATGAGCGGCGCCACGTGCGATTTCAACGCAATTTACTTCGCGGCGCGGCAGGCGGCGACGAACAGTGGCATCAACCTGGCGGATTACAAGCGCTTCATTTATGCGTTCCCGCAGACCAACAGCTGCGGCTGGTGGGGTCTCGGAACCGTCGGCGGTAACCCCTCACACGCATGGATCAACGGCAGCCTGCAGCTGCGCGTCGTCGGCCACGAGACGGGACACAACCTCGGACTTTACCATTCGCACGCGCTCGAATGCGGGTCGGTGACGATCACAAGCGCCGGCTGCTCGTCGATCGAATACGGGGACACCGTGGACATTATGGGGACCTCCGCGGGTCACTATAACGCGTACCAGAAAGAATGGCTCGGCTGGCTCGGCTACGGCTCATCGCCGCCGCTTTCGACGGCATCGACCGACGGCATTTACACAATCGATAATTACGAAACGGTGGGCACGAACCCGAAAGCTATAAAGGTCCTGAAGGCCGTCAATCCCAGCAGCGGGGCGAGAGATTGGTACTATGTCGAACACCGCCAGGCAATCGGCTTCGACGGCGATCTAGCGGGCAACACGAATGTCGTATCCGGCGTGATCATTCACAGCGGCTCAGAGGCTTCCCTCGACGCGAGTTATCTTCTGGATATGACTCCGGCGACCTCCTCTTGGTTCGACCCGGCTCTCGGTATCGGGCAAACTTTTCAAGATCCGGATGCGGGCGTGGCCATCTCGGTTTTATCTGCCGACAGCGCCGGCGCAACGGTTTCGATTAGTTACAGTGCGCCGCAATGCGTGCCGGCCAATCCTTCGGTAGCGCTCTCTTCAGGCGGCGCCGGGGTGCAAGCGGGCACGCCCGTCGCATACAATCTCACGATCACGAATAATGATTCAGGATGCGCGACGGCGACCTTTTCTCTTCAACCGTCGCTGCCGCAAGGGTGGACGACGAATCTTGTCGGCTCGGCGATAAACTTGTCGGCGGGCTCGAGCACCACGATCTCACTGCAAGTTACCTCCGCGGCCTCGGCTTCGAGCGGCGCGTACGGCATCACGGTCATTGCGAGACACAGCGACAACGCGAACCTTTTCGCTTCGGCGAGCTCGACTTATACCGTCGCGTCGTCCGCGCCGGGCGGGTCTTCGGTGAATCTGTCGATCGCGAGGCCGCCTGCAGCGGTCTATCGGCTTAAAAAGAACGTACCGCTCTCAGCGCGCGTCACCTCCAGCGGACAGCCGCTGTCCGGAGCTGATGTGACTTTCACAATCACGAAGCCCGACGGCAGCATCGTCACCTCGAGCTATCAGACGAAGAAAAACGGACAGGTCGCGTTCAAGTACCGCACCACGATGCTCGACCCGATCGGAACGTATCAGGTCTCTGCGGCCACGAGCGTTCCAGGCACCGCATCCAGTGCCGGTCTGGTTACGACGAGCTTTATCGTGCAGTAAAACTCAACTCGCCGGTAGTAGCCTTTGGGGGAGGGCTATTCGCGCGGCGAGGGGAAGGGGGCCGCGAAGCCCCCTTCTCCCCATTTCGATCAAAGTCTACTTCACTGGTAGTACAGAATAAGCCGAGGCGCGACGTTCAGATTGCTAACCGCCGTGGCGCCTTCCTTCGAGAAATAAAGCGCCTCGCCGCCGGTCTGGTTCTCATTTACTTTTTTGACGATCCAGCCGCTGGTGATCGCGGCCTCGCCTCCGAACACGTCGGCCGTGACATCCCATACCATGTCGCCCACAGACGCATTGGTGTGGAGCACCGCGGGCGCCGTCGGCGCCGCAAGCGCGCCGCCGCTCCAGGCGGACGTGCAATTCTGCCCTGTGTTCCCGATGTTGGTGTCGCTGGCGCAGTTCCATGTGACGCCGGCGCCGCTGCCGCGCGTTGTCGTGCCGGTGCTGAGGTCGGCATTTTTGCCTTTACCCTCGGTCCACGCCTGCGTGATCCTGCGCACTTCGACCAACTGCCCGGCGCCCCAGCCGCCGTTGTTCGTCGCGATATTGAAGACGAGCTGCGCCTTGACAAGGCCGGTGACGTTCAGTCCCGCGACGTTGAACGCTACCACCGGACGGTCGACGCCGGACGCGAGCGCGACGATTGTCGTCGATGGCTTCGTCTTTTTGGCTTTTTTCGGAGCCTGGGCAAAGTCGACGCCGTTGATTGCCGCCAAACGCAGCCGGTTGTTCGCGCCTTCGTTCGTGTTCGGATCTTCGCTCTTGACGAAGCTGTCTTTCGTCGGCGTCAGCTTCACAAGGATGCGGTAGATCGTCACCTGTTCATCGGTGCAGAGACTCGTCGACGGATTGTTATTAGCATCGCCGCTGTAGGTCGCCTGCCAATAGTAGGTGCCTGTGTGCGTGAAAGAGACCGGATCGGACGCCGGCACCGCGCCGTTAACGACCGTCTTCGTGCTGCTGGTCACAAGAGCGCTGCAGGTGTTGTTGCTGAAGACCGCGTAAGTCACGGTGCCGCCGGCGTTCGCCGTCGCGCCGCTCAAGAGCGCCTGGTCCGTCACCGGCGTATTGACCGGGACGAGAATCGTCGTTCCCGTCTGGCCTCCGCCCGACAGCGTCGTGGCGATCGTCGTGTCCACCGCCGCCGGTACGACCGACAGCGGCTCGCACGGCCCGGTGCCGGAGCTATAAACACTGTCCCCGCTATAGCTCGCCCGGAAAGAAACCGTGCCGATGGCGTTCGGCGTTTGCGTGAAGGTCGTGCCGTCAGCAAAGCCCGAGCCGTTCAGTGTAAAAGCTCCGGAGCTGGCGGCCGCCTCGCCGGTGCACGTGCCGTTGTTGAAGTAGCTGAACGTTACGCTTCCTGTCGGCGTTCCGCCACTGCCGCTCACGGTCGCGCTGTCATGCACCGTGCTTCCGGCCGTGACGGCAATCACTACGCCGTGCACGCCGTTGTGGATATCCGTCTTGATCGTCGGCGCCAAGTTGCTGACCGTGACGGTATTGCCGCAGTTGTTGTTCTGCTCGTTGCTCTCCGTCACGTTGTTGTTCGGATCGACCGCGCAAGTGCCCTCGACGCGCGGGTTGGTCAGCGAGCCCGAAGCTGTCGCGGTGACCGTGAACTGCGCGCCGAAGGTGCCGCCGACCGCGACAACCACGGTCCCGCCGCTCGCCGTACAGGTGAGCGTGTTGCTCGCGATCGCGCAGCTGATCGTGCCGGTGATGCCGCTTGCGTTCACGACGCTCGCCGCGCCGTAGGTCGCGCCGGTCGTAGGGAGATTATCGGTGATGATCGTCTGTCCCGACTGGAATGTCGCCGGCCCATTGCCGCCGTTATTGACGGTCAGCGTCCATTTGAAATTACCGCCGACGGCGATCGCGCCGTTCACATCGTTCGTCTTGCTGATCGCGAGATCGGGCGCGTTCACGATCACGATGTTCGGCGGACAATTATTGTTCTGCTCGTTGGTTTCCGACGCGTTGTTGTTCGGATCGACGGAGCATACGCCGTTCGTGCGCGGATTCGTAAGGCTGCCGGCCGCGCTCGGCGTAACGGTGAACTGCGCGCCGAAGCTGCCGGCCGCCGCAATTGTCACGCTTCCGCCGCTCGCCGTACAGGTGAGCGTGTTGCTCGCGATCGCACAGGCGACCGTCCCGGTGATGCCGCTCGGGTTGACCACGCTGACCGCGCCGTAGCTAGCGCCGATCGCCGGCAGATCGTCGGTGACGATCGTCTGGCCGGACTGGAACGTCGCCGGCCCGCTGCCGCCGTTGTTAACGGTCAGCGTCCATTTGAAATTACCGCCGAGCGTTATCGTGCCGTTTACGTCGTTGGTCTTGCCAATCGTGAGATCGGGCGCGTTCACGATGACGATATTCGGCGGACAGTTGTTGTTCTGCTCGTTCGTCTCCGTCACGTTGTTGTTCGGATCGACCGAGCAAACGCCCTCGGTCCGCGGATTGGTCAGACTGCCTGTGGCCGTCGGCGTCACGGTAAACTGCGCGCCGAACGTCCCGGCCGCAGCAATGGTCACGCTGCCGCCGCTCGCCGTACAGGCGAGCGTGTTGCTCGCGATCGCGCAGCTGATCGTGCCGGTGATGCCGGTCGGGTTGACGATGCTGACGGAACCGTAGGTCACGCCTGTCGACGGCAGATTATCGGTGATGATCGTCTGGCCGGACTGGAACGTCGCCGGCCCGCTGCCGCCGTTGTTGACCGTCAGCGTCCATTTGAAGTTACCGCCCAAGGTGATCGTGCCGTTTACATCGTTCGTCTTGCCGATCGTGAGATCGGGCGCGCTCACGATCAGGATATTCGGCGGACAGTTGTTGTTCTGCTCGTTCGTCTCCGACACGTTGTTGTTCGGATCGACCGAGCAGACGCCGTCGGTGCGCGGATTGGTCAGACTGCCTGTGGCCGTCGGCGTCACCGTGAACTGCGCGCCGAACGTTCCGGCCGCAGCAATGGTCACGCTGCCGCCGCTCGCCGTACAGGTGAGCGTGTTGCTCGCGATCGCGCAGCTGATCGTGCCGGTGATGCCGCTTGGATTGATCACGCTGACGGAACCGTAGGTCGCGCCTGTCGCCGGGGGATTGTCGGTGACGATCGTCTGACCCGACTGGAACGTCGCAACGTCGCCGCCGCCGTTGACAACGGTTAACGTCCATTTAAAGCTTCCACCCAAGGCGACGACGCCGTCCACGTCGTTGGTCTTGGCGATCGTGAGATCGGGCTTCAGCTTGTTCGTGAAAGTACAGATGATGTCGTCGTTAGTAGCGAGATTCACGCTTCCGGACGTGCCCGTATTCGAGGTCACCGTTACGGGAGTGCTCCCCACGCGCGTCACGCAGGCGAGGCTCGAGTTATAGTTCGCCGGCGTGGTGCCGCCGTGAGCGGCCTCGCTGATGGTGTAGGGTCCCGTCAGGAGAGTTTGCGCGCCTGTCCCCTGGCCGTCGCCGAAGCCGCTCCCACCGTTGTTGAAGGTTGTCGAGCCGATCGTGAAATCGAATCGGCCCGCATCGTTCGCCGGCAAGAGCGACTTCTTGACCTCGATTTGGCCCACCTGCCGCGTGTTGGTGAACGTACACGTCACGTTCTCGCCCGCCTCGACCTTGAACGTCGCCGTTCGCGCCGGCACATCGAACGTGCTCGGCACGGCGCTCGCGCCGTCGTCGCAGACAATGTTCGTCAGAACCCAACCGGTCGGCGGAGCGCTTTCCGTCGCTGTGTAGGTCCCCGGCGCGACGCTCTGCGTTAGCGTCCCGTTGTTGGTCGATATCGTTCCAGATGGAGTGCCCGTAAACGTGAACGTATCCGTGCCGCCCTGCATCACTTTCTTGATCGTGATCGTGCCGTTCTTCGTATTCGTGAACGTACAAATTACGTTCTCGCCGGCGTCGACCTTGAAGGTCGCCGTGCGCGTCGGCACGTCGGACGTGCTGTCCGTGTCGTCGCAGACGATGCTCGTCAAAATCCACCCGCTGGGCGGCGTCGATTCGGTCGCCGTGTAGGTCCCGGGCGCGACGCTCTGGGTCAGTGTCCCGTTATTCGTGGATATCGTGCCGGA
>Ga0070741_10008447_pt1 | contig 20659 bp, 20 predicted proteins | sample Coa_R1_4_FD_66440 | JGI IMG/M metagenome (GOLD analysis project Ga0070741, IMG submission 66440) | Surface soil microbial communities from Centralia Pennsylvania, which are recovering from an underground coalmine fire - Coalmine... | ecosystem: Environmental > Terrestrial > Soil > Unclassified ...
CGCTTGATGTACTGGACGATCGCCTCGTCCATCTTGTCGCCGCCGACGCGCACCGACTTGGAGAAGACGATGCCGTGGAGCGAGATGACCGCGACCTCCGTCGTGCCGCCGCCGATGTCGACGACCATGTTCCCCGTCGGCTCGCCGATCGGGAGCCCGGCGCCGATCGCCGCGGCCATCGGCTCCTCGACCAGGTGCACCTCCCGCGCGCCCGCCGACTCCGCCGACTCCCGGACGGCGCGCTTTTCCACCTCGGTGATGCCGAACGGCACGCAGATGATGATCCGCGGGCGCACGAACGTGCGGCGGTTGTGGATCTTGTGGATGAAGTAGCGGAGCATCTCCTCCGTGATCTCGAAGTCGGCGATGACGCCGTCCTTCAAGGGGCGGATGGCGATGATGTTGCCGGGCGTCCGCCCGACCATCTTCTTCGCCTCGGCGCCGACGGCGAGGACGCGCGGCGTTCCGCGCCGGTTCTCCTTCTGCACCGCGACGACCGACGGCTCGTTGCACACGATGCCCTCCCCCTTCACGTAGATGAGGGTGTTCGCGGTGCCGAGGTCGATCGCGAGATCGTTCGAGAAGAGCCCGAGGATCGAGTTGAGGATCATTGCGAAGCGGCCACCCCCCCTCCCGCCGCGGACCAGCTATCAGAAAGGGGGCGGGGCGGCAACGGAAACACCTGGCGGCGCGCTGATTTGCAATCGAGGGATCGGTCCGTTAGCCTCCTCGAGCGCGCCGATGCTGCGCTCCCTCCGCAAGTACTCCAACTCGACGCCGGTCAAGATCCTCTACGGCCTCCTGGCCGCGCTCTTCGTCGTCTGGGGCGTCGGTGCGGTCGGCGGCGAGCACGTCGACGTGGTGGCGAAGGTGCACGGCCGGCCGATCACCCGCGGCGCCGTGAGCCAGGCCGCAACCCAGCTCCGCGAGCAGTACGAGCGGATGCTCCAGGGCAAGGCCGCCGGCGACCTCTTCCGCAACCTCGATCTCGAGGGCCAGGCGCTCGACCAGCTGATCGACGACGCGCTCCTCCAGGAGGAGGCGCGCCGGCTCGGCGTCGCGGTGTCGGACGAGGACGTGCTCGACGCCGTCACGAAGATCCCCGACTTCCAGGAGCACGGCCGCTTCGATCCCGACCGCGTCCGGCGCTACCTCGAGTACCGGCGCGACCGGGGCGAGTTCGAGGCCGAGATTCGGCGGAGCCTCCTCTTCCAGCGCCTCGAAGGCCTCGTCGCCGACGGCGTGCAGGTGAGCGACGGCGAGGTCGAGGAGCGCTACCGGCACGATCACGAGCGGGCGGTCGTCGCCTTCGCGCGCGTCTCGGCCGCCGAGATCGCCAGGTCGGTGACACTCTCCGACGAGGAGCTCGAGAAGTACCTCGCCGACCACCCCGACCCGTACCGCGTGCCGGCCAAGGTCCGCGTTCGCTACGTCGCCTACCGGCCCGCGGACTTCGCGAAGGACGTGCAGCCGACGGACGGCGAGGTCGCGGAGCAGTACGCGCTCTCGAAGGACGAGAAGTACGCGGAGCCGGAGGAGGTCCACGCCCGCCACATCCTCGTCCAGGTGGAGCCGGGCGCGAGCGACGACGCGAAGGCGGCGGCGCGGAAGAAGGCCGATGACCTGCTCGCGCAGCTGAAGGCCGGCGCGGATTTTCCGGCCCTCGCGAAGAAGAGCTCCGACGATCCGGGCTCGGCGGCGCAGGGCGGCGATCTCGGCTTCTTCCCGCGCGGACGCATGACGCCGGCGTTCGAGGAGGCGGCGTTCGCGCTGGCACCCGGGCAGCTGAGCGACGTGGTCGAGTCGCCGTTCGGCTTCCACCTGATCCGGGTGGAGGAGCACCGCGAGGCCCGCACGAAGCCGCTCGAGGCCGTGCGCGACGAGATCGTCGCGCGGCTCAAGGCCGAGCGCGGCGCCAAGCTGGCGCGCGAGGCCGCGGAGGAGGACCTGAAGAAGATCGCGCGCGGCGGTGCGTTCGCCGAAGTGCTCGCCAACCGCCACATCCAGGAGACCCCGCCCTTCGCCCAGAAGGACGACGTCCCCGGCGTCGGGCGCCTCGCCGCGTTCGCGGACGCCGCCTTCGCGCTCCGGACCGGGCAGGTGAGCGACCTCGTCGAGAGCGACGGCCCCGAGCCGACGATCTACCTCCTCGTGCCCTTCGAGCGGACGGAGGCGCACGTGCCGCCGCTCGCCGAGGTGCGCGACCGCGTGCTCGCCGACGCCCGCCGGGCGCGCGCCGAGGAGACGGCGCGCCAGCGCGGCGAAGCTCTCCTCGGCCGCGCGAAGGAGATCGGCCTCGACCGCGCGGCGGCCGAGGCGGGGGTGAAGGTCGAGGAGACCGGGCCCTTCGAGCGCCGCGGCGCCCTCCCGTCGAAGCTCGCCGACGTCCCGGCGGCGCGCACGGACGCATTCACGCTCGACGCCGCCGCGCCGCTCGCGCCGAAGGTCTACACCGCCGGCGGCGACGCGGTCGTCGTCGCGCTCCGCGAGCGCCTGCCGGCCGACACGACGAAGCTCGCCGCGGAGAAGGACAAGCTCCGCGACAGCCTGCTCCAGCAGAAGCGGCACGCGGTCTCCGCCGCGTACCTCGGCTTTCTCAAGGAGCGCGCGCTGCGCGAAGGCGCGCTCGAGGTCCGGCCCGACGCCGCCCGCCGCGGCTAGCGCCGCGAGGTCCCCGGTCGTCGACGGCTTCGCGCTTCCGGGCACGCGGCCGCTCGGCTGCCTCCTCGTCCACGGCTTCACCGGCACGCCCTGGGAGATGCGGCCGCTCGGCGACGCGCTCGCCGCGCGCGGCTTCCCGGTCCGGGGCGTCCGGCTCGCCGGACACGGGACGACCGTCACCGACCTCGCGCGCACGGCGTGGACCGACTGGTACGCGTCGGTGGAGGCGGAGCACGCGCGTCTCGCGCGCGACGTCGCGCGGGTCGCGGTCGTCGGGCTGTCGATGGGCGCGCTCCTGGCGCTCCACCTCGCCGCGACGCGCCCGGCCGCGGTCGCGGCGCTCGTGCTCTGCGGGACCCCGCTCCGGCTGGGCGAGGCGCGCGCGCGGTGGCTCCCCGTACTGGCGCACCTGCCGCCTCTGTGGCAGTGGATCGAGCGACGCTGGGGGCTCATCCCGAAGACGAGCGGTCCCGACATCGCCGACCCGATCATGCGAGCCGCGAGCCCGAGCTACCACGCGACCCCGATCCAGGGCGTCCTCGAGGTGCTCCGCCTCCAGCGCGTCGTGCGGGGCGAGCTCCGGTGCGTCACCCAGCCTGCGCTCCTCCTCCACGGCGCAGAGGACCACAGCGTGCCGCTCGAGAACCTGGAGCGGCTCCGGCGCGGGCTCGGGTCGACCGTCGTCGAGGCGCACGTGCTCCCGCGGAGCTGGCACGTGATCACGGTCGACGTCGAGCGCAACCGCGTGGCCGAGCTCGTCGCCGACTTCCTGGAGCGCGTGTGAGCGAGGAGGCCGACGCGCTCCTCGCCGAGGGCGCGCGGCGATGGAGCGCGCTCGAGGCGCACGACGGCGTGGAGACGCCGCGGTGATCGTCGCGCTCGGCGCAGACCACGCCGGCTTTGCGCTGAAGGAGCGCCTCGCCCGCGAGATCCGGGCGGCGGGCCACCGCCTCCTCGACTGCGGCGCGTTCGACGCCAAGCCCTCGGACTACCCCGACTGGGCGCGCGCCGTCGCGGCGGCGATCCTCGGCGGACGCGCCGCGCGCGGCGTCCTCGTCTGCGGCAGCGGCGTCGGGGCGGCGATCGCCGCGAGCAAGATCCCCGGCATCCGGGCCGGCGTCTGCCACGACGCGTTCTCGGCGCGCCAGGGCGTCGAAGACGACGACATGAACGTCCTCTGCCTCGGCGCCCGCGTCGTCGGGCCGGAGCTCGCCGCGACGGCGCTCCGGGCGTTCCTCGCCGCGCGCTTCTCGCGCGCGGCGCGGCACCGTCGGCGGGTGGGAAAGGTCGCCGCGATCGAGCGCGACGCGTGCGCGGGCGCGTTCCGCCGGCCAGGAAGGAGGCGCGAGCGGTGAACGCGGATCTCGGCGTGGTCGGACTCGGCGTCATGGGGCAGAACCTCGCGCTGAACGCGCTCGACCACGGCTTCCAGGTGGCCGTCTGGAACCGGCATTCGGCGACGATGGAGACGTTCGTCGCCGCGCACCCCGGTCCGAACCTCCTCGGCGCCCGGACGCTCGCGGAGCTCGTCCAGGCGCTCGCGCGCCCGCGGCGCGTCCTCCTCATGATCTCGCCCGGCCCGCCCATCGACGAGACGATCGCGCACCTCCAGCCGCTCCTCGCCCACGGGGACGTCGTGATCGACGGCGGCAACTCGTGGTTCAAGGACACCCAGCGGCGCGAAGCGACGCTCGCCGCCGCGGGCCTCCTCTTCATCGGCTCCGGCGTGTCGGGCGGCGAGGAGGGCGCGCGGTCCGGGCCGTCGCTCATGCCGGGCGGGCCACGGGTCGCGTACGAGGCGGTGCGCCGGCTCTTCGAGGCGATCGCGGCGAAGACCCGCTTCGGGCCGTGCGTCGGGTGGATGGGGCCCGACGGCGCGGGCCACTTCGTCAAGATGGTGCACAACGGGATCGAGTACGGCGTCATGCAGCTCATCGCAGAGACGTACGACGTCCTGCGGACGGAGCTCCGGCTCTCGAACGACGAGAGCGCCGCCGTCTTCGCGCGCTGGAACCGCGGGCCGCTCGAGTCGTTCCTGGTCGAGCTGACGGCGCGCGTCCTCCGCGTCCGCGACGAGGACGGGGGCCACCTCGTCGACCAGGTCGAGGACGCGGCGGCGCAGAAGGGCACCGGCCGGTGGACGAACGAGATCGCCCTCGAGCTCGCCGTCCCGGTTCCGACCATCGCCGCCGCGCTCGACGCGCGCGTCCTGTCGAGCATGCGCGCCGAGCGCCTGGCGGCCGCACGGCGCCTCCCCCGACCCGCGGCGCGCCGGTGGTCCGGAGCGCCGCGCTCCTGGATCGCGGCGCTCGAAGACGCGCTCCTCGGCGGAGCGATCTGCGCCTACGCGCAGGGCCTCGCGCTCATTCGCGCGGCGTCGGCCGCGTACGGCTGGCACGTCGACCTCCCCGAGGTCGCGCGCGTCTGGACGGGCGGCTGCATCATCCGGGCGCGCCTCCTCGTCCGCATCATGGCGGCCTTCCGGCGGCAGCCCGACCTCCCGAACCTGCTCGTCGACCCCGCGATCGCGCGCGAGCTCGCCCGCGTCGAGCGCCGCTGGCGCGCCGTCGTCGCGGAGGCCGCCCGCACCGGCGTCCCGGCCGGGGCGATGGCCGCGAGCCTCGCCTACCTCGACACCTACCGGGCCGCGCGCCTCCCGCAGAACTTGACCCAGGCACAGCGCGACGCCTTCGGCGCCCACACCTATCGCCGCCTCGACCGGCCCGACGCCGGCCCGCAGCATTCGAGCTGGGCGCTGCCCGTGGAGCGGCCGACGCGCCGCCGGCGTCGCTGACGGGGCGCCGGGCGGGCTTTGTGTCTCAGTCCGCCTGCGGGCGCTCGCCCCCCTGCTCGCGCTTCTCGGCCTTGCCCCGGCGCGCCTTCGCCGCCGTGAGCCCGGCCTTGATCTCCTGGAGCGCCTCGTCGACGTGCGCGATCGCGGCGCGGCGGTGTCCCTCGTACTCCTTCGCCGCCGCCAGGAGGTGCCCGCGGGCGGCCTGGAGCTCCCGCTGCGCCGCGCGCATCTCCGGATGCTCCTCCGCGCGAAGCGCCCCTCCGGCGAGGACGACGCCGGCCCCCACGACGACGGCCACCAGCCTTCGCATCTTCGCCTCGTTCACCCGGCCGCGCTACACGGTGCTCGTGCAGTGCGGGCAGCGCGTCGCGCGGATGGGGATCGCGAGGGTGCACTGCGGGCACGGCTTCTCGCTCGGCGCCGGCGGCGCCACCGGCTGCTCGCGCCGCAGGCGGCTCATCCCCTGCACGATCAGGAAGAGCACGAACGCGATGATCAGGAAGTTGATGACGTTGTTGACGAACACCCCGTAGTTGATGGTCGCCGCGCCCGCCTCCTTCGCCGCCCTGAGGCTCGGATAGCTCCCCGGCCCGAGGACGAAGAAGAGGTTCGAGAAGTCGACGCCACCGACGACCTTTCCGATCGGCGGCATGATGACGTCGTTCACCAGCGAGTTGACGACGGCCCCGAAGGCCGCGCCGATGATGACGGCGATCGCGAGATCGACGGCATTCCCTCGCAACGCGAACTGCTTGAAGTTCTGGAGCATCGTGCCCTCCTCGTCGGGCCGGCTCGCGGCGTCGCCGCTCGCCTTTGGCAAGCCGTCCGCGCGGCGTCAAGGGGTCGCGGCGCGTCAGAAGCCCGTGTTCGACGCGACGAGGGCACGCCACAGCGCGAGCGCGTCGCGGCCGACGACCACCGCCGTGCCGGCGAGCACCGTCGCGAGATAGCCGACGACCAGCCAATCGCCGGCGCGAAGCCCCCTCGCCCGCGCGACGAGGGCGTAGGCGGCGGCGAGCACGAGGAGCGAGCCGAGCGCGACGGCGGGAATCGGCCACGTCGTCCCGCGCGAGGGCGGGTAGAGCGACCAGACGCCGAGCGCCGTCAGGATCCCGAGGACGCCGCCGAGGAGCGCCGCGAGCACGAGCGGGCGCATCGACCGGCGCGGGGAGCAATCGCGGTGCCACCGGCGGGGACGACCGCCGCGCGCGGGGCGCGCGCGGCCGGCGCCCGCGGACGGGGCGAATCGTCCCGCGCGGCGTGACGATCCGTCCCGCCTACTCCGCCGTCCCGCCGCGCGGCGCGAGCCCCCAGCGCTGGAGCATCCGGTAGAGCGAGCGACGGTCGACGCCGAGGACGGACGCGGCGCGGCTCACGTTGCCGCCCTGCTCCTCGAGCACGCGCGCCACGTAGCGGCGCTTCAGCTCGGCCAGCGTCGGCCGGTCCGCCATGACGCGGTCCGCGCTCGCGGCCGGGCGCCGGTGCAGCTCCGCGGGCAGGTCCTCGGTCGTCAGCACCTCGTGCCGCGCCAGGGCCACGCCCCGCTCGAGCACGTGCGCCAGCTCGCGGATGTTGCCGGGCCAGTGGTACGCCGTGAGCAGCGCGAGCGCGGCCTCCGACACGCCGCTCACCGGCTTCCCGCACTGCGCCGCGGCGCGACGGACGAGATGGTCGACGAGCAGCGGGATGTCCTCGCGCCGCTCGCGCAGTGGCGGCACGGCGATCGTGACCACCTTGAGGCGGTAGTACAGGTCCTCCCGAAAGCGCCCCTCGGCGACCGCGGCGGCGAGGTCGCAGTTGGTCGCGGCGACGACGCGGACGTCGACGGGACGCCACTCCGTGCCGCCCACGGGCCGGACGTGGTGCTCCTGGAGGACGCGCAGGAGCTTCGCCTGAAGCGCGGGCGAGACGTCGCCGATCTCGTCGAGGAAGATCGTCCCGCCGCTCGCCTCGGCGAAGAGACCGGGCGCGTCGGCGACCGCTCCGGTGAACGACCCGCGCACGTGGCCGAAGAGCTCGCTCTCGAGAAGGGTCTCGGTGAGCGCGGCGCAGTCGACGGCGACGAACGGTCGCTTGCGGCGCGGGCTGTGCTCGTGGACCGCGCGCGCGATCAGCTCCTTCCCCGTGCCGCTCTCGCCCGTGACGAGGACCGTGCTCCGGCCCGCCGCGACGCGCGCGATCGTCTTGTACACCTCGACCATGGCGGGCGAGCGCCCAACGACGCCGCCGAGCTCGTCGCCCGCGACGGGCAGCGCGGCCTGCGCCTCCTCCCGGCGACGGAGCGCGCGCAGCACGGTGGCGCGGATCTCCTCGACGTCCATCGGCTTGCTCACGTAGTCGACGGCCCCCGACGTGATCGCCTCGACCGCCGTCCCGATCGAGCCGAACGCGGTCATGATCACCACCGCGAGGGCGGGGTGGCGCTCGCGCAGCGCGCGGAGCAGCTCGAGCCCGTCCATCTCCGGCATCTGGACGTCGAGGATCGCGACGTCGACGCGTTCGTCGCGCGCGCGCTCGAGCGCGCGGCGCGGGTCGGTTTCGCCGACGACGGTGAGGCCGTCGCGGCCGAGCACGTCGGCGAGCAGCCGGCAGGTGACGGCGTCGTCGTCGACGACGAGGATCCGCGACTTCATACGGCCACGTCGAGGGGAAGCCGAACGCGCATGACCGTCCCCTGCCCCGGCATGCTTTCGACCAGCACGTAGCCGCCGTGCGCGCGGACGACGTGGTCGACGATCGCGAGGCCGAGGCCCGTACCGCGGCCCGCGGCCTTCGTGGTGTAGAAGGGCTGGAAGACGCGACGCTGCTCGTCGGCCGTCATTCCGTGGCCGGTGTCGCGCACCGCGAGCTCGATGAACCGCCCCGGCCGGCCGTTCGGCGCGAGCGTCGTCGCGCTCACCGTGATCGTGCCCGGCGGGTCGGTGGCGTCGATCGCGTTGCTCAGGAGGTTGAGCAGCACCTGGCGTACGGCGACGGCGTCGGCCGGGAGCCGCGGCAGCATCGACGGCACCTCGGCGCGCAGCACGACGTCCCGGCCGGCGACCCGCGCGGACACGAGCGCGAGCGCCTCGCCGACGAGCGCGGCCACGTCCACGGCCCCGCGGCGGGGCGCGAGGCCGCGCGTGCGGTCGAGGACGCTTCGGATCGTGTCGATCATGCGCTGCACCTGGGACTCGACGATCGTGAGCTTCGCCGCGTGCTCGGGCGCGAGGTCCTCGCGCCGGAGGAGCTGCGTGTAGCCGAGGATCGAGTTGAGCGGGGTGCCGAGCTCGTGGGCGATCGTCGCCGCCATCTGCCCGAGCGCGGCGAGCCGCTCGCTCCGGCCGATCTCGATCTGCGCCTCCCAGAGCTTTCGATTCGCCGCTTCGAGCTCGCGGTTCTTGTCGGCGAGCTCCCGCGTCGCCTGGCGGACGCGGGACTCCAGCCCCGCGGTCAGGTCCTCGACGCGCGCGAGCAGGCGGTTCAGCGCGCCGGCGATGAACGAGAACTCGCCGCTGCCCGCGCACGTGACGCGCGCGTCGAGCGCGCCGGCCTCGGCGCGCTGCATCCCGTCGACGAGCTGCGTCACGGGGCGGGTCACGCGCCGCTCGAGGAAGACGGCGAGCGCCACCGAGATGCCGAGAATCGAGAGCACGAGGAACGCGGCGTCGATGCGCCGGAGCCAGCGCTTCAGCCCCGCCGCCTCGGCGAACGACACCTCCACCTGCGCGGCGCCGACGACGTCGTCCCCGGCACGGAGCGGCTCGGCGATCTGGAGGACGCGTCCTCCGCCGGCGCCCACGAGGATCCGCGAGAGCGAGCCGCCGGCGAGGAGGCGGCGGGCGTCCACGTCCGCGAGAACCGCGCGGCGCGCGTCGTCCCGGCTCGTGGCCGCCAGCTCGGCGCGGCCCTCCCGGCGCAGCCGATAGACGTCGATGGCGGTCACCTCGCGCGAGCTCCTGTCGATCAGCCCGACCAGGTCGCCGAGCGCCGCGGGCTCCGAGCGCGCCCAGAGCGAGCGCACCGTCCCGAGCGTCTGCTCGGCCCGCTCGTGCAGGTCGCGCTCGAGCGCGCGCTCGGAGAGCGTCGTGTCGAGCCACTGCGAGACGGCGAGCACCACCGCCACGGTGAGCACGACGATGGCGACCAGCTGAAAACGCAGGGTCCGGTACACGCCCTCCGGCCTCCGGCCCACGCTACCGCACATGACCGGAGCGCGCGAGGGTCAGGCCGGGATCTCCTGAACGGCGGCGCGGAGCGCGTCCAGCGGGAACGGCTTGTCGAGCACGGCGACGACGCCGAGCTCGCGCGCTTCCTCGCGCGTCTCGTCGTCCCCGAAACCCGTGATGAGGATGACGGGCGTCGCGCAGCGGGCGACGCGGAGCATCGAGAGCACGTCGAGCCCGCTGAAGCCCGGCATGTGGACGTCGGCCACGATCACGAACGCGTCCGCGCGCTGCCACCGCCGCACGAGCGCCGCTTCGATCTGCGCGAGGAGCTCGACCCCGTCGCGCGCCTCGAGCACCTCATGGCCGTCCGCGCGGAGCACCTCGGCGATGAGGCCCCTGAGGGGCGCGTCGTCCTCGGCGAGCAGGACGCGCCGCCGGACGCCCCGGCTCGGGGGGCGGCTCTCCGAATCGTGCACGCGGCGCTTGCACACGGCATGCCCCCGGGCGGCCGGCAGCGCGACGCCGTCCGGCCCGGGGGGGGCACTCGCGGACCGGGACCGATCGTCCCACCCCGCGGGCAAAGTGTCTCAGCGCCCCGCGCCGCCGTCCTCGGGCGCGGGCTCCTCCTGGACCCGCCGCACCGCCGTCTTCAACCCGAGCACGACCGCCGCGCTCACCCCGAGGGCGCCGAGGAGCCAGAGCTCCACCCGCTTCGCCTTCCCGAGGAGGGCCACGGCGCTCGCGCCGAGCACGAAGCCGAGGCTCTGGAGGGCGATCACCGAGAGCGCGCACCCGAGGAGGTCGAGCGCGAGGAAGCGTGCGAGCGGCAGCCGCCGGACGCCCCAGAAGATCATGCTCGCGATCCGCGAGCCCCAGACGAAGCGCGCCACCACGATCTCGCGCGGTCCGACGCGGGCCGCGAGCCGCTCGACGAGGGGGCGGACGTGCTCGTAGAGGCGCGTCCGGACGACCCAGTCGGCGTGCCGGCGGCCCATCCAGTAGCACGCCGCGTCGCTCGCGACGGAGCCGAGCCATCCCGCCCCGATCCCGACCGGCAGCGGGAAGAAGCCGAGGTGCGCGACGACGCCCGCGAGGACGAGGCTCACGTCGCCCTCGAACGCCGCGCCGAGGAAGACGGCGAGAGGGCCGTACCGGATGAGGAGGGCCTCCACGGGCGGCGATCAAGCGCGCGCGGCGCGCTCCGGCTCGGCGGCACGGCGCGGCTTCGGCGCGGCACCGCTGTAGTCGATGGAGAACGTGAAGCTCGAGAACTGCCGCGGGATGCGCATGATGTTGTGCACGAGGACGCCGGTCGCGAGCCGGTCGAGCCAGGACGACGTCGGCCAGCCGAAGTGCACGTGCACCTCGCGGCCGTCGAGCTCCTCCTCGAGGAGCTCGAGGACGGCGATGATGCTGCGGTAGAGGCTCCCGCCCTGGATCGGGAAGCGGTAGTGATTCGGCGCGTGCTTCGGCGGGATCGCCTGGCGGCGCGGAAAGAAGGTGACGTACGCCGCGCTCGGGCGCGCCTCGATCGCCTCGTGCTCGCCCGGGCGGCGGAAGTACACGTCGACGGGGCCGTCCGTCTCGCCGAGCGCGAGGAGCATCTCCATCGGGTAGTCGCTCCGCCGGATCTCCTTCACCTCCGGGCCGTAGCGGCGCGAGAACGGGATGCCCGCCGCGAGCAGCACGGTCACGACGCCGAGCCAGAGCTCGATCCCCTTCGGCTTGTGCCACGCGAGGTAGAAGAAGCAGGCGAGCAGGATCGCCTCGAGGAGGAGCGTGCCGGCCCGCGACGTCGCGTAGCCGCCGCGGATCTCCTTCGTGCCCTGGAAGTAGCGGTAGATGAGCAGGCAGCCGACGTTGATGCAGAAGCTCGCCATGAGCCCGATCGCGTACATGTCGGCAAGGATGTCCTGCCGTCCCGCGGTGAGGACGATGATCGCCGTGTACGAGGCGCCGTTCAGGACGTGGATGCGGTAGAGCGACGCCCGCCGGTTCAGCGCAACGAGCCAGTCGAAGCGGTAGCGGTGCGCGACGCGCTCGAGGAGCTCGCTCGACGCGACGTACGCCGTGTTGACGGCCATCACGAGGATCAGGCTGCCGAACAGGCCGACGACCATCCCGAAGACCGGGTTCCCGACCACCGCCGCCCAGTGCGTGATGAGATCCTGCTCGTGCCGCGCGAGCTCGGCCGGCGAGAAGGCCGCGAGCGCGAGCGCCGAGACGACCGGCGTGACGATGCCGACGGTGAGCGCGAGGAACCAGTACGCCCGCTTGATGTCCCGCCAGCCCTCGACGAGCCCGGCGGTCTGGATGACGGACTCGATGCCGGAATACGCGAGCACGCAGAACGCGACGCCCGTCGTGATCGTCGTGACCGCGTGGCCGACCCCGCGGTGCAGCTCGTGGAAGACGCTCGTCGCGCTCTCCGCGACCACCTGAGGGCTCGACGGCGGCATGTGGACGATGCCGAGCGCGATCAGGTTGAGCAGCACGAAGGCGGCGGCGACGAAGATGCCGAACGTCACGCGCGCGTTCTCGCGGATGCCGAGGATGTTGAGCCCCGCCACGCCCCAGATGATCGCGAGGATGACGAGCGTCGCGGTGGACGCGGGCAGCGCGCCCGCGGCCCCGGCGACCGCGCTCACGCCGTTCGACACGGCGCTCACCGTCGAGATGCACGCGGTGAGGATGTAGTCGACCATGATCGACGCGACGGCGACGAACGACGCGACCGGGCCGAGCACGAAGTACGAGAACGAGTAGACGCCGCCGCCGCGGATGTCGTGCAGCTCGAGGATCTGCGCGATCTCGACCATGCGGCTCGAGAGGACGCGCATGAGGAGCGAGGTGAACGCGATGAAGAAGATCGCCTTCACTCCGATGAAGCGGTGCGCCTCGGCGGGCGCGTAGAAGATCGAGGTGAGCTCGTCCATCAGCGTGATGACGCCGATCGAGAGCCACGTGAGGTGCCACTTGCCGCCCTTGGCGAAGCCGAGGAGGCGCGGGCGCTGCAGCACGACGGCGAAGCCCACCAGGAGGAGGAGGTTCAGCCAGAAGAGGACGATCGTCGTCATGCGAGCCCGAGGACCTCGAACAGCTGCTCGAGGGACGCGACGCCGGTCGCCGCCGCGCCCTCCGCGGGCCCGAGCCCGCGCGCGTTCCCGGCGGGGAGGACGCAGCGCCGGAACCCCTGCCGTCCCGCCTCCCGGAGCCGCGCGGCCGCGCGCCCGACGGCGCGGACCTCGCCCGTGAGCCCGACCTCGCCCCACACGACGACGTCGGCCGCGAGCGCGCGCCCACGTGCCGAGGAGGCGACCGCCGCGACGACGGCCAGGTCGGCCGCCGGCTCGTCGATGCGGAGCCCCCCGGCGACGTTCAGGAACACGTCCTGGTCGTGGAGCGCGAGGCGCATCCGCTTCTCGAGAACGGCGAGGAGGAGTGCCACGCGGCCCGGATCGAGGCCGATCGCGGTCCGCCGCGGCATCGCCATCCCGGTCCGGGACACGAGCGCCTGGATCTCGACCAGCACCGGCCGGCTTCCCTCGAGCGTCGCGAGGACGGCCGAGCCCGGCGCGCCGACGGGCCGCTCGGCGAGGAACGCGGCCGACGGGTTCGGCACCTCGGCGAGCCCGCCCTCGCCCATCTCGAAGACGGCCACCTCGTTCGTCGAGCCGAAGCGGTTCTTCACGGCGCGCAGCACGCGGAGCGCATGCGCGCCGTCGCCCTCGAAGTAGAGCACCGTGTCCACCAGGTGCTCGAGGACGCGGGGGCCGGCGAGCGCGCCCTCCTTCGTCACGTGCCCGATGATGAAGCAGGCGACGCCGCTCGCCTTCGCCGACGACACGAGGAGGGCCGCGGACTCCCGCACCTGCCCGACGCTCCCCGGCGCCGACGCGAGCGCCTCGGTGTGGAGCGTCTGGATCGAGTCGACGACGACCGCGGCCGGCCGCTCGGCCGCGATCGCCGCGACGACCCTCTCCGCCGACGTCTCCGGGAGCACGAGGACGCCCGCCTCCGCCATGCCGAGCCGGTCCGCGCGCAGCCGCACCTGCTCCGGCGACTCCTCGCCCGCGACGTAGAGGACCGGCAGCCCCTGCCGCGCGAGCGCGCCGCACGCCTGGAGGGCGAGCGTCGACTTCCCGATGCCCGGGTCGCCGCCGACGAGGACGACCGAGCCCTCGACGAGACCGCCGCCGAGGACGCGGTCGAGCTCGCCGAGCCCCGTCGATCGCCGGAGCGCCGGCCCCGCCGCGACGGCCGCGAGCGGCCGCGCCTCCGCGGACGCGCCGCCCGCCCGGCTCCGGCGCGCCGGCGGCTCGGGCCCGGCCTCCTCGACGACCGAGTCCCACGCACCGCAGGCGGGACAGCGGCCGAACCACCGCGCCTCGCCGTGCCCGCACTGCTGGCAGACGAACGCGGACCGTCGCGCTCGCTCAGCCACCGAAGGAAAGTGAGGTTCCGCTCGCGTCCATGCCGGGCGACCGGCGGCGGCGGACCGCCACGCCGGTCGCGAGACGCGAGCCATACCACAGCGACGGCGGGACAGACGAGCGCCGGGAGAGGAGCACCGCGCGGCGACGCTCGTCGACCCGGGCGGCACTCCGCGTTGACAATCGCCCGGCGGGGGCGGCATGACGTCCGGCGTGCCCGCTTCCGCCCCGCGCGCGCCCCTCGGTGCGCCCGACCCGCTCGCAGCCGATCTCCGCGCGCTCGACGCGGCCGGCCTCCGGCGCCGCCTCCGCCCGCTCGGCGGCGCCTGCGATCCGGAGGTCGTGCTCGACGGCCGGCGCGTCCTCCTCTTCTGCTCGAACAACTACCTGGGGCTCGCGACCCATCCCGCGGTCTGCACGGCCGCGAGCGACGCGATCGCGCGCTTCGGCTGCGGGACGGGCTCGTCGCGGTTGATCGCGGGACACACCGACCTCCACGCCGCCGTCGAGGCGAAGCTCGCGGCCTTCAAGGGCACGGAGGCGGCGCTCCTCTTCCCGTCGGGCTACCAGGCGAACGTCGGCACGATCACCGCGCTCGTCGGCCGCGGCGACCACGTCTTCAGCGACGCGCTCAACCACGCGAGCATCGTCGACGGCTGCCGCCTCTCGCGCGCGACGGTCCACGTCTACCCGCACGCCGACGCCGACGCGCTCGCCCGCGCGCTCGCGGCGACGCCGTCCGGCGGGCGGCGGCTCGTGGTCACCGACTCCGTCTTCTCGATGGACGGCGACCGGGCGCCGCTCCGCGCGATCGTCGCCGCCGCGGAGGCGCACGGCGCGCTCGTCATGGTGGACGAGGCGCACGCGACGGGCGTCCTCGGCGCGCGCGGCGCGGGGCTCGCGGAGGCGGACGGGGTGGCGGACCGGATCACGGTGCAGATGGGGACGCTCGGAAAGGCGCTCGGCGGCGCCGGCGCGTACATCGCCGGCTCGCGGACGCTCGTCGAACTCGTGCTGAACCGCGCGCGGAGCTTCGTCTACACGACGGGGATCGCGCCCGCGCTCGTGGCCGCGGCCGGCGCCGCCCTCGACGTCGTCGCGGCGGAGCCCGAGCGCCGCGCGCGGCTCCTCGCGCACGCCGCCCGGCTCCGCGCGGGCCTCCGCGCGCTCGGCCTCGACGCCCGCGGCGACACGCACGTCGTGCCGCTCGTCGTCGGCGACAACGCGGGGGCGCTCCGCCTCGCCGAGGCGCTCCTCGCGCGCGGCGTGCTGGGGACGGCGATTCGCCCGCCGACCGTGCCGCCGGGCACGGCGCGCCTCCGCCTGACGCCGATGGCGACGCACGCGGACGCGCAGGTCGCGCACGCGCTCGCGGCGATCGCGGACGCCGCGCGCGCCACGGGGCTCCTCGCATGACCGACCCCGCGACCCTCGCCGCCTGGGACCACCGCTACCTCTGGCATCCGTTCACCCAGATGGCGGATTGGCTCGCCGAGGAGCCCATCGTCATCGCCGAGGCCGAGGGCACGACGCTCGTCGACACGCGGGGCCGGCGCTACCTCGACGGCGTGTCGTCGCTCTGGTGCAACGTGCACGGGCACCGCCACCCCGCGCTCGACGCCGCGCTCCGCGCGCAGGTGGAGCGCGTCGCGCACTCGACGCTCCTCGGCCTCGCGAACGTGCCCTCGATCGAGCTGGCGCGCGCGCTCGTCGAGATCGCGCCGCCCGGGCTCACGCGCGTGTTCTACTCGGACGCGGGCGCGACGGCGGTCGAGGCGGCGCTCCGCATCGCGCTCCAGTACCATCGCCTCCGCGGCGACGACGGCCGCACGCGCTTCGCCTCGCTCGTCGAGGCGTACCACGGCGACACGCTCGGCGCCGTCGGCGTCGGCTGGTCGGAGACGTTCCACCGCTTCCTCGCCGGCGCGGTCGTGCCCGCGGTGCGCCTCCCCCCGCCGCACGTCTTCCGCTGGCGGCAGCGGATGGCGCCCGAGGCCGCGCTCGCGGCCGCGATCGACGAGGCGGAGCGGACGCTCGCCGCCGAGGGCCGCTCGCTCGCCGCCGTCGTCGTCGAGCCGCTCGTGCAGGGCGCCGCCGGGATGTGGGTCCACCCGCCCGCCTACCTCCGCGCGCTCCGCGACCTCGCGCACCGCCACGGCGCCCTCTTCGTCGCCGACGAGGTCGCGACGGGCTTCGGCCGCACGGGCGCGATGTTCGCGTGCGACCTGGCCGGCGTCACGCCCGACGTGCTCTGCCTCGCGAAGGGGATCAGCGGCGGCTACCTGCCGCTCGCGGCGACGCTCGCGACCGAGGAGGTGTTCGCGGCCTTCCTCGGGCGCTTCGAGGAGCTCCGAGCCTTCTTCCACGGCCACACGTACACGGGGAATCCGCTCGCGTGCGCCGTCGGCCTCGCGAGCCTCCGGGTGTTCCGCGACGAGCGGACGCTCGAGCGCCTGGCGCCGAAGATCGCCCGCCTCCGCGAGCGGCTCGCGGCGGAGGTGGCGCCGCTCCCGCACGTCGGCGAGGTCCGCCAGCAGGGCGTCATGGTCGGCATCGAGCTCGTCGCGGATCGCGACGCCCGGACGCCGTACCCGGCCGCGGCGCGCTTGGGCCAGCGCGTCGTCCGCGCCGCCCGCGCCCGCGGCGTCGTGATCCGCCCGCTCGGCGACGTGATCGTGCTGAACCCGCCGCTCGCGATCGCTCCGGCGGACGTCGACCGCCTGGTCGACGTGACGCGCGACGCGATCGCCGAGGCGACGGGGGCGTGAGCGCCGTCTTCGTCACCGGCACCGACACGGGCGTCGGGAAGACGTGGGTCGCGTGCGCGCTCGCGCGGGCGCTGCGCGCGCGCGGGCGGCGGGTCGCGGTCGTGAAGCCGGTCGAGACGGGCGTGGGGGCGAGGCCCGAGGACGCCTGCCGGCTCCGCGCGGCGGCGGGCGACCCGGCGCCCCTCGACGACGTCTGTCCGTACCGCCTTCGCGCCCCGCTCGCCCCGACCGTCGCCGCCGCCGCCGAGGGCGTCGCGATCGACGTCGATCGCATCCTGGCGCTCCTCCGCCGGCGCGCCGCGGAGGCGGACGTGCTCCTCGTCGAGGGCGCGGGCGGCCTCCTCGTCCCCGTCGGCGGGCGCTCGACGTGGGCGGACGTGGCGGCGGCCGCGGGGCTCCCGCTCCTCGTCGTCGCGGCGAACCGCCTCGGGACCGTGAACCACACGGCGCTCACCGCGCGCGCCGCGGCCGGGGCGGGCCTCCGCACGCTCGGCTTCGTCCTCTCGCACCCGACGCCCGCGACCGATGCGTCGGCCGCCTCGAACGCCGCGACGATCGCGGCGCTCACCGGGCTCCGCTGCCTGGGCGTCGTGGCGCACGGCGCAGGTGCCGAGGCGATCGACGTCGCGGCGGCCGTCGGCGAGGGCCGATGACCGCCGTCAGCCCGAGAGCGCCGCGGCGAGCGCGGCCCGGTGCACGACCTTCAACGGGACGCCGCGCTCGAGCGCGCGGCGGCGGCAGTCCTCGAACTCGGGCGCCACGTTCGTCGTCCCGTCGGGCGCGCGCGCGATCTTGACGCGCACCGTCCCGTACGCCGTCTCGACGGTCCGCTCCTCGCGGGCGAGCACGAGGCGGTGCCAGGTCGTGTAGCGGAGCCCGATCGTCGACGTCTCGGCGAACACGACCGCAGCGAGCTGCTCGACGTCGCCGGGCGCGGCGAGGACGCGGAGCATCGTCGCGGGGCGGCTCTTCTTCATCACGACGGGCACGAGGAACGCATCGCGCGCGCCGGCCGCGAGGAGCCGCTCGAGCACGTGCTCGAAGATCTGCGGGACGAGGTCGTCGATCGTCGCCTCGAGGACGACGACGTCGTCGGCCGCGGCCGGCACGACGGGCTCGCCGAGGACGATGCGGAGGAGGTTCGGCCGGTCGGCGAGCTCGCGCTCGCCCGCGCCGTAGCCGACGGCGGCGATGCGGAGCGGCGGGACCGGCGCGGGCGCCGCGAGCGCGGCCACGATCGCGGCACCCGTCGGCGTCACCAGCTCGGCCGCGCCGTCCTCGAGCCGGACGGCGCGCCCGCGCAGCAGCTCGACGACCGCGGGCGGCGGCACCGGGAGCGGGCCGTGCGCCGAGCGCGTCATGCCCCCTCCGAGCGGCAGGGGCGCCGCGTAAACGGCCTCGACGCCGAGGTGCGCGAGCCCGAGCGCGGTGCCGACGACGTCGACGATCGCGTCGGCGGCGCCCACCTCGTGGAACTCGACGGCCTCGGCGGCGACACCGTGCACCCGCCCTTCCGCCTCGGCGAGCGCAGCGAAGATCGCGAGCGCCGTGTCGCGGACGCGCACCGGGAGCCGGCTCGCGGCGAGCGCCGCGCGGATGTCGGCCCATGCGCGATGCCCATGCGGATGCGCGGCGCCGTGCGCGTGGGTGTGCGCCTCGGGCGGCCGCCCGAGCACGCGCACGCGGAGCTTCGTCGCCGTGATCCCGGAGCGGACGACCGGCTCCGCGGCGAGCTCGACGTCGGCGAGCCCGAGCGTCGCGACGGCGTCGCGCAGCGTCGCGAGCGGCAGCCCGAGCTGGAGCAGCGCGCCCACCGTCATGTCGCCGCTGATGCCGGAGAAGGCGTCGAGATACGCGATCGTCATGCCGCAACGGCCATTTCCCGATTGCGCCCCCGGAGACGCGATGGTACAGCTTCGGGGCTGGGGTTCTCCATGAGAAAGCGCGACCTCGAGTCGTTCCGCAAGCTGCTCGCCGAGCGCCGCCTCGAGCTCATCGCGGAAGCGACGCGCACCGTCGACGGGATGGGCGAGACCCGCGAGCAGTTTCCGGACCCGACGGACCGCGCCTCCCTGGAAGGCAACCGCAACCTGGAGCTCCGCATCCGCGACCGCGAGCGCAAGCTCGTCTCGAAGATCGACGAGGCGCTCGGCCGCATCGAGGACGGCTCGTACGGCAAGTGCGAGGAGTGCGGGGGCGACATCGGCATCGAGCGGCTGCGCGCCCGCCCGGTGACCACGCTCTGCATCGAGTGCAAGTCGATGCAGGAAGCACAGGAGCGGAAGCTCCGCACCTCGTGAAGCCGCGAAAGGCCGTCATCCCGGCCGCCGGCCTCGGCACGCGGTTCCTGCCCGCGACGAAAGCCGTGCCGAAGGAGCTCCTGCCGATCGTCGACATCCCGACGATCCAGTACATCGTGCAGGAGGTCGTCGACTCGGGTCTGACGGACGTCGTGCTCGTCACCGGCCGGGGCAAGGGGGCGATCGAAGACCACTTCGACGTGTCGCCCGAGCTCGAGCGGTTCCTCGAGGAGAAGGGCAAGCACGACCTCCTCGAGATGGTGCGCGAGGTCGCGAAGATGGCGCACGTGGTCTCGGTGCGCCAGAAGCAGCCGCTCGGCCTGGGGCACGCCGTCCTCGTGGCGCGGCGCTACGTGGGCGACGAGCCGTTCGCCGTGCTCCTCGGCGACGTCGTCTTCGACGCCGCGGTGCCGTGCACCCGTCAGCTGCTCGACGTGTACGCCTCGCATGGTCCGGTGATCGCGCTGCTTCCCGTGCCGCCCGACAAGACGCACCTCTACGGCATCGCGGCGGGTCCGAAGATCGCGGAGCGCTTGTACCACGTGGAAGCGCTGGTCGAGAAACCCGCCCCCGGGACGGCGCCGACGAACCTCTCCGTCCTCGGCCGCTACGTCCTGCCGCCGGAGATCTTCGACATCCTCGAGGCGACGCCGCCCGGCAGGGGCGGTGAGATCCAGCTGACGGACGCGCTCCAGACGCTGGCGCGGCGGACGAAGCTCTACGGGCTCGTCACCGAGGGCGACCTCTACGACGCGGGCGACAAGGCCGGGTTCATCGAGGCGACCGTCGCCTTCGCGCTCAAGCGTCCCGAGCTGGCCGCGCAGATCCGGCCCGTGCTCGCGCGCCTGCTCGCCCGCGGCTAGCGCCCGCCCGTCTTGCGCCACTTGATCGAGCAGCCCATCGTGTGGTGCTGCTCGGCGGGCGCGGGCCGGCCGGCGAGGAGCGCGTCGAGCGCGGCGGCGAGCTCGCGGCGGGTCACGCGCGCGGGCTCGCGCCAGTTGTCGTCGATCCGCCCGTGGTAGGCGAGGCGCCGCTCCCGGTCGAAGACGTAGATGTCCGGCGTGCAGACGGCGTCGAACGCGCGCGCGACCTCCTGCGACTCGTCGACGAGGTACGGGAACCCGTACGCCTTCTCGCGCCAGCGACGGAGGAGGTTCGGCGGGCTGTCGTCGGGGTAGTCGGTCGGGTCGTTCGAGCAGATGCCGACGAACGCGACGCCGCGCGGGCCGTACTCGCGGGCGAGCGCGATGATCCGGTCCTCGACCGCCTGCACGTAGGGGCAGTGGTTGCAGATGAACATGACGACGAGGACGGGGGCGGTGCGGAAGTCGTCGCGCGCGAAAATCCGGCCGTCGACGGATCGGAGGCGGAAGTCGGGGCACGGCGTGCCGAGCGGGACGTCGCGGTTCTCCGTGAGCGCCATGCGGCCGACGTAGCCGTCGCCCCGGGCGCCGTCAATCTGTGGTAGGGGGGAGCCGTGACGGTGGTGGTCGACCTCCCGGCGGTGCGGCCGGCGCGGCTCGCCGCGACGCTCGCGGTGGAGGACTTCTCCGAG